>OGMF01002180.1_pt1 | contig 17202 bp, 16 predicted proteins | sample 1572921 | NCBI WGS metagenome assembly OGMF01 (sample SAMEA2581919, study PRJEB24529) | metagenome | biome: Human gut stool | place: China | collected 2011
TGATCGAAGCAGCCGGGATCGGAGATATTGATTTTCAGAATAAATTCGGCATCGCCTCCGACAAGGCGCACCGCGCCGTTGCGGGGCTGTCGATGGGCGGCTACGGCGCGCTGAAAATAGCGCTGAAAAATCCCGACGTTTTCTCCGGCGCGATCTCCCTTTCCGGAGTTCTCAACATCGCCAAAAGCGCAGCAGAGGTCACATGGGACAGGGATTTCACGCTAATTTGGGGCGAGGACTACAAGTCCGCTCTTCCCGGAAGCGAGGACGATCTTTTCTATCTGACCGACAATATAAAAGGCGAAAAGCCGCGCATCTTCATCTCCTGCGGAGACTGCGACTTCATGCTCGGGCAGAACCGCGATTTTCATGAGCACATAAAGGATGCGGGATTTGACTTCAGGTACGAGGAGCATCCCGGAAACCACAACTGGATGTATTGGGCGGAGCATATCGCCGAAGGACTTGATTTTATTCTCGGGCGTTAAAAACCTGCTAAAATCCCGCGCACTTTTCGGTCGAATATTGTGATTTGTTTCATTGACATATTCCGCACATTGTGGTATCATTTCATATTGTACACTAAGAAATATTACAGTCAAAAAGAGGCTTTCAAATGGAATTTATTATTGACACGGCACAGCTTGACGCCATAAAGAAGTGCGCCGAGTTCTATCCCATCGACGGAGTTACGACCAACCCCACGATAATCTCCCGCGAGCATACCGATTTCAAGAAGCTGATCTGCGAGATCCGCTCCATAATCGGTCCCGACAAGATGCTCCACATCCAGACGACATCGGATCACGCAGCGGACATCGTTGAGGAGGCAAAGGCTCTTCAGGAGACCGTAGGCGGCGATTTCTACATCAAGATCCCGATCTCCCCCGACGGACTCAAGGCGGCAATGGAACTCAAGAAGATCGGCATAAAGGTCACGATGACCGCGATCTTCACCCAGCAGCAGGCACTCATCGCGGCAAAAGCCGGCGTTGATTACGTTGCACCGTACATCAACCGTCTCGACAACATCGTATCCGACGGTGTTCACGTTGTAGAAGAGATCGTGCAGATCTTCAACTACAACAACATAAAGACCAAGGTTCTTGCGGCAAGTTTCAAAACCGTAGAGCAGGTACACAAGGTTGCGCTTGCCGGCGGTCATGCCGTTACGATCGCGCCCGATCTTTACGAAAAACTTGTATATCATCCTCTCACGCTTTACGCAGTAGACGATTTCTCCCACGATTGGGAAAGCGTTTACGGTTCAAAGAAGATTCTCGATCTTCTCAAATAACCGCTGTGCTCCGGCATCATGCCGGAGCATTTCTTATTTTCGCCGACTTTCGCCGCGCTTCGGCACCGTATGCCCTCCTCCGTCTTTTTTCGTATTTTCTCCGGGAAAGCGCGCTCGGCGATTTTACAAACTCAGACCCGGCAGTTAATATGCAGTTAACAATAGAATGGTAGGATAAATCCATCTCAAAAAGAAGAAAGGATGTCACATGCTTTCTCTCAGAAAAATAAAGAAAACATACTTCGCAGGCGACAGCGCCGTTGAAGCACTGCGGGGCATATCGATCGATTTCAGAAAGAGCGAATTTGTTTCGATCCTCGGTCCGTCCGGCTGCGGAAAAACAACGCTCCTCAACATCATCGGCGGACTTGACCGCTACACGGACGGCGATCTCTACATTTCGGGAAGATCGACGAAATCCTTCTCCGATGCCGATTGGGACAGCTACCGCAACCACTCGATAGGCTTTGTATTCCAGAGCTACAATCTGATACCGCATCAGTCCGTGCTTTCAAATGTCGAGCTTGCGCTGACCCTCTCCGGAGTATCCAAATCCGAACGGCGTGAACGCGCGGCTCATGCTCTCGAAAAGGTCGGACTTGCGAAGGAGATGAAGAAAAAACCGAATCAGCTCTCCGGCGGGCAGATGCAGCGTGTGGCGATAGCGCGCGCACTTGTGAACGATCCGGAAATACTTCTTGCCGACGAGCCGACCGGCGCGCTCGATTCCGAAACGAGCGTTCAGATAATGGATCTGCTCCGTGAGATCGCGTCCGACAGGCTCGTCATCATGGTAACGCACAATCCCGAGCTTGCCGCGCATTATTCGACGCGGACGGTGCGCCTTCTCGACGGTGAGATTGTGGACGATACAAATCCGTACAGCGCTTCCCTTCCCGAAGAGACGGCGGCAAAAAAGAAGAAAAGCTCAAAGGGCAAGTACAAAAAGACCTCGATGTCCGCGCTGACCGCGCTTTCGCTTTCGACAAACAATCTTTTGACAAAGAAGGCGCGGACGCTGATGATCTCGTTTGCGGGAAGCATCGGCATAATCGGCATTGCGCTTATACTCTCGCTTTCAAACGGAATCCAGGAATTCATAGACAACATTCAGAAGGATACCCTTTCGTCATATCCGATACAGATCGCGTCGGAAAGCGTTGACATGACCTCGCTCATAGAAACGCTGGGCGGCAAGGACAGCGAGGACGATGCGCCCGAGCGTGAAGACGGAAGAGTTTATCAAAACACGATCATGTACGACATGATGAACTCGATGATGTCGTCGTCCGCAAAGAAAAACAACCTGAAGCCGTTCAAGGAATACATCGAATCGGAGGAATGCGGTATCGGGGATTACGTTTCCGCGATATCCTACGGATACGATCTTCCCCTGCCCGTGTACAGAACTGACGACGAAAGCATCGCTCAGGTGAATCCGAGCACGGTATTCGACGCGATATACGGAGACTCGACGGTCTCGTCATATTATCAGTCGATGATGTCGAGCACATCCTCATACGACGTCTGGCAGGAGATGCTGCCGAATGAGGACGGCGGAATAAACACGCTTATCACCGACCAATACGATGTCGTATACGGAAGCTGGCCCTCCGCCTACAACGAAATAATGCTGTTCATCGACAAGCACAACGAGCTGAATGACATGGTTCTCTATTCGCTCGGTCTCCGTGACACGTCCGAGCTTGACGAAATCATGAAATCCGTCATGAACGGCGAAGAGTTCGCTCTCAAGGACACAAGCTGGACATACGAAGAGCTTTGCTCGATGAAGCTGACGCTGATACTGCCCACGGACAAATATCAAAAGAATCCGGACGGAACGTGGAAGGACATGAGCGAAAACGAAGCTTACCTCTCATATGCCGTCGAAAAAGGAATCCCTCTGAAGAGCTCCGGTATCGCACGTCCGAACGATTCGGCGACCGCTACCGCTATGAGCGGTTCCGTCGGATACACGCGGGCACTTACGGAGTATGTCATGAACGGCGTAAATTCATCGGATATCGCCGTTCAGCAAAGCTCAGACGAAAAGATCAGTGCGGACAACAATCCGTATTCTTCGGAAAGCGTTATCGGAAAGGCTTTCTCGGAGGTCGATGTTTTCACCGGGCTTCCCTTCAAGGACGGAACGGAAAACGAGAACCTGACCGAAAGCGAAAAAGCGTCCGAGCTTCGGGATTATCTCGCATCTCTTTCGGAAAGCGATCGCGCGGCTGCCTATGTAAAAATAGCGTCGGTGCCGTCCGAGGTTCAGGTAAACGAAATGATCGCGCAGTACATGGCGTCATTCCCCGACCGCACCGCAATCGAAGAGGCTGTGATCGGATACTACAGCGAGGAGGCGGGCGTATCCTCGGATGAAATTTCATCATACCTCAAGGGGCTGTCCGACGAAGAGCTTGACGAAATGATAAAGAAGACTCTCGGCGAAGAAATCAAAAAATCCTATGCCGAGCAGACCTCCGCCTCACTCGCCCAAATGACGGAAGGCGAGCTTTCCGCCGCGCTTGATGTGTATCTCGACGGATGCGGCGACGATACACTCGCTTCGATTTACGCGGACATCATGCCGGATAAGTATTCGAAATCATCTTACGCGGAAAACGCATCGAAGCTCGGAATCGTACGCGAAGATTCCCCTTCATCGATCAACATCTATGCGATAAGCTTTGAAGCAAAGGAAGCGATCTCCGACATAATCGATAAATACAACGCCTCCGTTAAAAACGAAAGCGACAAAATCACATACACCGATTACGTTGCGCTTATGATGTCGTCGGTAACGACCATAATAAATGCGATATCGTATGTGCTGATCGCGTTTGTCGCAATATCACTCGTCGTATCCTCGATAATGATCGGAATAATCACATACATCTCGGTGCTCGAGCGCACGAAAGAAATCGGTATCCTTCGCTCGATCGGTGCGTCGAAGCGCGATATTTCCCGCGTGTTCAACGCCGAAACGCTTATCGTCGGCTTCGCCGCGGGTGCGATGGGCATACTGATAACGGTGCTCCTGACGATACCGATAAACGCGATAATCCGCGCTCTCTCGGGAATATCCGGCATATCGGCGGCGCTTCCGCCCGTCGCGGCAGTCGTGCTTGTGCTGATAAGCATGTTCCTCACGTTTATCGCAGGACTGATCCCCTCCCGCATTGCCGCAAAGAAGGATCCCGTTGTGGCACTCCGCACGGAATAAGCAAAATCAGAACGGCAAAAGTCAAAAAATCCTTCCGATACAAATGTATCGGAAGGATTTTTATTTCTGTATCCGCAAGCGCCGTAATTCCCGGTCAAACGCTTTCCTGAGTATATTCGGCTGACCGCGCGCCGTCAAAATTCATTCGCCGAGCGGAACACCGTTCGCGTCTGTGTTGATGTTTCCGCAGAGGATCATGATTCCTTCAATGAATCCCCAAAGTGAAGCTGCTCCGCAGGTCACAAACGAAAGAACTATCTGAAGAACCGCTCTCGAATTATTTCCGAGGTAGAAATTATGTATACCCAAACCTCCGACGAAAATTCCGAGCAGTCCCGCGACCAGCTTTGACTTCTGCATAGCCGGATTTACGGAAGGTGTGCACGGTGCTCCGCACATCGTGCAGGCAACGGCACCCGGATTCACGGAACGTCCGCAATTCTGGCAATAGTTGTTTCCCATGCCCTTCGCAACGCCGCACTTCACACAGAAGGCAGCCTGATCATCCATAAGATTTCCGCAATTTTTGCAATACATTTATTTTACCTCCAAAATCAAAAATCCGAAAAGTTAAAACCGCAATTCCGTCGCATCACGGGCGAAAGAACGCGAAAAGATCAATCGCATATGTGACCGCCAGATAAGCGGTACAAAGCGCGATCACGGCGGTATCCGCGCGTTTCCCGAAAATGCGCCCGTCGAAGATGAAGTAAGCATACAATATCGGGACAACGATAAACCTCGGATTATAGGAAAACGCTTTTGCCGGATCACATCGCAAAAGCGAAACAAACGCACGGGTCATTCCGCATCCCGGACACGGAAAGTGCAGAAACGAAAGAAACGGACACCGTATCGATGCCGCATGCATTATGAATGCGGCGGCGGCAAAGCACAGAGTGGCAAAAATCTTTTGAAGGGGATATTTTATTTTCGGCATCTGCGCACCGCTTTCCGGATCGAAGCACTGTCATCCGAGGCAATTTTTCCGTTTTCAGTATATCACGCCGCGGCGGCCTTGTCAATATTATCGGCTGCAAAATTGTTTTTGTCGGTGCCTGTTCCGAAAAAATGTCCGAAAGCAAAGCGAAATTTGTCCGAAACATACGGTTAAGCGCATCCGCGCCCCGCTTTTCGGCGGTGCGGTGCCGTGGGAATCCTCTGTATCAAAAAAGCACTCCCGCGCGGCGTTATTTTTGTTTCTTTCTTGTATTGATTATCAGACGCAAAAGTGATATACTGTCGGGTATCGTCGTGCGGTGGCAGAACGTCCTCCGGGCGACGCAATAAAATCAAAGGATAACGTATGATTTCCACCTTAAAAAGAAGCCGCACCGAAATAATTATCGAATTTATACGCAAGAACACCGTTTGTGCGATCGCGTTTGCCGCCGCGCTTATAACAAGCTTTATCGTTCCGCCCGACTCGCAATATCTCGGATATTTTGATCTGAAAACGCTGTCCTGTCTTTTCTGTGTTCTCTCGGTCGTTTGCGCGCTGAAAAACATCCGCTTTTTCTATATCCTCGCGGAGCGGATCGTCCGTTTGTGCAAAAATGCGCGAATCAGCGTGCTTGCGCTCGTATACATAACGTTTATCGGCTCAATGCTGATCGCAAACGACATGGCACTGCTGACGTTTCTTCCGCTCGGGTATCTCGTACTCTCATCGACGGGGAAAGAAAAGTACATGGCGTTTACATTCATCATGCAGAATATCGCCGCCAACCTCGGCGGCATGCTTACGCCGTTCGGAAATCCGCAGAATCTGTTCCTCTATACGGAGTTCGGCATACCGAACGGAGAATTCGTCCGCATAATGGCTCCGCCGTTCATACTGAGCGTATCCCTTATAACTTTGTGCTGTCTTATATTCGTAAAGCCGGAGCCGCTTTCGCTTCCCGACCGTCATATATCTCTCGATCCGAAGAAAACCGCGCTCTACCTTGTGCTTTTTGCGTTCTCGATCGCAATCGTTTTTCGCGGCATTCCGTATCAGGCAGGGCTTGTGATCATTCCAGCCGTACTTCTGCTCGCCGATCGGAAGGCGCTTGCCGACGTAGATTATCCGCTGCTTGCGACATTCGTATTCTTTTTCATATTCGCGGGCAACATGGGGCGAATTGACGCGGTTCGGGATTTCTTCTCCGCATTGCTCGAAAAGAACACACTTGTGTTCAGCGCCCTCTCGTGTCAGGTCATAAGCAATGTGCCATCGGCGATTCTTCTCTCGCAATTCACGGACAACTATGCCGATCTTCTGGTCGGGGTCAACATCGGCGGCGTCGGCACGTTGATCTCTTCCCTTGCAAGCCTTATAACATTCCGTGAGTACACCGGGCACAATCCGAACCGGGTAGGTCGGTATATTCTCAAATTTTCCGTATTCAATTTTGCATTTCTTCTGATCCTTGTCGGATTTATGCTGCTTATGAAGCTGATATAGTCCGCGATGTTCGCGGAAACGGCCGCACAAAAAACGCACCTCGCCCGTCAGTCGGGCTCAGGTGCGTTTTTTATCTGGAATGATCTGCGGCAAAAGTATCTGCGGATTTATTCGGCTGTTTTCTCGGGTGTGCGGTATCCCTGCTCGCGCATTCTCTGCACGGTCTCGTCGTAGAACACATTCAACTTTCCGACGTATCCGCTCTTCCAAGGCTTGTTCCGCCCGCAATAGTGTATTATCACCGCATTCCGACGGACGTAGTCGATGTTCATTCTGTCGCCGATACGGATGTGAAATGCGAAAAGGCGTTCTGTCATGTTGTACTTGTACGAATCAAGCGGTATTATGCGGTCTCCGTAAAGTCCGCTTATAATATCCTGATCCGGCAGGATAAGCTTGCCGCGATGACTTTCGATATAATCGAACACGTCGCTGCTTTTCTGCTCCATTCTGAGTCTGTGCAGATTGATGAGCATGACGCCGGAGTTGATATACGGCATTTCGCTGTCGATATCAAGCCTCAGCTCGTTTATGAAGTGAAGCAGATTTCCGATATGCGATGCAGCGGCAAAAAATGCAGTCCCCATCGGCATGCCGTAAAGCTCTGCAAGGCTTTTATTGACCACAAGATCCGGATCAAGGTAGAGGACGCGGTCGATATTTTCCGGAAGATATTTCGCGGCAAATATCCGATAGTATATCTCCTTCGGATAACGGTCGGTGGTCGGGGCGCTTTCAAGCGAATCCTCGCACACGGTGACGGGAAATATCTCCCCGCGCTCGCCGAGAAGCTTTCTCGATTCTTTAAGATCGCGATCCTCAAGCGTTGTGTGCAGAATATAAATATTGAAATATTCCTCCGGATTGCTGTAAAGAAGAGACGAAAGCATTACGTTGAAATACGGGACGTAGTTTCTGTCGAAAGTGACAAGAAGGTTTATCGGTTCCTTGACAGACTGCATAGCTGATTCCTTTCCGTAAGTTTTCCGGCGCATCGGCTCACCATCCGGAGTGCCGCCGTCCGAACGCCGCAACTATACTTTCGATACCGAAAAGGATGAGGTAGACGGCGGCGATATACGCAACGGTGCGCATGGTCACGAATGTGAGGACGGGGCTGAACACCATGAAAAATCCGAGAAGTATTCCGACGATATTGACCGCGACGGTAAAGTAATAGTAAAAGCTGCATTCAAACATTCTGATGATGCCTATGTGGGCAAATCTTGAGATACAGTGCGCGATAAACCATATCGGGAAAAGAAGGGTAAGCGCCCACTTCCCCGCCTCGGGATACGCAAGTATCATAATGCCGCACATGACGCTCATGATCCCCGATATCAGCGAAAGCATCGGTCCGAATCCTGTAAAGCGCGCGAATTTCACATAAACCACGATGTCCTCGATTCCCATAACGAGCGCCGTGAATCCGTAGATAAGAATTATCCATGTAAGGACGCTTCCCGGACGGATAAACGTGAAAATTCCGAGTGCAATCAGAAGCATTCCCGCAACAAGCTCAAACCAGCCGAAGCACGAACGTTTATTCATTTTCATTCACCGACCTTTCCGTTGAGCACGGACATGAATTCGTCGCCCGTTATCGTTTCTTTTTCGTAGAGGATGCCCGCAAGCTCGTCAAGCTTTGCTCTGTTGTCGCAAAGCATACGGCGCGCTTTCTCGTGCTGCTTTTTTACGATCTCGACGGTCTTTCTGTCTATTTCCTTCTGCGTATCCGCAGAGCATGAAAGCGACGTATCCCCACCGAGGTATTGGCTGCTTACGGTTTCCATCGCAACCATGTCGAACTCCTCGCTCATGCCGTATCTCGTTATCATGGCGCGCGCGAGCTTCGTCGCCTGCTCGATATCGTTCGACGCGCCCGTGGTAATCTCGCCGAACACGATCTCCTCTGCCGCGCGTCCGCCTGTCAGCGTTGCTATTTTGTTTTCAAGCTCGCGCTGTGTCATAAGAACCTTGTCGTTCTGCTCGACCTGCATCGTATATCCGAGCGCGCCGGATGTGCGCGGAATTATCGTGATTTTCTGTACGGGCGCGGAATTCGTTTGCAGCGCGGCAACCAGCGCGTGTCCGATCTCATGATAAGCGACCGTTCTCTTTTCGGTGTCGGACATTATGCGGTTCTTCTTCTGATATCCCGCGATAACGACCTCGATGCTTTCCTCGAGGTCCGCCTCGCATACAACGCTTCGTCCGTTGCGCACCGCTCTCAACGCCGCCTCGTTTATCACATTGGCAAGTTCGGCTCCGGAGCTGCCCGCCGCCATGCGTGCGACGGTATGGAAGTTCACATCGTCCGCCGTCTTTATTTTTTTCGCATGGACCTTGAGGATAGCCTCTCGTCCGGCAAGGTCCGGAAGCTCGACGGGAACGCGGCGGTCAAAGCGGCCGGGGCGCGTCAGCGCGGGATCGAGAGATTCGGGACGGTTTGTTGCGGCAAGGATGATAACGCCGTTGTTGCCTTCAAAGCCGTCCATCTCGTCGTTTCCGCCGATCTGTCCGTCACGCTTCTTTCCTATCGCGTCGATCTCGTCTATGAACACGATGCAAGGTGCTTTCTCCTTCGCCTGGCGGAAAAGATCACGCACCTTTGACGCCCCCATTCCGACGAACATTTCAACGAATTCCGATCCGGACATCGAGAAGAACGGCACGTTCGCCTCTCCGGCAACTGCCTTTGCAAGCATCGTTTTTCCGGTGCCGGGAGGTCCGACGAGAAGTACGCCCTTGGGCATCGACGCGCCGACGTCGGAGTATTTCTTCGGATTATGGAGATAATCCACAATCTCGGCTAGGCTCTCCTTTGCTTCATCCTCTCCGGCAACGTCGTCAAAGCGGATCCCGTCCGTTGACGGAACGTACACCTTTGCGTTGCTCTTTCCGAGACCGAATGACATTGCATTCGGTCCTCCGGCGTTTGCCATCAGCTTTTTGCTCATGTACTGCCCGATTCCGATGAAAATAACGATCGGGAGAAGCACGGTTAAGAGAAAACTGAGCACCGGAGAAAGCTTCTTTTCGATATTGTGAGTGAATTTGGCGCCCGAATCGTAAAGGCGTTGTGTCAGATCGGGATCGTTCATCTCTCCGGTCTTGTATATTTTCTTGTTTTCTTTATCGGTGAAAACTATTTCCGAATCGTCTATTTCCACGGTGCCGATATTCTTATCTTCCGTCATCTTCATGAATGTTCCGTAATCGACTTCCTCGACGGCTGCGCGGGTAAGAAAAGGCGCGACCACAAGATTGAACAGAAGAACGAGCAGCAATGCAATTCCGTAGTAATAGATAAGCGGTTTCTTCGGTGATTTTACTTCTTTCATATCGTCATCCTTTCATTTTGCGGCAGGCACGCATCAGTAATGCGCCTACTTGTTTTTTCTTATAAGATCAACTATGTCGCCGACTCCGCAATTCAGCGCAAGGCATATTTTTGCCAGAGTTTCAAGCGTAACGCTCTCGCCGCGTCCCATTTTGGCGATAACGTTCGAGCTGAGCCCGGCTCTTTCCTGAAGATCCTTTTTCTTCAGCTTCAGGTCTATAAGAAGGTGCCACAGCTTGTCGTAAGAAAACATATATCCGTAATTCATTTTGATTCTCCTTGCATTGCATCCGCAATTGCTTGGTGCTCATTATACCACATAAGATCTGCATTTGCAATATTATTTCCCCATTTCGCAAGATTTTATTTGAAAAAGCTGATATTCGCAAATTGATCCAAGATGTTCAAGTGAGATCATCGCATGAAATAAACTGCGCGCCTGCCGCCCGATCGGAAATATAAAAACATCTGACCTTTGTCGGTGTGGGAAAAGCGAACTCGCCTGCTACGACGGGCGGCAAAACGGCACCGTCCGTCCCCGTAATTCGGTAAGCAGAAAAAAGAGAGCAATTGCAAAAAAAATATTGACAATATGCCGCATACTATTAAAGCTGTGATTTTTCAGCGAACAATTTCAGCTTTTTCGGGGTGTAGCTCAGTTTGGTAGAGCGCTTGGTTCGGGACCAAGAGGCCGCTGGTTCGAATCCAGTCACTCCGACCATAATGTGGAGACAAAAAAGATGTCTCCCGCGAAAAGCCCGATTATATCGGGCTTTTTTGCTACCCAAACGGCGATTTTTCTCTGTACCAAAACGCAGATGTAAAATCGCCGTTTTCCCTTTGTGGATAGACTTGAACTCCCGAAAAGTAAATATCAGATACACAGGCAGATAGAAAGCAAAAATCTATCTGCCTTTTTTATTACCCTCAAAAAAGGAGAAATCAAATATGCTACAGAAAGAATTAGCCAAACGCCTCAAAGCTCGGTATGACACCAAGATGGACGGTAACGAATGGCTGGAGGTGTCATCGGACGGCATCCCCCTCTGCCGGATAAAATACAACGGTCAATTTCTAAGCAACGCCGACCAAAACCTCTCGGATGAATACCGCAGTAAAATTGCAGATATTCAGGATGAGATCTCTACGGTGCGAGAATATGTCGGACTCTACGAACACGCACCGCAGATGAAAGCTGCCGATGTCTCCGATTACAGACAACTTGCCGCCTTCGGAGATACGGTGTTGGCGGCAACCTACAGTGAAAAGAACGGCTTTATGTTCTGCACATGGAAGCAGAATGCAGACGGCGACTCGGTGTTCTGGGGAGATTACTCGCCGAACTATGAATATGTCAAAGAAGCCTTTGCAGTGCGCTCCGGTCTCGTCAGCAAAGAACGACTTTTCAGTGAGAATGAATCGGCATACCTTTATCGCTGTGTGGACTTCACCAAAGCCAACTGCGAAACGCTGACCTATGGGCAGGAACGGCAGCTGGATAAGCTCCAAGAAAAGCTCACGGACGGATATCCCTCCCTTGAAGCCGAGCCGCCGACCTTTGAACAGGTGTCACCCCCGCAACAGAATATGTAATACTATCAATCGCCCTTCGGTTACACAAAAACCGGAGGGCTTTTTCTATTTCACAAGGAGAACAAAAATGACCATATTTTCAGATAACCCATATGACAGACGCATGGAACGGCTGATGATGACCGTTCCGAATTTTGCACCGAGAGGCGTGGGCTTCCGTTTTACCGAAGCACAGCTATTCATCACAACAACCGCTGCCACACCCACAGAAATACTGACAGCCACCATGAGGCAGATACGCTGTCCGCCCTTCCGCAAGAGATTCAACGAATATATAGAAAGCGAGGAAAAACCAATGACATATATAGATGAAAAGCATCGGACAAGATTTACGCTTGCCGCCAAGAATGTACACCGAGAGAATTACGCATTGCTTTCGGCGCTGTATCTGCTTACCGCAGACCAAAGGCTGTGGAGCTGCTGCAAGCACCATATAATTAACGGCTGTGTGTTCTTTGAGAACATCAAGCTCAATAACTGCTCCGAGAGAGCCTACACCCTCTACTGTGCAGCAAAAGACTTGACCCTCGGCACAAAACACATTACCGTGTCGGATCTGTCGGACGCCGACCTCGTTCCTCCTATGCTGTTCCGCACCATCTGCAACGCTATGGCAATCCGCCGCTTCGGACTCGCATCCATCAAGGAGAATTGCCATGATTAAACTGAAAATCAAATACGGCAACAGTCAGACCGACATCCGTTTTCCCTGCACCGAAAAGGATATGAATGCGGCACTCGAAAGAATCCATGCCGAGGATGTTACGCCCCTTGAATTGTATGTGTCCGAGGTCATATTCCCCGAGGAACTCGGCTGCCTGCAAGACCGATTCGTTAACCTCGATGAAGTCAACTACCTCGGAAAACGGATGGACAGCTTCTTCGGCGATGAGGAATATCAGTTTTACGAGGCGATGAAATTAGAGGGCTTCGATACCCTGCCCGACCTCATCAACCTGAGCTTCAACCTCAATCGCTATCCACTGATTCAGGATATCAGCGATATGGGAAAGATCGGCAGAGAATATCTGCTCACGGTCAAGGGCTGTCTTCCCGCCGATGATGCAGACGATCCGAAATATGCAGAGTTCGGGCGAGAGCTGATCCGATCCGGCAAGGGCGTTTTTACCGAACACGGTTTGCTTTTCGTCGATGAGGACACACCGTTCGTAAAGGATTATGACGGGCAGAATTTTCCGGCATATGTGTATGATCAAATGCTTTGCTTCATACGGGCTGAATACAACGGAAAAACCGAATTCTTGTATTTGCCCTGCGAGGAAGAAGCCATCGACAAGGCGTTTGCCCGACTCGGCGCACCCACACCGGATGATGTAGAGCTCTCATGGGAGGACATTTGCATTGATAGCGACAAGTGGGTCGGACGATTCAAAGAGATCGCCGCCGAGGAAGGGGTTTACGAACTGAATCGACTTGCAGCTGCCGTCAACAGCGCCGATATGGACTTGGAAAAGCTGTGGGCTGTTGCCGAATACGGCAAGGCCGAGGACGCCAAGCAGCTCTCACGGCTTGCTGAAAATCTTGATTGTTTTACCTTTATTATAGGTGCAAGCAATTATGAGGAAGTCGGAATATATGTAACGGAGAATAATGCGGATTTCAGTGTAAATCCATCCGTAGAAAAGTTCTTCGATTATAAAGCCTTTGGAAAGTATATCGGCGATGCATACTACGGCGAATTCGTCGACGGCGGCTTCATCTACAACGACACCGACACAAGCCTGCTCGACATTTTATATCAGAACGAGCCTATGACAATGGGAGGAATGTAAATATGATCACCGCAATTATTCGCAATAAAGAGAATACCCTTGTTCTCGAACTGCCCCACAGCATTTACGACATTTATGAAAAGCTGCGCTCCATCGGCATTATGCAGCCGCCGAAACAGATCCCGCTGACCGACAACGAGGACGAGGATATCGGCGTAAAGCTGTTCAGCGATAACGACTTCGGCAACCATCTGCTCCTCACGCTGAGCGAGGACAACTCCTTGGCAGACGCCAATCTGCTCACCTATATCGTGCAGAATGCAAGCGAGGACATCAAAGAGGAACTCGAACAGAACATCCTCTACGACCAGTACGACTCAATGGATGAAGTGATTTCCGCCGTCCGTCAGATGACGCAGGACGCCAGTCCCGTAAAGGCTGTATTCTTCTGCCCTCTCATCGGTAACATTGACGAGGGCGACGGAGATATGTTCACGGTCGGAGATTCCTACCTTGCCGACAGCGCAGATGAGATCGCCGATGCATTGAATCGTTACACCGCCAATGACGAAAACGATATGGCAACCTATTATAACAAGGATGACGGCGTGAGCGAAAAGCTGACCTCGGCTGTGTGGTCGGTGGAGCTGCACGGCAGCAGACTGTTCGGACGAATTGACTGCAGCCTCAAGGAAGCGCTCACGGCAGAGGAAACGGAAGCACTTCGGGACTGGCTCACCGGTCAGTGCTCAGACGGTCTTTGTGAGGGCTTCGAGCAGCAGCCCATTGATACGATGGACGGCGAACTGTTCGTCTCCTTCTGGAACAGCAGCGATGACTACGCCATGATGACCGAGGACGAATTTGAGGATCATCTGCAAAACACCGAAATGACGATTGGAGGGATGTAATATATGGCCTTGCTGTTTTCTGCGGTTACCGTAACCGCAGGTAATGAAGAAATTGAATTTACGGTAGGTGGAATACCAAGAGAATACGACGACCTCGTCGGCTGGACGGCGTTTGATGACTTTATGGAGAATGCCGATGCGGAAACAGAGGTCAGCGTACACGCCGAAGCCTATTTGTACGGCGGCGAAGAAACCGTAACGGCGACGCCCGAAGAAGTCGCCTATCTGATAATGCGCATGGAACAGGATGAAAAATTCCTTGCCAGACATTGTGACAATATCGAGGATGTCGACTTCTCCTTTTTACGGCCGCCGGAGGAATATTACGGAATGGAGATGAGTTGATGACAGACAAAGCAAAACCACTGCAGCCCATGGCGTTCAAGAACCTTGCCGATCTGAAACGGTATATCAAAGTCGGCACGGAATTCAAGGCGACAAGCCACAAATACCACCCCGACATCGTAGGGCTGACCCGTGTGGTGACCAAGGTGCAGACCAACGGCTTTTACTCGAAAATCAAAGATGAGCCGGATCATCGGTTCTCCGCCTGCAATAACGGCAAAGGCTTTTTTAACGAGTTCGGCAAGGCCGGCGGATATATCTTTGACGGCTCGACGGTTAAGGTGTTGGACAAGCGCGGTGAAAACGGAGTCATCTACGAATTGGAATTTTACAGAGAAAATACGGAGGTAAACAGTATGAACGAATATGACCGCCTGTACAGACAGGCACAGAGATACAGAGAAATGTATCCCGAAGGCACAAGAATTTTGCTTTTGCACATGGGCGACGATCCCCGTCCCGTTGAGGACGATATGCGCGGCACGGTAAAGTATGTGGACGATATGTGTACCCTGCACTGTGCCTTTGACAACGGCAGGCAATTGGGGCTCATCCCCGGAGAGGACTCCTTCCGCAAGCTCACCGATGAAGAGCTTGCCGAGGAACAGGCCGACAGCGAGGATATGGACGAGGACAACAGCCCCGTCATGGGAATGTAGGAGGTTGCCTATTGGAACACGATATTCTTATACCGCAGCCGCAGGCAGATATGCTGCTTCGGGAAGCCGCCGAGCGTGAAGTGTCGGCAGAGGAACTGCTTGCGGAAATTATCAAAAAATATATAGAAAGGAACGAGCGCAATGGCGGATGAAAAGAAAGGCATAACCGTAAAAATCGATGCCGACCTCCATGCCGAAATCAGAGAATATCTCGAACGGCATGAAGGGATGACAATGGCTGAGTTTATCACCCTTGCGGTGGACGATGAACTCCACCCGAAAATACAGCAGAAAGAAGGAAATAACATGGGCAATATGAGAACGATGGCATTTCAGGTGCCGGAGGAACTGTTTCAGAGAATCAAGGACTACCTGCACCGCAACAATATGAGTCAGAAGGAATTCGTCCTCGGACTTATTGAAACCGAACTCGACCGAGAGCAGGCCGAGCGTGAGAGCCAAATTGACGCCGAAAGCCCCACAGAGGATACCTGCGAGGAAACGGACGAGGAAGCCGCAGAAAACGGCTTTGCGGGCGAATGTGAGGGCGACAACAGCGCCGATGAGGAAACCGAGGATGAGGACGAATCCGAGGGCTTCGGTATGACAATGTAAGGAAAGCGAGGCGGAACGAAAAAAACAACGGTATCGGTCGGATGACTTATGCCGATCAGATTTTTGGATATGTTCGCAGGTATCGGTGGCTTTCGTTCGGGACTTGACCTGCTCGGCGGTTTTGAGTGCGTCGGCTACTGCGAGATAGACAAATACGCAAAGCAGGCGTATGACGCCATGTACCCCACGAAAGGAGAATTGTATTTTGCAGACGCAAGAACCATTGACCCATACACCCTGCCGGATATCGACCTTATTTGCGGCGGTTTTCCCTGTCAGTCCTTCAGTATCGCAGGGCTCCGCAGAGGATTCCAAGATGACACAAGAGGCACTCTCTTTTTTGAGATCGCCCGAATTGCCGCCGTTAAAAGACCACCTTTTCTGCTGCTTGAAAATGTTCCCGGATTGTTGTCGCATGACCAAGGCCGGACTTTTGCGACAATCCTCGGTGCGCTGGATGAGTTGGGGTACGATGTCGCATGGCAAATCCTTAACAGCAAGGATTTCGGTGTCCCCCAATCCCGAAAGCGCGTGTATATTGTCGGATATCTTAGAGAGCGATGTTGCGGAGAAATACTTTCTTTCACAGACGCAAATGCAGCGTCTCTTATCCAACTCCTTGGAGGCACAGAGGGCAATCGGGTCTACTCGGACGAGGGAGTCGGCATTACTCTCACAAGCAGTGCCGGAGGCTTCGGAGGAAAAACCGGACTCTACGATGTAGCCCTGCCTATCAAGGTAGATACAAAATCCGGCTTTCAGCTCGCACACCCCGGTGACAGCATAGACCTTGCCTACCCGACAATGAATACACGGCGAGGTCGGGTCGGAGAAAAGATCGCTCATACCGTAACGCCCGGCAATACGCAGGGCTATTTTTTTATCGATATGAACGCCGGAGCAAAGCTCACCGAAACGGCTCGGTGCATTACTGCACGACAGGACAGTGGCATCAGCAAGCACAAAGGCGAACACTCCGCCGTGTTTATTGAGGATGAGCCGAGAGCCGTAGTAACGCCCGACAAGAAAAC
>OGMF01002187.1_pt1 | contig 17152 bp, 15 predicted proteins | sample 1572921 | NCBI WGS metagenome assembly OGMF01 (sample SAMEA2581919, study PRJEB24529) | metagenome | biome: Human gut stool | place: China | collected 2011
CCATCGCGCCGAAGGCCACATGGGAAAGCCCGTCGCCGATGAAGGAAAAGCGCTTGAGCACCAGCGTGACCCCCAAAAGAGAGGAGCAAAGTGCGATCAGAACGCCCACAATCAGGGCATAGCGGACAAACGGGTATTGGAAGTACAGAGACAGCTTTTCAATCAGTGCACTCACCTTGTCGGAGGAGGCCTTTACCGCATAAGGATATGTCATGTTATAATCCTGAATCTGTGCCGAGGGGTCATCCTTGTCTTTTTCCTCCTCGGATTTTTCAATCCGAAGCGCCTCCGCACTGCCTTTTTTGATTGAAAATGCTTTTATCGATGTGTTGTCGATTGTGCAGACAGTCAAATCGCGGAAGCTTTCGGGGCTTGGCATCAGCGAATCTGCCGAATAGGATGAAAGTGTGTATATTGCTCCGCTTTCTTTTTCAGAAACATAGATCTCGTTGTCAATTGCAGCGCTTGCACCGAATAAGATCGTTTTGGCGCTGCCGTCCTTAAGATGAACCGTAACGCTGCGGCTCGGATTGTCAAGCCCGTAATCGGCAAGGGAATTATCCCCCTCCTTAATTTTGCGCGAAGCGCTTATCGTGGAGTACGCCGATATTGCGCTGTCAAGCTTCCCCTGCGACAAAACCGCGCTGGAGTAGCCGTCAATGCTCACCTTTTCACCGTTCACAAGCGTATAGCGCGTGTCGCCGTCCGCAATGTCAACGGAAGCAATATTCTCTGTTTTTTCCTTGATTATATAAACCGTTTTTGCCGTCTGTGTCTCGGTTTCGTCCTTTTTGCTTTCCTTCGGCTTCCACTTGTCCGCAATAACATATGCTCCGCAGAGCAGGCAAAGCACAAGCACGGCAATAATCAATGCTCTTATGCTTTTTTTCATTATTTATTTCTCCTCTTGAGCCATACAAACAGACCGATAAGAATTATAACAATCGGAACAATAATCTGAAGCACGAGCATACAAACTGCAATCTGCTGCTCTGTCATCGTCATCTGTTCGGCGCTGACCTGCTTTGCGCGGATGCCGAGATCCTCGTTTGAGCCGCAAAGGTAATTTACGGTGTTGAGAACGAAATCGCCGTTGAGGTAAGCTCCCTCACTGAGTATTCCGTTTGATTCAAGCGCCGAAAGGGAACCGATAACGACTACCGATGATGTTTTATCCCCCGTTTTCTCCGAGATTGACGCAACGCTGAGAGGTCCGTCTATATCGCCGTCCTCCTTTTCAATGCTGTTCGACTCGAGGTTAACCTTTCCGTACGATTTGTCGGACGTGGTTAAAAGCTCGGAAACGGTTGCGGAATTTGCACTTTTGATTTTGGAAATGCTCATCGATGCCGGTGAAACAAACACGCTGTCCGATTCGGCAATCTTTTTGTTTATTGCATGGTCTGAAAGCTGCGGCGCCGGAACGGGAAGTCCGTTGCCTGAGGAAAGCGCCTTTGAGTTATCTCCCTCGATAACATAATCGTAATCGAGCTTAAGCCCCCATTCCGCAAGATAGCCGTCAAGCCTTTCGGCAGGCTTCATTCCGGGGTTTGCCGCAAGAACAAGCTTGCCGCCCTTATCCATGAATTTGTCGATTGCGTCGCGTTCTTCCGCCGTCCAGTCGGACTGCGGAGCAAGACTGAACAGAACGGAAGCGTCATCGGGAATTGCTTCAACGGAAAGATTCACACTGCCCGTTGTATACCCCTCGTCCTCAAGAAGCGATTTAAGATTCGTTCCCTCATATTCGCCGTGACCGCTCAGAAAATATGCCTTAACGCCGGAAAGCTGCCCCGTGAGCTTCATGATTGCATTTGTAACCTTGCGCTCCATGTCAATTTCAACGCTTCCGGTGTAGCTGTTCTGATTGTAAATCTGATCAAAGGGAACAATTTTAAAATCATCGCCCACCGTCAGAATAACCGAACCTGCCGAAGCCTGCGTTTCACCGTCATTGTATTTTGTCATAAATGTCGGGTTTGAGTACGGGTCAACATATTCAACCTTGAATTTTGAACTGAGCGCCTTGTATTTTCCGAGATACTGCTTTATATAATCAACATATTCGCTGTCAGTCCCCTCGGGAATCAAAGCGTATGCCTTAATCTCGGCGTCAAGGTTTTTCATAACCTCTTTTGTACGCTGCGAAAATTCGTAAACCTTGTCCTTTGTCAGATCTATTTTCAGCGGATGCTTTTCCGTCACAACGGAAATAAGTCCGTTCACAACAAGCACGCACACAAGCACAACCGCCGTGATAAGCGCGCTCATCACGCTCATTTTAAGCTTTATTTTTTTCATTTCGTTTTCCCTCCTCAGCTATATCTTCTCTTGTCGATAACGCGAACCGTCAGGAAAAGGAAAACAAATATGAAGCTCAGATAGTAAATAATTCCCTGAACATTCAGTATTCCGTCCTGAAATTCGTTGTAACGGCTGAGAAGCGAAAACCAACCGAGTATTTTCCTTGCAATTTCATTTTTCGCGCTCGATTCAAACCAGTTAATAAAGTAGATGAGAAGCAGGCTTGCAAATGTGAACACGCCGGCAATCATCTGGCTTTCCGTCAGTGAAGAAATGAAAAGCCCGATTGCGATAAATGCTCCCCAAAGGAGAATGAATCCGAGGTATGAACCGATAACCTCGCTCAGCGCGGGCTGACCGAATTTGAACATAATCGCCGGGAAGATGAACGACAAAATAATCGTAACCCCGAAAAATGCCATTGCCGCAAAATACTTGCCGAGCACAATTTCCGTTATGCTGACGGGCGAGGTTAAAAGCAGCTGATCGGTCTTTTTGTTTTTTTCCTCCGCAAGCAGCCGCATTGTAAGCAGCGACGCAAGCAGAAGATAAATAACGTTTATATTTGAAAACATCAGCGAAATGTCCGCCTTCTGCGACTGCAAAACGCCGCTCGAGAAGAACATCGCCGCAAAGAACATGAACACACCGGCAAATATGTATCCGACGGGTGACATAAAGTAGTTTTTAAATTCCTTTTTAAATATCGCGCTCATCGCCGAGTCCCTCCGTTTCCTCCGCAGCTTCATTGTCCGCGGTTTCAGTAATTTCTTCGGCAGAGGACATTTCCGCATCGGAAGCCTCCGCGGAATCCTGCTCCGTTTCTGCCGGCGTTTCGGGGATAACCGGCTGCGATGTCAGCTTGATGAATATTTCTTCAAGCGTAAGTCCTGCCGGGCGAAGTCCGTAAATCGGCATTCCGGCGCGGCTGAGTGCGTCAAACAGGTCTTTGCGTATGTCACTTCCGCTCTCCTGCGTCACAACAAATTCCGCCGTGCCGCTTTCAGCCTGCGGCTCGTTCACAACGGAAACAACGTTCGGAACGGCTTCGATAACGCTTCTTGCGTCTGCCTTTCCGCCGAGAACGCGCACTCTGAACTTGTCCTTGCCGCCGGCAAGCTCCTCAAGCCCCTCAATAGTGTTTTCGGCAACAATTCTTCCGTGTGCAATAATCGTAACTCTGTCGCACACTGCGCTGACCTCCTGCAATATGTGCGTACTGAGGATAATTGTGCGCTCCTTGCCTATTGCCCTTATCACGTTTCTGATTTCAACAATCTGCTTCGGGTCAAGCCCAACGGTCGGCTCGTCAAGCACCAAAACCTCGGGGTCGCCGATAAGCGCCTGTGCCAAACCAACTCTCTGCTTGTAGCCCTTTGACAGATTTTTTATCATTCTGCCCTGCATGTCGCTTATTTGAACAAGCTCCATAACGTGCTCAATGTGCGCCTTTTTGTCGTTTTTAACCTTTTTCAGGTCGTACACGAACGATAAATATTCATAAACCGTCATGTCAAAGTACAGCGGCGGCTGCTCGGGAAGATACCCGATTTTGCCTTTAACGATTTTCGGATTTTCCAAAACATCGCATCCGCACACCGTCACGCTTCCCTGACTTGCGCTTATGCAGCCCGTCAGAATGTTCATCGTTGTGCTTTTCCCGGCGCCGTTCGGCCCGAGAAAGCCCATGATTTCTCCGCGCCTGACGCTGAATGAAATGTTGTCAAGCGCTTTGTTGCCGCCGTAACTTTTGGACAAGCCGCAAATTTCGACAGCGTTGTTTTCCTCCATCATATTTTCACTACCTCCCAAACAGCAAATATACTTTAGTTGCGCAGCTTTTATTATACATCTTTTTGCAGGCAATGTCATTAACAATTTGTAAATTTTATAAATATTTTAAAAAGCGGCAAAATCCGTTTCCCTGTGCCGCTTCATAAGCGCTGATATGCGTGAAAGATTGTATCTTTGAACAAACACAAGCAGCATATCAAACAGTGCGGTAATCAGTGATGTCAGAAAAAAGGGTAAAAAACCGTTAAACACTTTTGTCATAAGGAAGGGGACGAAGCTCAGCACCGCGCTGATTGCATGGATTATTTCCGCATCGGTCATATTGTGTGCAAGCTCGCCAAGCTTTCCGCGCCGCACCTTAAATAATGCGCGGTTAAATGTCGGAACATAATTCTTTATTGTACGAATCCGCAGAAAATTATAAAATGATGCTTCAAACCGTGAAAGTTTGAAATTCATTTTATCGTGCGCAAAACGATTTTTTCGCAGCAGCACAACCGCACATGCCACCGTCACACGCATGAAAAAATGATAAAAAGATGTAAAAAACGTGACGGAGAGCGAAAAAAGTGCGTCAAATCGGAATCGCCCGTAAAGAGCGGCAAATATAATTCCGAGTAAAAGTGAGCAAAACATACCGCCGCCGATAATTTTTTTCATTTTCGCACCTCCGTCCCTGTTTCTTGTATTATACTCTCTCGCCACACTTTCGTCAATGTTTTGTAAACGCTTCCGTATTGGATAAATTTCATAAAATTTATTTTTAATTGAAATATATTTTGCATTGTATGGTGAAATGAAACTGAAAGTGAAACGGAGGAGTATAAAGAGTGAAGAAAACAGGTAAATGCACAAATTGCTGTTTGCGACAGTAATGTTCACGGCTTGAATGGAAAGATAAAGAAAAGTCAGAGCAGATAATATCTCACTGCTCTGACTTTTGGTATGCCCGATGCGATTCGAACGCACGACACATGGCGTCGGAGGCCATTGCTCTATCCGGCTGAGCTACGGGCACATATACGGTGCTGCAAACACAAGCTTTGCAGCACTTTAATTGTTTGTGAACGATTAACCTGTTACAAGCACACGGGAATAAAGAGGAATGTTTTGAACGAGCCAGTTGATTCCCTCGGGCCTTATACGAACGCAGCCGTGTGATATTTTAACTCCGACGCGGTTATCGTACGGCGTTCCGTTGTATCTGATAAGCGTTGAATGAAGCGCATAGCCTTTATAAAAACGCATTATCGGCCCGCAGTAGAATTTGTCATAGATCCATCTTGACTGCTGCTGATAATACTCAAACGAGCCCTCAACCGTTGGCGATGACGAAGCGCCTATAGCGCACGGAAAGGACGCAACCTCGCGCCAGTTTCCGGCGCTGCCGCTGAAAGCGGTGACAGTGTAGTTCGACTTCGAAACCCAAATGAGATAGTTTGTTTTGCTGCCGATTCCGCGCCCGTTAATGTACTTTTCCGCATATGTTTCAGACGTGCGGTAGGGAGTGGGCTTAAGCGTTATAACCCTGCGGTACTGCGTGTCCTCCGTCACGGTATAGCTGCACGCGAAATAAACCGAGACATCATAAAGAGGAACATAGCAGAAATCGTTCAGCAGAAACGGAGCGTAATTAAGGTTATATGCCTCGCTTCCGCGCACTGCATACACATTTCCGGCATAGCACGTATAAGTATACGCGCCGCCGCCTGCCGAAAGGGTCATTCTCGCATTTGCGGCATCATAGCTATACTCAATTCCGAGTGCGGAAAGCAAATCCGTTGTAACATAAAGCTCCTCGCCCATAAAGCAATGCGCATAAAAGGTTTTGTTCACGCCGTCAACCTTTATCACAGCTTCTCTGTTATAGTAGGGATTCACCCCGAGGTAAAATCTCGTCTGATAATTAAGCGAGCTGCCGTTCTCCGCAGGATAGGAATACGTTTCAAGAATAAAGCCGTTTCCGAGCTCACCGTCAAGAGTTATCGCCTTGGCGCCGTCAATAAGGCTTACTATAAATTTTTTTCCTATATTATACTGCGGAACGGAAAACTCCATATCAAAGCCGCGTTCGCCGCGCTTAAATTTATGCACCCCCGTTGCAAGCCAGGCCGCGTCGTACCCGTCATAAACGGAAATTGTTAAATCGCATTCCGTCAGAGTGGGAATATCGGGAACGTCAAAATGCAGCGATATCGAATTGAACACAGGCTCCTCCGCATGTGCGGAAATAAAGAATGTGCTGAGTATCACCAACAGGATAACGGTCGTCAGTAAGCGCTTTTTGTACTGCATAGCCTCACTCCAAAAATATAGTATATCCATTATATAGGGAAATTCCGGATTAGTCAAGACAAATTCCCGAATAAAACAAAAATAATTTCCGGCACGGTGCGGATAATATTTTTTTCTTGCCTATACGGACGAAATATGATAAAATCAATCGGAGAAAGGAATGAAGCTTAATGAATGACTATATAGTAAATGCGATAACGTCCGACGGGGCGGTGCGCATTCTTGCGGCGCGGACAACGCAGCTTTGCGGCGAGGCTCAGCGCATTCACAAAACCATGCCGACGGCAACCGCGGCACTCGGCAGAGCGCTTACGGCAGCCGCCCTGATGGGGAGCATGCTGAAATCCTCCGACGATTCAGTGACGCTGCAGTTCTGCGGCGGCGGACCGATCGGGCGCGTGCTTGCAGTCGGCAGCGGCAGAGCCGAGGTGAAGGGCTATGTCGGGAATCCGCTCGTTGACCTGCCGCTCAACAGCGCAGGCAAGCTTGATGTCGGCGGCGCAGTCGGCAGCGACGGTTTTCTGACGGTTATGCGCGATTTGGGAATGAAAGAGCCGTACACGGGAAAGATTCCGCTTGAAAGCGGCGAAATTGCCGAGGATATTACGGCGTATTATGCGCGCAGCGAGCAGATTCCCACGGCGGTTGCGCTCGGTGTTCTTGTTGACGTTGATTACAACGTGAAATCAGCCGGCGGATTTATTCTGCAGCTGCTTCCGGGGGCGCTTGAAAGCGATGCTGACAAAATGGAGAAGGCAATCGCAAAAATATCCTCGGTGACGCAGCTCCTTGACGAGGGAAAGGCACCGGAGGATATTGTGCAGCAGCTTCTCGAGGGGTATGAGATCGAATATTTTGACAATATTCCGACAAAATATCTGTGCGATTGCAGCCGCGAACGAACCGACCGCGCGCTTATAAGTCTTGGTGAAACCGAGCTGAAAAAGATAATCGAGGAGGACGGAAAGGCGGAAATTACCTGCCATTTCTGCAATAAAAAATACAGCTATACAAAAGAGCAGCTTTTGTCACTGGCGAAGGGGAGAAAAAAATAATGAGTGAAAAAATGCTTGAAAAATTTGCGGCAGCCGTGACGGGTGTTGCATCAAGACTCATTTTTGCCGTACTTATACTTATTATCGGCTTTAAGCTTGCGGCATTTCTCGTTAAGCTGATGAGAAAGTCAAAGGGAATGGACAGGCTTGACCCGGGCGTGAAAACCTTTGTCACAAGCTTTTGCTCAGTGCTGATGAAAATAATCGTGATAATAAGCGCGGCGGGCGTTCTCGGAATACCGATGGCGTCGTTCGTTGCAATTCTCGGTTCGGCAGGCGTTGCAATCGGCTTGGCGCTTCAGGGCAGCCTTTCGAATATCGCCGGCGGCTTGATTATCCTTTTGTTCAAGCCGTTCAATGTCGGGGATTTTATCTCGTTCGGCGATGTTTCCGGAAGCGTTGAAAGCATAGGAATATTTTACACGCGCGTAATAACCGCGGATAACAGAAGAATCGTTGTTCCGAACGGCTCTCTTACAAATCAGTCGCTTGCGAATGCGTCGTCGTTTAAAACGCGCATGGTTGACCTCACCGTGAGCGCCGGTTATGAGTGCGATGTTGAAAAGGTTAAAGAAGTGCTGCTCGGGATTGCGAAAAATCACCCCGATGCGCTTGAAAGCCCCGAGCCTGTTGCAAGACTTAAAAATCACGGCGAAAGCTCACTTGATTTCGCTTTCCGTGTGTGGTGTCCGTCCGAAAAATACTGGAGCGTTTATTTTGACCTTGAGGAACAGGTCAAGGCGGAGTTTGATAAAAACGGAATATCGATTCCGTATCCGCAGATGGATATTCACATGATTAAATAAGTAAAAATAATTCAGAAAAAGTATTGAAAAGCATTATCATTCATGGTATACTATAAATGCTGTACTAACCGGGGAGGTAGCGGTGCCCTGTATCCGCAATCCGCTGTAGCGGGGGTGAATTCCCCGGTTGAGGCGTTTTATCTGTACGGCAGGAGCATGTAAGTGGTGTTGACAGCCGGGTCTTGCGCAATATCGACCCGTGAACCTCGTCAGGCGGGGAACCGAGCAGCGATAAGCGGTCATCGGTGTGTGCCGCGAGGACGCCTGGCTCGAGCTAACTGCATGATTTCCGCGTATGGGTCTGCGCCGATTCCGGGGTGTGCGGCATAATAAGCCTTTGCGGAGGCTTATTTTTGGTATTATGGGAAAATTTCTGTGCGAGGGGTGAAGCGCGTGGAATATCAGGCATTGTACAGAAAATGGCGGCCGAAAACGTTTGACGATGTTGTCGGGCAGCGCCATGTTACTGAAACAATTAAAAATGAGGTTAAAAATGGAACCTGCGGACATGCGTTTCTGTTCTGCGGCAGCCGCGGAACGGGAAAAACATCGACCGCACGAATCCTCAGCCGTGCAATAAACTGCGAAAATCCGCAGGACGGCAACCCGTGCAACGAATGTGAAACCTGCCGCGGAATATTAAACGGCAGCATTATGGATATTGTCGAGATTGACGCGGCAAGCAACAGCGGCGTTGACAATATCAGAATGCTGCGTGAGGAAGCAAGCTATACTGCGGCAATAACAAAATATAAGGTATATATAATTGACGAGGTTCATGCGCTCAGCAAGGACGCATTTAACGCGCTCTTAAAGCTGCTCGAGGAGCCGCCGGCACACGTTAAGTTTGTGCTTGCGACAACGGAGGCAAATAAGGTTCTCGACACGATTTCATCGCGCTGCCAAAGGTTTGATTTTAAGCGCATAACGCCGGAGGATATTTACGAAAGACTTGATTATATATGCAATGCGGAGGGCATAATCGCAGAGGAAAAGGCGCTCCGCATGATTGCGGAAGCGGCGGACGGCGCTCTGCGTGACGCGCTCAGCTGCCTTGACCCGTGCGTTGCGGCAGGCAAGGAGGTTGACTCGGAGTTCGTTGCGGAATTTCTCGGCAGGGCGGAAAATTCGTCCGTGCTGGAGGTTTGCCGAAGCGTCGGCGCGGAAGAACCGTCGGGCGCGCTTGCATGCATTGAGGATGTCTGCGCGCGCGGAAAAAATCTTCCGCCGTTTATAGAAGCGGTCATAAAGGCGATGCGCGACATGCTTATTATTTCCGTCACGGGAAGGTGCAGAAGCGATTTTTCGGGTGACGATTATAAGCTTCTGGAGGAATATGCAAAGGAATATTCAACAGAAAAGCTGCTGTACGCGGTGAAAACCCTGTCCGAGGCGATGAATGCGTCAAGATTTATGACGAATCCGCGCGTTGTTTTCGAGGCAGCTCTGATAAAGCTGTGCGTTAAAGGAAACGATGGCAGCGTTGACGCGCTTATGGCACGAATCGGCGAGCTTGAACGGAAGCTTGAAAGCGGCGAAATAGCCGTTCCGAAAAGAAAAGCCGAAAAATCGCCGGCTCCGGAGAAAGAGGCAGAGGCAGCGGAAAAGGAAGAAAAACCGCTGTTTAAGCCGCAAAGCGAGTTTGTGAATAAGGTTATGGACGTCTGGCCGGAAATAATGAATGATGCGCTGGAAAGCATCTCCTTGTATACCGTGCTGGAAAACGCGGCTCTGCGTGAGGAAAACGGGAAGCTTGCGCTGACCTTTCCGAACGAGGGCGGCAGGCAGATGCAGGAGATAGTTAACAGCGGGCTTGATCGCGTGAAGGCGTCCGTCAGGCAGCATACAGGCATGGATATAGACGTTGTAACGCGAACCGAAAGCGATTTTGATTCGTATGTTCCGGGCGTTAAAAAGGGCGACCCGATGGAAGATATTATTAATCTGCCGATAACGCAGATAGATTGAGAGGTTAAAAGCTATGGCAAAGGGTGGATTTCCGCGTAATATGGGCGGAATGGGCAACATGAACAGCATGATAAAAAAGGCGCAGAAAATGCAGGAGGAAATGCTTAAGGCGCAGGAGGAGCTCGGTGAGAAAATTGTCGAGGCAAGCGTCGGCGGCGGTGCGGTAAGCGTTAAGGTAAACGGAAAAAAGGAGCTTATCGAGCTTAATATTTCCCCCGATGCGGTTGACCCCGAGGATGTTGAAATGCTTCAGGATATGATTGTAAGCGCCGTGAACGAAGCTATGCGCAAGGCGGACGAGGCTGCCGCAAGCAGCCTGAGCAGCATCACGGGCGGCATGAGTATTCCCGGATTATTCTGATTAAAAGGCAGGTATCGTTATGTATCCCGTTTCGTTGGAGGAGCTTATCGATGAATTTGAAAAAATGCCCGGAATCGGTCACAAAAGCGCCGTCAGACTGGCATTTTACATTATGAATATGCCCGAAGCAAAGGCTGAAAGGTTTGTAGCGGCGGTTACAAATGCGCGGACAAAGGTGCATTTGTGCGAGTGCTGCCAGAACCTTACGGATAAGCCGCTGTGCGATGTGTGCGCGTCAGATAAGCGCGACAGGGGCGTTATCTGCGTTATGGAAAGCCCCAAGGACGTGACGGCAATGGAAAAAACGGGCGAATATAAGGGCTTGTATCATGTGCTGCACGGCGCTATCTCTCCGATGGACGGCGTCGGTCCGGACGATATTAAAATCCGCGAGCTGCTCGCAAGGCTCACCCCGGAGGTTAAGGAGATTATCATGGCAACAAACTCCACCGTTGAGGGCGAGGCAACGGCAATGTATATTGCGCGGCTGCTCAAGCCAATGGGCATTAAGGTAACGCGTCTTGCGCACGGGCTTCCGGTCGGCGGCGATATTGAATTTGCCGACGAGGTTACGCTTGCGCGCGCTATGGAGGGCAGACGGGAAATCTGAAAGAGGCTGCAGCAAAATACGATTTCATTTAGCCACAGCCCGGTAAGGAAGTATTGCCCTGCTAAACATCTTTTTTGCGCATAATTTGCAATACCTCCGCGTATAGATTTCTATAGGGAGGGATAAAAATGGCTGATATGAAAAAAATCACGGAAATGCTTAAAACGGCTGTGCAGCGGCTGCGCGATACGAAATATGCAACCTGCGATATTGAAGAAAGGCTCGTGCTTGCCAGAATGGAGGTTGCCGATTTGCGCGCCGCGCTGCTTGATGTAAAAAATAAAGAGGACGCAGAGCTTTGCGCCGCAAAGCTTAAATGCGCCGAAGAGGAATACCGCCGCGTTCTGCGCATATCGCGCGAACGCCGTGCAGTATGAAACAGAGCCCCGCTTCGTTTGAGGCTTGATATAGCGAAAATCGTGCAAAAATCGTGTACAGAAAAGCTGCAATCCCTAAAAAATTGGGATTGCAGCTTATTTGGTGGAGACGAAGAGGATCGAACTCTCGACCTTACGGATGCGAACCGTACGCTCTCCCAGCTGAGCTACGCCCCCATGATAAAAGCCGCAGAAGAAATCACAAACGAAGGTTCAAGGCATTTGCCGCGCCTTTAACTGACGGTTAGATGCGCTCAAAAACGGCTATAAGTAAAATCGGCAAGCTTCAACAGAATCTTGCCGATGACGTGGTTGCGGGGACGGGATTTGAACCACGCGACCTTCGGGTTATGAGCCCGACGAGCTACCAGACTGCTCCACCCCGCGATATTGTTTCTTTCGAACAAAAATTATTATAGCACAGCTTTGCGTATTTGTAAAGCTTTTTTTTGAAAAGAATTAAAAATTTTTCTGCGGACGGGAAAGCTGAATTTATATTGACGTTTCCCCGTTTTTTTTGTATACTTATATATAATGAAAATAAACGCTGTGCGCGGCATGCATTTATATACGATTGGAATGATAATATGGATTTTCATGATTTTAAAACCGTAAAAAACGAATATCGCCCGTCCGCGGTTTGGTATCTCTGCGGAGCGCCGACGGCGGAGGAAATCGACTCGGAGCTTAAAAGATTTGCGGAAAAAGGAATCGGGCGGATTTACCTTAAACCGACCGGGCAGCTTTCGGTCAGATATATGAGCCGTGATTATTTTGAGCTTGTGCGCACGGCTGCACGCAGAAGCGCACATTACGGAATTGAGCTGTGGCTTTATGACGATAACGGAAAATCGAGCGGATTTTGCGGCGGGGAAATAACGAGCGTTCCCGAATACAGGGCTGCAGGGCTTGCGGCGGTGTCGGCTGCCGATGTGCGCAAGTCCGACAATGTTATATGCGAAAACGGCGCCGGCAGTATTATAGCCGAAAAAAAAGACGGGCGCGCCGATATTTGCGCGGAGGAGGCGGCAGATTGCTTTGCGGAGCATTTTTACGGCGCCTTGCGCGGCGAATGCCAACGATTTTTGGGGATTGAAATCAGCGGAATGGTATCAAATCCGCGGATTGACGAATATCTTCCGTACAGCAGAGAGGTATACGAAAAATTTTCCGAATCCTCGGGGAAAGCTGCCGTCTGCCTTTTTCGTGAGGATACGGACGGGCGCAATTGTCGCAGAAAATATCTGTCGGAGATAACGGCTGCCGCGAAAAACGGATTTATTGAAAAAAGCGCGGCGGAGTGCAAAAAAAGCGGACTGCGTTTTTCCCTTTTACCGGGCGGCAGGCTTCTGGAAAATCAGTCGGTTTATATGATGAGCGAGCTGCCGTGCATTGAATTTGACTGCACCGCTCCCGATTTTACGGCTGTTAAAAGGCTGACATCATGCGGAGAAATATTCGGAATCAGGACGGCTGTCAGCATTAAAGCGCCGCGCCTTGCCGCGGCAAGCGACAGAAAAAGCGCCGCGGCGCTTTGTATAATGCTCGGCGCAGATGAAATCAGGTATGACGGAACCCCGTTTTCATTTGCCGACGGTGAAAAATACGAAAACAGCCGTTTTCACTTAAGCCTGTTGGGAGAAAATGCATTGTCGGAATATATTGCAAGACTTGCGCGAATCAAGGCGGAAACGCGCTGCGCCGCCGATGTGTGCCTTGTTTTCCCGACCGAATATCTGCGCGGACTTTCCGAAAATGAATATAAAGAAGCATATGCGGAAATTGAGAAGATAACAAAAAAACTGCTGCACCGCGGCGCGGACTTTCATATTATAGATGAAGATTTGCTTACCCCCGAATGCTTCGCCGCAGACGGGCTTTCGGTTGACGGCAATGTGTACAGAACCGCACTTTTGCCAGACGTGCCTTGCCTTGCTCAGCTTGATTTGCCCGATTATTTCGTTGCGGCGGAGGATTTCAGTCCCGATGGCGGCGCGGTTGCTGCATCGGGCACAGATGCGCCGGTTGTGAACCGAACCGATGGGGAGAGCATGTTTACGTTTGTTTATTCACCGCACGGAGGGGCGGTTGAAGTGAAATACGGCGGAGAACTGTATCTCGCCGACGCTTCCGAAGGAGAGGTTTATCTGCTTTCCTCCGATGAGAACGGATGCGTTAAGCTGATTGCGGACGCAGGCGCGGTAACTGTTTTTACCTGCGGAAAAACGATGTACGCCGATGACGCACCGATTACTGCGGACGGTGCGCTGCTGAAAGAAATTCACGAAAGCGTCGGGCTTCCGCATGAGCTTGCGGAGGCTTGCGGCAATATTCTTCCGCTGAAGGAGGTCAATGCCTGCTTCGGGAAAAAGGCTCTCAGAAACGACAATATTGATAATCTGCGCGAAAAATTTTACGCGCTTTCAAACGGTGAGCATATTAAGCTGAAATATCCCTTTGAAGCAGACCTTTCGGCGGCAGGGGATATAGCGGCGTACATAGAGTGCGGCGGAAGTATGGACACGGTTCTGCTCAACGGTAAAGATGTCAGGCTGACAAATGCGGGAAAAGGCTTTTGGCGCGCGGACATTTCCGGTATGCTTGCGAACGGAAAAAATACGTTTGCGCTTGAATACACAAAAAACAGCGCCTATCCAAGCGGCGTGCAGTATGCATCCGGCAGCCCGGCAGGGCTTTCGCCGATATACCTCGAGGGCGATTTCGACACGGACGGCAAAGGCATTGTCAGCTGCGAGCTTCATTCGGGCGATGTTTCAACGTCAATGCCGCACTGCTTCGGCAAGCTTACATATGTTCTCAGGCTTCCGTCCGAAATTCCGCGCGGAACGCTTCTCGCGGCGGAGGGCAGCTTTGACGCTGCGGTTATCAGAATCGGGCGGCGCGAAAAAGTCTTTTTCTCATCCCCTGCAAGAATTGAACTGTTCGGGCTTGACACGGACTGCACCGCGGAAATCGAAATATGCTGCACCGCGCGCAATCTGTTTGCAGGCAGCGGAGAGCAGCCGCTTCCGTTCGGGATAAAGCGTGTGTTCACGGAGCAGATATGACGGCTTCGTGCGAAATTGATTCAGCGCTCAAAAAAAACTTGTAAATTTCAGCGGTTTATGCTATATTATAGGTAAGAGGTGATATATATGAAAAAAGTTATTATTACTATCGGACGTGAATTCGGAAGCGGCGGACGAGAAATCGGAATGAAGCTGGCGAAAAAGCTCGGAATCCCGTTTTACGACAAGGAGCTTATCGTTCATGCCGCGGAAAAGACGAATCTGGAGGAAAGCATTGTTGAGCGATACGATGAAAAACACGCATTCCCGGCATTTTCGTCATCGAACATTTTTGACATTTACCAAATGCCGATGAGCGACCGCGTTTATATCGCGCAGGCGGACGTTCTGCGTGAGCTTGCCGCAAAGGGCAGCTGCGTTATCGTGGGCAGGTGCGCAAACTATGTTCTTGACGATGACGCTGCGCTTTTCAGCGTGTTCGTTCATGCGCCGATGAAGGATAAGATTAAAAGAAAAAAATCCGTTCTTCCCGGAAAATCCGACAGTGAGATTGAAGCGCATATCAGAAAAATCGATAAAAAGCGCGCAAAATATTATTCGTATTATACCGACGGCGTGTGGGGCGCGGCAGCTACATACGACCTGTGCATAAACAGCGGAGCGATCGGAATTGACGGCGCTGTTGATTTGATTATCGACGCAGTGAACAAGCGCGGATGAAAAATATAAATAAATATGTGGACAACCGGGAAAATCTGTTGTATAATAAAACGCAGAGCTGAAATACTCGGAATAAAATGAAAAGGACGGAGAAGCATAATGGAAAACCTCACAATTATGAATCATCCGCTTATTTCACACAAGCTTGGCTTGCTTCGCCATCAGAATACTGACGGTAAGGCATTTCGCGAACTTGTCAGCGAAATAGCGATGCTGATTTGTTATGAAGCTACCAGAGATATGAAAACAAATGCCGTAGATGTTCCTACGCCGCTGATGACTGCGAAATGTCAGATGATTACAACGGATAAGCCGGTTATCGTTCCGATTCTCAGAGCGGGTCTCGGCATGGTTGACGGAATGCTGAAGATACTTCCTTCTTCCAAAATCGGTCATATCGGTCTGTGCCGCAATCATGAAACACTTGAACCGGAAGAGTATTACTGCAATCTTCCGGCTGATATAAGCGAAAGAACCGTATTTGTGCTTGATCCCATGCTTGCAACCGGCGGCTCGCTTGCCGCTGCCGTTACAATGCTTAAGGAGCACGGCGCAAAACACATTAAGGTTCTCAGCATTGTCGGCGTTCAGGAGGGCGTTAAGAGAGTTTTGGAAGCACATCCCGATGTGCAGGTTTATCTCGGCGTTATGGACGAAAAACTGAATGAAAAGGGCTATATTCTTCCCGGTCTCGGCGATGCCGGGGACAGACTTTTCGGAACAGAATAAAAAAACTGCGGCAAAGCTTTTTTGTAATGCTTTGCCGCAGCTTTTGAATTTTAAAGGCATCGGAGAGCGCTGCTGTGCATTATTGCAGCAGCCCCTGCCGCGGCGAAGGAAAAACAACGCCGCAGCCGCGCGTTACTGCTCCATGTTCAGAACGCTTTCCTTGTAATGCTGGCGGTATTCGCTCGGCGACATTCCCGTTTGCTTGCGGAAAATGTCATTAAAGCGCTGCTGCGCCGAAAATCCGACGGCGGAGGCAATCTCGCCGACCTTAAGGTTCGTTTCCTCAAGATATTGCCGCGCCTTTTCTATGCGCACGCTCAAAAGATACTGAATCGGGCTTATGTCGTAATATTTCTTGAACGCACGCGCAAAATGGCTTGTGGATATGTAGACGTATCCGGCAATATCCGAAAGAGATATGTCGGTATTGTAATTTTCATCGATATATACGCGCGCTGCCTCGAGCATTTCCTGAAGCTTGTGCCCCTTTGTTGAAAGATTGGTTTCCCACTGGGTGCGCAGGCTGCGGCTCAGCCAGACAAACAGCTCCATCGTAAGCAGGCTGCGGAGAAAATCGCTTTCCGCGTCCGGGGATTTGTTTTCATGCATAATCTGCTGCATGAGCGCCGCAATATTCGTGCAGTATATGTTTGAGATTGTGAAATAGCTGCAGCTGTCGGTGCTGTCGGATATAAACGAAAGAAAGTCGTTGAGGCTTATTCCTGAATAATTCTTTTCCTGACTGCGCGCAAAAGAGAATTTGAGAACAAGAAAGCGGCACGGACGGTTGCTTTCGATTTTAAGCACATGCGGCGTCCGCGGTTTGATAAGCAGCAGGTCGTTCGGCCGCAGCGTGACAGGCTCGCCGTCTATCTCGAATGTGCCGCGTTCAAGCTCCTGAATATATACAAGCTCAAACTCCTCGTGCATACTGACGGAGTCGGGATGATAATGATCGTCCATAATTCGCTGAATGGATTTAACGACAACCGGCATACCGGTTTCGGAATTTAACAGATTCTCCCATAAACGAGGAAAATTACTCATCAAACTCACCTCTAAAAAAATAATTTAAACTTATTATACTATAGATATTTACAAAAT
>OGMF01002190.1_pt1 | contig 17149 bp, 11 predicted proteins | sample 1572921 | NCBI WGS metagenome assembly OGMF01 (sample SAMEA2581919, study PRJEB24529) | metagenome | biome: Human gut stool | place: China | collected 2011
AATAGTAACACATTTATTAGTTTGTAAATGTGTCTACCTATATCAGGATAAGACATTATATATAGGTGGGTAGCGTTTTACACACTCTAGGGATAGATAGTTTTTCATCGCTTAACCAATTAATATTCAATTCAAAAAGTCGTATCATGTTGTATTTTTCAAGGAACCGTATTTTGAACGTTTACCCGCCTGAAATATAGAGTTTACCCACCAGCGAATGATATTTACCCCCCTGAAAAAAGAAAAAGGAGGGCACCTTTCGTATACCCTCCTTGGTTCGTTTCATCTCAAACCGTTTCTTCTCTCATATCTTTTGAAAGCATTTTTTACGCTGTCCCGGTCCACTCCGATCATCTTTGCTATCCTCCCGTATCCCAACGGCTGGCCGTCCTCACCGGGAGTATGCCATAGAGGATACCAGCATTCAATCTCCTCGTCCGTCAGCTTACGTCTGAGGGGTAAGCCGGCCATTTTCTCCATCACCGGATATGCTCCCTTATAGTATTTGTGGAGGAAACGTTCCATGCAGTGGTTGGCAATATATACGGTCAGTTTGCAGACTGCCTTGCGCATCTTCGGATTGTCCTCTCCCGGCTCTCCGGCGAGCATGTGCAGCACGATGGCGGCATGGAAGGCAATGGTGGCCATGCGGGGGGAGACCATTCTCCTCATCCTGTCATCAGCCTTCTTCTGTTCCCCGATCCAGTTGCCCAGCGGGCCATGTACATAGGAGAGGTCGGTAAGATACTCGTCGGCGGGAATGTCCGTGCCATCCTCCGCAGTCCTGAGGCAGTATTTCTCCCGCCATTCCCCTAACTGGTCGCGCATTCTCTCAAGTTCCTCACCCTCCGGCAGATCGAACTCGGGAACTGAACGGTCCTGTTCGGGAATCGCGCAGAAGCAGATACGGGAGGCGGTGCCGTTCTCGTAGTCCTCATCCGTAAAGAAGCGTCTGACAGCTCCGGGAGTACCGGTGAAGGTATAGTTCAAACGGACAGAAAAATCACCGCGGCAGTCATCACGGGTATGCTTGTTGTCCAGGGAGACGGCCTCACCGGAGAATGCCTTGCGTAGCAGGTCACTCGAGAATCCACCACCTTTCGAAGCGGATTTCCGTATGGTGTCGATCTCCGTTTCCATTGCATAGAGGGAAAGACCCCGGCTGTTGGCGATGACCTCCATCAGCCTTGCCTTTGAAATGTCGGTACCCACTATCTGGACAATCCGGTCTGTCCTGCCGGTTCTGGATTTTAGCCTGTTGTCCATGACCACCCTTTGAAAGAGGTCCTGCTCATACACGTCCTTGAACACACTCTTTCCTGAACCCTGCCCACCCTCGATAATCACCTGCAGGCTGGGTGAATGATACCGTCCATCCAGATATCTTGCCCGTACATTTGAGAAGGCCAGTGCACCGTAGCCACCGAGCAGATGGAAGAGCATGGCAGGCCTGAAACCTTCAGGACAGCCGTCAAGAATGGTACTGATGTGGGGGATGGCAGAGTGGCACGGCATGGGGAATTCCCGGTTGAACCATTGCAGCCATTCTCCAAGACTGACATCTTCGTGCGGGTTCTGCTCTTGCCCCGTACTTTTCCCCATTGGACCGAACTCCCGACGGATTTCAAACAGAGCACGCGTCTCGTCAATCTTTACCTGGCTGAGCCCTTTTGCTTTCCGGATGTCAAGGTCGCACTGCTGTTCAACCTCGTCCTTTTTGATCCTGCTGTTCTCGCATGCCTCATCCTTCCTAATTACGCTTTTCTGTTTCTCGTTCTCAATCCTGGCCTTTCCCAACTTCTTCCTGATTTCGGGCAATACGAACAGCCCGACTGCAACCGTGATGCCGACAACGGGACCACCGATTTTCCAGAAAGATGAAACGGTGCCCTCATAGCTCCCTCTTACTCCACACAGTCCTACACTCGCTCTCGCTTTAATGGTGGAAGGGGCACTTGCATTTGAAAAATTTCTACTCATAATCAATGTGATTTTTTAAAGTTGATAAATCTTGTTTAATTACTGCATCGTCCGTCGGGACTGTCAGACAGACCGGAGACTTCACGTTTTTGACGGCCTGCCTTCTGTTGACATCTGCCAGATGACGGTCCACGGTTACCAATGAGACGACATACATGGTAGCGATTTCCCTATGGGTCATCCCTTTCTTCGACGCCAGATACCATTCTCTCACCATGCCACGGGTGACTTTTGTTCTGCTCCTGGTACGTTTGGTAGAGAGGGGAACCTGTGATGGCACAAGCTCTTCCGCATCATTTCCCACCTTATCAATTACGGCAGGTGTTTCCACTATCCGACCGTATCTCTTTACAGACCTCTTATAGGCCAATATACCGGCAAGACCGATGACAGCCATGCCAAGTTCCATTAGGAATATTCTTTTAATGTTCATAATATTAATTATTTATTGGTTATAATAATACACTCAGATTCGATACCCCGACCGCCACTGGAGAAAGATAGCCGGCATGCTTTCCCTCATGTGAAAGCCGGAGAACGGAGAGGTGTCATTGTCGGTGATAAGCCTTCACAAGCTCCAGAGCGAGGTCAGCATCAACCACGATGAGACGCCCGTGCTGCACTATGGCACTGTCCAGAATACCGCTGCTCTTGATACGCTGGGCAGTGGAGACTGAACAGCCGAACAGCTTGGAGAGACCGGAAAGGCCGTATACATAATTCTTCTTGACGGAAGGGGCACCGGAAGATACCACCTCATGCTCACCGGTACACCCGCAGAGCTTGAACACTTCGACAAGGTCGGAAACTGTGGCCTGGAACAAAGGCTTGTTAAGCATATCAGATATATTATTTTCGCTTTTCATTTTATATGTTTTTTTAATTAATAAAATCTTATCAAGCTTGAATCGCGGGAGCAAATATAGAGATTATTCAAATACAACGAATTGAATTACAGCTATTTACAAAGATATAATTGAGATATTTGGAATAGCAGGAATATAGCAGAGAGATAGCTTAAAAATAGCAGGAATAATTTGCAGAAAAACAAAAAATCCCCTTGTCCGGGAAAGGACAAGAGGGGCGGATAAAGAAAAAATGGAAAGATGGTTTCAGAAGGTTGGGAATCCGGAAAGAAGCACAAGAAGGGATTTCAAGTCATTATCCTTTTCACTTATAAAGCGGGCATTCTCTTTTAGTGTAGAAGATACCTTGTTGTTTTTCACTAAATCATGACTGACCATCCTATTGAAGTCACATGAGGGATTCTTGTTTATATTCCCGGTAAAGAGTCCCTTGCATATTTTCCATTTGTCACGGTAAGGAGCACATACAATGCCGATGAACAGTGAGAAGCTCCTGGGAGAGGCAATCCATTCAATGGATATGACACCTTCAGGCTTCTTACCTTTACCGGTCAACACATAGGTAAACTGCTCCAGGGATGTCCTTTTATGGAAGTACTTGCCATGCATTTTATCGAACAATTCCTTGATAACCCCTTCATCAAGAGAAAGGCAAAAAGTGGAAGTGGAAAAGGCAACGGAGGACTCAACGGGTTGTCGTTTGCCCGAAAAAGCCCCCCCGGAAGCTGGATTTCCGGATGACTGGGGACTCATAGTTTCGGAATCTTGAGAGACAGATGAACCGGAAGCGGCGACCGTATCCTCTGACAAAGGCTCACGGGATGTTTCCGTATGATTGTTTTCGGAAAAACGCACGTCCTCTTTATGGGGGCTGTCAGCGGAATTGATTGTAATATTCGTGGTATTCGTCACATTGATCTGGTTTACATAGACTGTAGTATAAACATTCGTATGACAACCGTTTCCTTCAGATGTACGACTCTTGCAGGAAGAATCATCCGGAGAGGATGCCTTGGAAGTCTTGGAATTAGACACAGCGGACAGTTTATTCCGTATCCTCACACTTGTGATAATCAAAGCAGTGCTTACAGCGGCATCAAAAACGAAGTCAGTTACTTTCTCAGTTACTTTCCCTAATGCAGTAACAGTAGCCAAAGAAAGCCGTCTACTCGCAGCGTATAACATGTAGTTACATGCATTGCAAGCAATATAGCCAAATGCGGTTTCCATATCTTTAAATTTTTAAAAACGATCACCATTTTTAGAGAACGCCCCAAATATAGCAAAAATATAATCACACCATATCGTCCGCACTGTCAAAAATAGCCACAATCATGTATTTTATAGCCTACTCAAGGAGTTTTTATGTCTTACAGCATCCAAAATACTATTCAATTCTGCTGGACTAAGGGATTTCAGAATTTCTGTCAGGTCAGACCTATCATCAGACGAAATATCCAACAACCTATTATTATATGACACCTGCTGTTCATGAGGGAAAATATCTATGTAGCGTGCGGTTACACTTTCATTATGAGAATGCCCCATACTCTCACTGATATAGTTTATTGGTACACCGGCATGAGTCAGATTGGTAGCAAAAGAGTGTCTACACCATGTACTACTCGGAAAAATCTCCCACCCCAAAAAAACGACCAACTTCTTCATACGGTCTTGAATATTGCTGTTCTCCAATGCTATCATTTTACGAATGGCCATTTCATCAGTCTCACCTTTCAATATAGAAGGGAACACCAAAGCACCTTTTTCTTCTGGAGCAGCGATTTCCGACAAAATATTCTTTAAAGGCTCAATAATTGGAATCACGACTTCACTATTATTTTCACTTCTATCTTTAGTTTTATATCGCATAAATTGAAACGCCTTTTTACCGCTAAAAAAATAGTAATCATTATATCTCAACCGTGCAGCATCTGCCAAATTAAAGCCATTACACAAATACTGTAACAAAAATAAACCTAAAGAAAAATGTACCTTTTCTCTATAAACCTTCTGCCACGATTCTGGATATTGCTTATTAATAAATACTTGATACAACTCCGTCATCTGTGCTACATTCAAATATTCTTTCTTCCGCGTACTACCTGTAGGTATAGTGATTAAAGTTTTATCTTTACCAAATGGATATTCTTTCCCACTAAGAAAACCTCTCTGAGTACACTCATTCCATACAACCCTACATGCTCTCAGATATATTCCAATAGTCGTTTTCGTAAATCCATCATTTTCCATACCTTTAATCCATTTTTCAATCAAAGTCTTAGATACATTAAAGCCTGATATTACACCAACATACTTGATAAATGATTTTTTTGCTGTTGCATAACTGTCCGCAGTTCCCACAGATCTATTTCTAACAATATCATCCCAAATTTGCAGAAACGAATCTTCTTCATTTTTTCCTGTCAATCGGGTCATAATCATAGCCAAACTTAATTTAGCAGTTTTATCCAAATCCTGCACTATATCAACATAAGATTTGAATGTTCGTTCTAATTGCACTTTACGTTCAAAATTCGTTTCCCTTTCATTTTTTGTATGCTGTGTGCTGTTATAGCTTATTATATCTTCAAGTTCACTCTTCCTTACTCTTAATCTATCAAGTTCATCTTTAAGCTCCGGGACGTCTAAGCCTGATAAGACTGCATTTACTCCGTTATGTATTTTTTGCTCTATTTGACGCAATTCCTTTTTCTCGGCGGTTAAATCCTTAGTTGCTCCATTTACCTTATCACATATGGTTTGTGCTAATTCGTTGAAATCTGCGTTTGCAAGATAATTCTTTAAGTTCTGTACCACAAAGGTTTCTAATTTATCTGCATTGATATTTTTACAGTCGCAGGTGCGTGTTCTGTACTTCGATCCGCACACATAATATCTTGTCATATAGCCTTTCTTATTTGTGCTTGCGTGTCCGACAAATGTTGCTCCGCACTTTTCACATTCAATTAATCCGCTTAACAAATATACACGCTTGGCTTTATTTGATGCATTTCTCTTTTTATTATTCATTCTCTTTCTCACCGCTTCCCATGTCTCTTTATCTATTATTTTTGGTATTGCATCTTCAATTCTGATAACATCCGGATTGAGCTTTCCGCCCGCCCATTTGCCCATGACTTTGATTTCTCGCTTATTCCATGTATAAACTCCGATATACCGTTCATTTCTTAATATAGTAGCAATAGAGTTCTTTCCTATGGCTTTGCCTTTCTTTCCTCTTTTTTCGCTTAGTGCTACGATTATATCTTTATAGCTTTTTCCCTCGGCATACATTTGGAAAATTTGCCTTACAATCGCTGCCTCGGCAGGGTTGATTATATAATCACCGTCAACTATATCATAGCCCAACGGAGCAGCACCTCCGCAAAACTTTGCTTTCTTCGCTCTCGCACTTATGCCCGCTCTGGACTTTTTTCGTGTGTCTAAAACCATGTGTTGACCTAATCCCACATTTATCATCTCGATCAAGAAATCGTTAGGGTCAAGGGCATTTCCGAGCTGCTGATTTACTGAAATGACCTTTATTCCCAACACTGCCATCTCGTTGCGGAATGCAAACCAATCCGCAACGTTTCGGGAACAACGAGATATATCATATATAACGATTACGTCGAACGCATGACATTTTGCATCTGCAAGCATTTGCTGAAAACCCGGCCTGTCAAATAATGAAGTTAGATAACGATACTTTTCAAAATCGCATAAAATCAACATTTTAGGACAACAGGCAAACAACTATGTACTTGAAACTTAATACAAATCAAAGAATACCTGCAAAAATGGTATTCTTTTTTTGTTGTTCAAACCACGAAAGGAAAATCAGAAATGAAAACCGAAAATTCAAAGCAGTTATGCCCTGTTTGTAAAATCGGGCAGGACACATATTTGCTCGACAACAGAAATCCGTTTTGTTCGTACTTGCATTGCCATAACGGCAAAACGTGTTCGGCGTATGTGCCGCTTGAAAAACAGAATAAACCGGAGCAACGGCGTCAGGATTGATAAAAAATCCCGGCGCTTTTTTAATTTCACAGGAAAGGAGATTTTTGAAATGGCAGTTTTCAGAATAGACAAAACGCGCGACTATACCGTGATGAGCAACCACCATTTGAGAAATACGGAATTATCATTAAAGGCAAAGGGATTGTTATCCCTTATGCTGTCGCTCCCCGAAAATTGGGACTACACAACAAAAGGACTTGCGGCAATCTGCAAGGACGGAATCGACAGCATAAGCTCCTGTATCAGAGAGCTTGAAAAGCACGGATATATTATCCGTGAGCGTATGAGAAACGAAAAGGGACAGCTTACCACGATTGAGTACACGATTTTGGAGCAGCCTAAAAACACGCCGCCTGAACGGGAAAAACCTATACGGGAAAATCCTGTATTGGATATTCCTGCACAGGCAGAGCCTATACAGGAAAACACCGCACAATTAAATACTAATATATTAAATAAAAAAGAATTAAATACTGATGTATCAAATACTTATCCAATCAAATCATATCAAAAAGAGGTCGAGCCGACAAGACCGGCGGACTCTCAAAAAGAAAATTCGGATAGGATTGGATATGATGAGGTTGAAGCATACCGACAAATAATCAAAGAAAATATCGAGTATGACATTTTGAGCCTTCGCAACGAGCGGGATATTGCTATGCTTGACGAAATCGTTGACCTTATGACAGAAACGGTTTGCACACAGAAAGCAAGTCTTGTCATTGCCGGCGATACCTACCCGGCGGCAATCGTGAAATCAAAGCTGTTAAAATTAAATTCTGAGCATATCGAGTATGTTATCGACTGTATGAGGGAAAACACAACGGATATTCGCAATATCAAAAAATATATGCTTGCGGCTCTGTTTAACGCCCCCTCCACCATTGACAGCTATTACAGAGCGAAGGTCAATCACGATATGAAACATTTTTAAGGCGGTTTTGTCTATGAGAAAATCAGATTACAAAAAGTGCAGACCGCCTTAAATAAACGGCTTTGATACAGATAAAACGCGTTTTAATAAAATCGAGAAAGGAAAAAATAAAATGAATTTCAAAAGCAAATTAAAAAATATTCTGTCGGCGGCATTGGCGGTGTCAACGCTGCTTTCGGGATTTACGCCGATAACGACCTATGCGGCACAGGTAAACGAATATGTCGATCCTGCGGATATATGGGTATCTGCAAACGGCAGAACAAACGAGCTTGATTTTAATGCGACTATCACGCAGGAAACAAGCTGGTGCACGGTATGTAACAAAGACACGATAATGCTTACTTACAGAACGCCCGAATATACCAAAAGCGGAACAACCGCATTAAACAGGGGCGTTAAATTTTCGGACGGAACTATGGTTGACGGAAAAACAAAGGGCAACCTTGACAGCGGGCGGCCGAATCAAGACGCAAGCTACTCAACATATCATTGGACAAAATCAATTTGTCAGACCTGCGGAACAATAAACTCCGTTGACGGCAAAGACGCATACGGATTCAGCCGTAATGTTTATGGCTTAAACTCCTGCGACCACAATTTTTTCTTGGACTTTGACAATACCACATACACACCATATAACGAGAATTATCATACAACAGTGTTAAAAGCCGGACGATATTGTCAGTTTTGCAAGGGTACGAAAGCAAGAGCCTCCGAGAAACGAGAATCACACAATTTTACAGAAACGGTTGACGGTCAGATTGGCAACAACCGTTTTTTCATATCCGAAAAATGCGATGACTGCGGATATTCCACAAGCGAGTATGTAACCGCAAAATCTGTTGTTTCGTCATACTACGGAAATGCGGATAATAAATCCCACACCGTAACCGTCAGCGACTTGTCGGACAGCGGCGTACATACAAGTATTCGCTACGGAACGAGTGCAGGCAAATGCAATCTCACTTCTGCTCCGAACTACACCGACGCCGGATATTATCCCGTGTACTATGAAATCTCATATAAGTATCAGGGCGAAACAATGACGGAAAACGGTGTATCGTATGTGTGGCTGCTGGAGGACAAAAAGGACGATAACAGCGGCGGAACTGTTATTGTACTTCCCGAAAAACACGAACACGATTACAGATATTTGGAAACCGTTGCTCCCTCCTGTGATAACCTCGGCTATGAACGCTGGCAATGCGATGGCTGCGGAAATCTTGACAAGAGAAATTACACCAAAGCGACCGGACATAATTACAAGGCAATTACAATTCGTGAAGCAACCTGCAAGCAAGGCGGCTTGAAATTAAACCTCTGCGACAAATGCGGCAGCTTTTATGAGGAAACAACTCCCGTCGGTGAGCATAAATACAAGACTGAAAAAGTACAACCCACTTGCAGAAATGTAGGCTATACAAATCACATCTGCGAAATTTGCGGCAATTCATATATTACCGATATGACGCCGATTATCTCACACGCTTATGAGCGTATCACCAAAGAGCCGACCTGTACCGATAAAGGCTATACAACCTCAACCTGTACTATGTGCGGACTGAATTATGTTTCGGACTACACCGAGCCTACCGGACACGATTGGGACGAGGGACATACCGTTACAAATTCCACTTGTGAGAGCGAGGGTGTAATTGAGTACCGTTGTAAAAATACAGGCTGCAATGAAAAAATGATTAAAGCGGAATCCGCAACGGGACATACACCGGGCAAGGAAGCTACTTGCACAGAGCCGCAAACTTGTGAAAAATGCAGTACGGTTTTAGAACTTCCGAAAGGACACAGCTATTCCGAAAAGATAGTTGCTCCGACTTGCACAGCTATGGGCTATACAGAATACAAATGCGATAATTGCGACGACAGCTATATCGGCGATTACACCGATAAGGCAGAACACAAATATGCGAAAAATATTACTGCTCCCACTTGTACCGAACACGGCTACACAACAAATACTTGCGTAAACTGCGGTGATGAATTTGTTTCGGACTACACAGAAAAGAAACCGCATAACTACAATGCGGAAATCACAAAGCCGACTTGTACCGGGTTTGGTTATACAACTTACACTTGTGCAGACTGCGGCGATAAATATATTTCCGACTATATGGATAAGACCGAACACAATTACAGCAAAAAAGTAATTGAGCCGACCTGCACCGAGCACGGATATACAATCTACACCTGCCCCGACTGCGGCAAGGAATATATCGCAGACTTAACGGAACATAAAAATCACAGCTACACCGAAACCGTAATTGCCCCCACCTGCACAGAAATGGGCTACACGATTTTTACTTGTGATTGCGGCGATTCCCACAAAGGCAACTACACGGATAAAATTCCTCACAATTACAAAAAGACAGTAACCGAGCCGACCTGTACCGAAATCGGATTTACAACTTCCGTTTGCGAGGTCTGCGGCGACACGGTTAAGAGCGATTACAAAAATGCAAAGGGACACGCACCGTCTGAATGGATAATTGACGAAGCGGCTACCATTGAACACGGCGGCAAAAAACATATTGAATGTGTGGAGTGTAAAGAAATTTTGCAAAGCACCGATATTTCCAAACTTGTGGCAAAGGATAATTCGGACGAGGACGGCAAAGCCGAAATCGGCGGATATTCCGTTATTCTCACGGACAAAAACAATAAGCCTGTGTTTAATTCCGAAATCACGATTGACAAGGACGATAACATTTCAATCCGCTTGCCGAAAAACAGACTGCTTGATTTTGCTGACAGAACAACAATAACCGTATTCAACACCGAAAATCAGACAGCAGCAACGGGTTTGAATATCTTTGTTACGGACAACAACGGCAATAACGCAACAGGCGTAACAGACGAAAACGGACAGTTTATCGCGCCCGACAAAAAATCCTCAACAGGCGACGATAACGGCACTATCGGAAAAGAGGACGGCGACAGTAAACTTACCTATGTTATCAAGGTTACGGATAAGCTCAATGTTACAATTCCGAACTGCGAAACCTATACCGGCGAAAGCAATAACATTGTTGTAAAGCTGCCCGACGGTTTAATTTTGACACAGGATAGCCCTGCAATCATCACCGTAACCGACCAGAACGGCAATCCCCAAAAGGGTGTGTCTGTTATCGTAATAGCCGACAAGGACTATATCGAAAAAGGTATGACCGATATGTACGGAAAGCTGACCGTACCGCCCGTAAATTCGGGGCTTACCGATAAAGACGGAAAGGTTAATTTACAAAGCTACTATGTTTTCGTAAATGATGAAAAGGGCTATATCGAAAATGCTCTTGTTACTCTGAATGAGGACAATTCTTTCAGCGTAAAACTTCCGGCTGAAAATATGATTGATTATGCAAACCGAATCACCGTAACCGTGCTTGACAAGGACGGCGCACCGCTTAAAGATATTTCCGTTACCGTTTCTGACGCTGCGGAAAACAGCGAATCGGGTATTACAAATGCAGACGGGAAAATTATTGTGCCGCCGACAAACTTTGACTATACCGACGCAAACGGCTATTCAGAGGTTGACGGTTTTATCGTAACCGTTGTAAATAAATCGGGTGCGATTGAAAAAGCGTATGTTAAACACAATTCGGAAATCAAAAACGAGGACGGCAGCATTAAATTGGCAGAAAACATTTCTGTTGAACTGCCCGAAAGCGTAAAGTTTGATTATGCGAACAGAATTATTATAACCGTATCAAACAAGGCAGATAATGCGGCTGTAAAGGATATGAGTGTTGTTGTTTCCGAAAAAGCCGTTGAGGACACGGAAATAAAGTCTTTGACAGGTGTTACCGATAAAGACGGAGTTATCATTCTTCCTCCTACAAGCGAGGGCATTACCGATAGAGACGGTAAGACAGATATTTCCGAAACCATACCGGGCAAGGACACAGACGGCGACGGAAAATCAGATACAGAGGACACCAAAGCAGAATATAATATCACGGTTGAGGACACAAAGGGCAAGATTGAAAATGCGTATATCGAAATTAAAGACGGTAAAATTACCGTTACACTTCCCGATACGCATACGCTAACAACTTCAAATCAGACAACCGTAACCGTTCTCGATAAGGATAATAAAGCCGTTGCAAATGTTTCCGTAACCGTTACGGATAAAAACAAGGCGACAGCAACAAAATCTACTGATACAAACGGTAAAATTACTGTTCCTGTCAAGTCAACAGGTGGCGGCGGCTCATCTTCCGGCGGTAGCGGCGGTCGAGGCGGCAGCTCCGGCGGCGGATATTATACAACCGTAAATGTTAAAATTACCGACAATGACGGAAAAGCTGTTACAAACTTCTCAAAGAGCACTGACAGCAAAGGCAATTTAACAATTACTCTGCCGAGCGGAAAAACGCTTGACAACGGAAACTTTTATACTGTTACCGTAACCGATAATAAAGGCAACGCAAAAGCCGGAACTTCTGTAATTCTCAAAGATAAAAACAAGGGCGAAGCAACAGGCACGACAGATAAAAACGGTGTTGTAACACTTCCGGGCAAAACACATACGGCGTACATTTTCGGATATGCGGACGGCACTTTCAGACCGGACAATAATATGAGCCGTGCCGAAGCAGCGGCAATTTTCGCAAGACTGATTTCCGAACAGAAAGGCGAAAAGATAAGCGGCAAATCCGATTTTGCAGATGTCAAGTCAAATGAATGGTATTCAAAGTTTATCGGATATATCAAAAAATATGGTATCATCAAAGGCTATGACAATAACACCTTTAAGCCGGACGAAAATATATCCCGTGCGGAATTTGTTGCTATGACTGTCAGATTTAATTCTCTGTTTAATGATGTAAAAAAAGGCAGCTACACCGTTAAATACACCGATGTTGCAAGCAACTATTGGGCGTATTCTGACATTGCTTATGCAAAACACGCAGGCTGGCTTAACGGCTACGCTGACGGCTCATTCAAAGGCGATAACGCTATTACCCGTGCGGAGGTCGTAACCGTTGTAAACAAGGCAACCGGCAGAATTGCTGACGAGGGGTACATCAATAAAAATCTTTCGTCATTAAATAAATTTACCGACCTTAAAAACAATTCACATTGGGCATTTTATGCAATCGCTGAATCGGCGAATACGCATATCGGCGTTATAGGCACGGACAATGAAACTTGGGTAAAGTAATGTCATTGACCGAAAATTGAGTGTAAATTGACTTAAATATGGGAGCAGTTTTTTCTGCTCCCTAAAACTTTTCAAGGAGGTGTTGCTTATTGCAGGAAGAAATTGAAAAGAAAACGGTTGCGCTTGCCATATCCGGCAGCAAAATTACCGGGCGGACGCTTGCAAAAGCGATTTCCGTTTACTTAAATCACCGCAAAGGAAAACTGCCGGACTTAAAGCACGGCAGGCAGACCATTAAAGACCTGATGAAGCATAATACGGCTCTTTCAAACATTGAGATTACCGATAAAAATATCAGGTCGTTTGAATCTACGGCGAAAAAGTACGGAATTGATTTCGCACTCAAAAAGGACAATTCCGAAAAGCCGCCCCGATACCTTGTCTTTTTCAAGGGCAGGGACGCAGATGTTCTGACAATGGCGTTTAACGAGTATTCGCAGAAAATATTAAGGCAGAAAGAAAAGCCCTCTGTTAGGCAGGCTATCCGCAAGTTGGCGGAAATTGCAAAATCACAGCATAAAGACCGTGAAAAAATCAAGGACAGGAGCATTGAGCGATGACGGCGGCGGATAAGAAAAAAATCATTTCAAATCTGCCGTTTCTCATTTTCTTTTGGATATTCGATAAATTGTCATACGCCGTGCGTCTGTCGGAGGAAAACATTTTAATATCGGTTGTTAAGGGAGTATCGGAGCTTACAAAAGCGCCGCTGCTCTCTTTTCATTTTACCGATATTTCAATAGGCGCCATTGGTGCGCTTGCGGTCAAGGGCATTTTGTATCTGCGGAGCAAAAACGCAAAGAAATTCAGAAAAGGTATTGAATACGGCTCTGCACGCTGGGGCACGCCGGAGGATATTAAGCCGTACATTGACGAGGATTTTTACAATAATATTCTGCTGACGAACACGGAACGGCTGACAATGAACAGCCGCCCGAAAAATCCAAAATTCGCACGAAACAAGAATGTGCTTGTAATCGGCGGCAGCGGTAGCGGAAAAACAAGGTTTTTTGTAAAACCAAATCTTATGCAGATGACGACAAGCTACTGCGTGACCGATCCGAAAGGGACTATCCTTGTCGAGTGCGGAAAAATGCTTCAAAAAGGTGGCTACAAAATCCGTTCGCTCAATACGATAAATTTCAAAAAGAGTATGCACTACAATCCCTTTGCCTATATTCGCAGCGAAAAGGATATTTTGAAGCTGGTAAATGTCATAATCGCAAACACCAAAGGCGACGGCGAAAAGTCGGGCGAGGATTTTTGGGTTAAGGCGGAACGGCTTTTGTATTGCGCTCTAATCGGCTACATTTACTATGAAGCGCCCGAAGAAGAAAAGAACTTCATCACGCTTTTGGATTTAATAAATGCAAGTGAAGCCCGTGAGGACGACGAAAATTACAAAAGCCCCGTGGATATGCTCTTTGACAGGCTCGCAGAGCGTGAGCCGGAGCATTTTGCGGTTAAGCAATATGTCAAATTCAAACAGGCAGCCGGTGTTGTATGCTATAAAAGACTTATTTATCTGTATAAGTTAAAACGAGAAAAAGAAAGGAGTTGTGCATGATGAAAAGCACAAAAATCACGCCTTTGTATGAGCGTCTTTCCCGTGATGACGAACTGCAAGGCGAAAGCAACAGTATCACAAACCAAAAGAAACTGCTTGAAGATTATGCAAAGCGGAACGGCTACACCAATATAGTCCATTTTACTGACGACGGTGTGTCGGGACTTCGTTTTGACCGCCCCGGTTTTACGGCTATGATGAAAGAGGTCGAGAAAGGCAATGTCGATACGATTATTCTCAAAGATTTAAGCCGTTTGGGGCGAGATTATCTCAAAGTCGGGCAGTATATGGAAATCCTGCGGCAAAAAGGAGTGCGGCTTATTGCCGTAAATGACGGAGTTGACAGCTTCAACGGTGATGATGATTTTACGCCGTTCCGCAACATTATGAACGAGTGGTACGCACGGGACACGAGCAAGAAAATTAAATCCGTATTCAAGGCAAAGGGCAATTCGGGCAAGCATGTTTCAAGCTGCCCGCCCTATGGCTATCTCAAAAGTGCGAAGGATAAAAACAAGTGGATAGTTGACGAGGAAGCCGCCGAAGTGGTACGTCGGATTTTCCGAATGACCGTTGAGGGCAAAGGTCCCTATCAGATTTCGCAAATTCTGCAAAAAGAAAAGGTTGATATGCCTGCCGTACATCTGCAAAAGCACAAGGCAGGACTTCATCAGAAGGTCGTATTTGAAAATCCGTACCGTTGGAGTTCGTCAAGCATTGCGGAGATTTTGAAAAAATATGAGTATCTGGGGCATACGGTGAATTTCAAAACAAGAAAGCACTTCAAAGACAAAAAGAGCCATTATGTTGACGAGAGCGAATGGGTAATCTTTGAAAACACACAAGAGCCGATTATAGACCAACAGACATTTGACACCGTGCAGAAAATCAGAAAAAATGTGCGGAGATACCCTAACGGCTGGGGCGAGGTTGCGCCGCTTACGGGACTTTTATTCTGCGCCGACTGCGGTGGTAAAATGTATGTTCACAGAACGAATAACGGCAAGCGTGAATCGCAATATACCTGTTCGCAATATTCAAAAGTGCCTGTCGGAAAGCTCTGCAAAACACAGCACAGAATTAAAGAGGCGGCAGTTTTACAGCTCATATCCGAAATGCTGAAAGAAATATATAATTACGCAAACGAGGATAAAGAACGGTTTGCAATGATTATACAAGAGGCACAGTCGCAGCAAAATCAAGAGGATATTAAAAAGAGCCGTACAAGGCTTGCGGTAATCAAACAAAGGCTTGCGGAGCTTGAAAAACTTATTTGCAAGATTTATGAGGACAACGCTCTCGGCAAGCTGCCAGACGAAAGATACGAAATTCTTGACGGACAATACGCAAATGAGCAAAAGTCATTAAAGGCGGAAATGTGCGAGCTTGAAACAAGCATAGACGGATATGCAAAAAATGAAAAGTCAGCGGATAAATTTCTTGAATTGCTTGAAAAATATCAGAATTTTGATAACCTCACCATAGCTATGCTGAACGAGTTTATCGAAAAAATCCTCGTTCACGAAAGAGCGAGAAAAGGCAGTACAGACACCACACAAGAGGTTGAAATATATTTTAATTTTATCGGTCGGTTTGTCCCGCCCGACTTTGTGCAGGAGCCTACGCCGGAGGAAATCGAGGAAATGCGTAAAAAAGATGAATTGAAAGACAGACTTCACCGAAATTATTTACGCCGAAAGGAAAACGGCAAACAAAAGGAATATGAGGAGTGCATAAAGGCAAAGAAAAAAGCCGAAATTGACGAGAAGAAAAACGCTCTGCGTGCGGAGGACATTCAAAAGGGCGTGTTTATACGCATAGGCGATATGCCGAAAAAAGAGCCGACATTCAGAAAAGCGGCGATATAACGGAGGTTTTGAAAATGAGCAATAAAATCACATACGCAAAACACGGCGATTATTATTTGCCCGACTTGACTGTGCCGACAGACAAAAAGTACAATATCGGCAAATACGGCAGAATACACGGCGGACATATCAAAAGACACCGCCCCTGCAAGTATTCCGCTATGATGATACAAGGCACTTGGCTTGATTATCTTGCAGATGTTGACAAAGCGGCAAAATCGGAGGTTGAAAGGCTTGTAAAGAACTTTGCAGACAATTTGAGCATATCCGAAGAATTAAAGGCAACAGACCAAATGAAATGGGTGGGCTTGATGAACTGTATAAAAGCACAGGCGGAAGAAATCGTGATGAAAAATATTGTTTACAGAGGTGTTGAGAAATGAAAAAATTTAAGACAATGCTATTATCAATAACGGTTATAACAGTAATGGCACAAAGCGTATTTGCCGCCGACATTCCCGTTGAAAGCTATCCCGACAATGCCACGGATGAAAGCGTTGCAATAACACAAAACTTAATAGGCGGAATTTTAGACGAGGTGCAAAACGGACTTGGTTATCAGCCTGCTTGGTGCAAGGCAAATAACGCCGTATTCGCCGCCGTACTTGCAAATGAAACAGGCGGTTACGGCTATGCGGATTTAGCCGCCATTGCCCGAAATGCTATACTGCAATGCAGAGATATGTATTTACGCCCCGAATATTACTCCGAAAAGGGAAATGC
>OGMF01002202.1_pt1 | contig 17096 bp, 18 predicted proteins | sample 1572921 | NCBI WGS metagenome assembly OGMF01 (sample SAMEA2581919, study PRJEB24529) | metagenome | biome: Human gut stool | place: China | collected 2011
ACTCTTTCCCTACACGACGCTCTTCCGATCTTGAACGTCGTGCAATCAAAGAAAGTGCTTTTGCTGCCGGGGCAAGTGAGGTTTTTCTCATTGAAGAACCAATGGCCGCAGCTATCGGTGCCGGCCTGCCAGTAAATGAAGCCGCGGGTTCGCTGGTAGTTGACATTGGCGGCGGCACGACTGAGGTCGGTCTGATTTCTCTGGGGGGTATGGTCTATGCCGGTTCTCTGCGAGTTGGAGGCGATAAGTTCGATCAGGCGATCATCAACTACATCCGCCGCAACTTTGGCATGCTGATCGGCGAACCGACCGCTGAATACATTAAAAAACAAATTGGCTCGGCCTTCCCTGGTTCCGAAATGCTCGAAATCGAAGTAAAGGGCCGCAATATTGCGGAAGGCGTACCACGTACTTTTACAGTGCACTCCAACGAAGTACTTGAAGCTCTCACTGAACCCTTGAATCAGATCGTTGTCGCAGTGAAGAATGCATTGGAAAAAACACCTCCCGAACTTGGCGCAGACATCGCAGAACATGGCTTGATGTTAACGGGGGGCGGGGCCTTACTGCGTGACATTGACCTGCTACTCAAGGAAGAAACAGGGCTTCCCGTGCATGTTGCAGAAGAACCTTTGAACTGTGTCGTCAAGGGCTGCGGTATCGCGCTTGAAAATATGGAAAAGCTCCGCACCGCCTTTGCGGCAGGCTAATTCACTGAGGTTGGACGCCATTCATGGCATACGGAGCTCCCCCGCTCTTTCGTCAAGGCGTGTCGATTCGGGCGCGTTTTCTGTTCTTTCTCATGCTCTCGCTTGCGGTCATTCTGGTGGATGGGCGCCTGCGAGCGCTTGACGATTTTAGAAGCGCGTTAACCAGTTTTCTCACGCCATTCAAAGAAGTTGTTCAACTCCCCGGACTATTTATTGAAAATAGTGCAGGCTACTTCATCAGTAAAAAAAACCTCAACGAAGAAATTCAACGTTTAACGAAAGAGAATCAATTACTTCAATTGGATGCGGCTCGCATGGAGGAAATGCGACAAGAAAATGAAAACCTGCGCCACCTTGTTTCCGCTTTAGCCGCAACTACAGGCCATGTCGTTACCACGGAAGTTATCGGACGTCCCGCAGATCCATTTTCCCGACGTATTCAAATTGCTGCAGGTGCACTTGATGGCGTGCAGGTCGGCATGCCCGTCATTGGTCCTTTCGGCGTATTAGGCCAAGTGTCACGTACCGTCAGTCATCAAAGTGAAGTGACGCTAATCAGCGACCATAAATCACGCATTTCGGTTATCAACAACCGCACTGGTCAAATCTTTCTTCTGGCGGGCACTGGCGACAGTGGTCTGCTGACTGTTGCCTTTGCACAGCCTTCGGCAGATCTTCAGCCCGGTGATGAGCTGGTCACCTCTGGGCTTGATCATCTTTATCCAAAAGCTGTTCTCACAGCCATCGTAAAAAGTTCGACGTATGTACCTGGGGAAGCTTATCGTCGTGTAGAAGCTACGGCCGCTGCGGATCTAACAGATGTGCAATTCGCTACTGTTGTTCTTGTCAACCCACACCCAACGGCCGAACTCGACATCAAAGACGTCAAACCTCAAAATCGCTTTGAACGACGCGATAAAGCTGATCGACAGAATCGGAGGGACCAGAAATGAGCGGTCTCTTTAAAAAGCGTTTAGACGACAGTGCAGAATCTCGCATGGAGCATCCTGCCTCGAAAAGTTGGATTTTCTTCACATTTCTTTTAGCTTTCGTCCTTTGCATTGTGTTCGGTGAAATATTCTGGGCTCCAGATTTTGTTGCACTCACACTTATTTTTTGGACGCTTCGAGAGCCTGATCGCGTAGGCTTTTTGACAGCTTTCATCTGCGGCATTTTGATGGACGCCCTATTTGGAACCGTACTTGGCCAGCAGTCACTTGCTTACGTCACGCTCTGCTACCTGACATTCGCCTTATCGCGCCGTTTACCTAGCTTTGATCTGTTTGGCCAAAGTCTGCATATTCTGCCGGTACTCTTGATTTCTCAGCTGTTTGTGATGCTCGTTCGCCTTTGGTTCGATGGGCTTTGGCCTGGCTGGGAATGGTTCTTGGCGAGCGTCACAGGTGCACTGCTCTGGGGTATCTGGACGAAGCTCCTTACGCCCCGCGCACTGCGGTCCGCCTCACTTTAACGTCATAGTGAGGCGAGGCCCATGGCGCTTGAAACGCTGGAATTTAAAGATGAGGATGAGTCCGTCGGCCCTTTCCGCCGACGACTCTTTTTCGTCTTCAGTCTGGTTGCACTTTGCTTTCTGATTCTGGCATGCCGACTCGCTTGGCTACAGATCATTAACCGAGATCTCTATGTCGAGCGTGCAGAGCAAAATCGCACGGTGACAACGACATCTCAGGGATCACGCGGTCTCATCTTTGACCGTAATGGCACGCTTCTGGCAGGAAATCGGCTCAGCTGGTCTCTTGAAGTGACTTCTTCACAGACGGCGGAACCCGTTGAGCAACTTTTCGACAGATTGGCAGAGATCATCCCAATAACCTCTGCTGATCGCCGCCGTTACCGTCGATTACGAGAAAACTTTAACCGCTACGATAGCGTCCCTATCCGTACCGACCTCACTGACGAGGAGGTAGCCGTTTTTGCCGCCCAACGTTGGCGGTTCCAAGGCTTAGAACTGAATCAGCGTGAGCATCGCATCTATCCTGAAGGAGCTGTGGGGAGCCACTTTCTGGGCTATGTTGGCGCCCTTTCACTCAATGACAAAAAACGACTTGATGCTGCAGGGGATCTTGCGCTTTACCAAGGCGAACGGGAGATTGGCAAAGTGGGATTGGAGCGCAGCTACGAAAAAACGCTCCACGGCACACCGGGACACGAAATTCTTGAAGTATCAGCTGGCGGGCGACCTGTCCGTACGCTTGAACTTGAAGCTGCTCAACCCGGAAGTAATTTAACACTCACCATTGACTTGAATCTGCAACGCGTTGCAGAAAAGGCAATGACTGGCAAAACAGGAAGCGTCATTGCCATTGAACCTAAAACTGGGCGCATTCTAGCCTTTGCTTCTCTTCCCACATATGACCCGAATCTCTTCCCAGGAGGCATTGACCCAGAATCTTGGAATTACCTTAATACGGCTGAAGAAAAACCTCTTTTAAACCGGGCTATGCGTGGTATTTATCCGATTGGCTCAACGTACAAGCCTTTCATGGCGCTTGCTGGGCTTGAGCTTGGTGCCGTTACAGCGGACTATGTTTTGAATGACACCGGCGTTTTTCAAGTCGGCAACCATAAATTCCGCGACGTCACAGGATCTCCTAAAGGTTTACTTTCCCTTCGCAAATCGATTGCCGTCTCATCGGATATTTACTACTACTGGCTCGCCACTCAGCTTGGAGTCGACAAAATTCACGACTTTATGCAACAGTGGAGATTTGGAGCGAAGACTGGAATCGATCTTGTCGGAGAACAGACTGGCATTCTTCCGAGTCGAGATTGGAAGGAAGCACGTTTCAAAGAGCCTTGGTATGTCGGAGATACACCTTCCTTGGGAATTGGGCAGGGCTACAACGCCTTTACGCTCCTACAGCTTGCACATGCCACTGCAACTTTGGCCAATCGCGGCATCATCATGACTCCTCATCTTGTCGATAAGATTGAGAATCCTGTTACGGGTGAAAGTATCAAAGTTGATGCAGAACCTACTGGCAAAATTCCTTTAAAAGATGCCAATCTTGACGTGGTTATTGCCGGTATGACAGATGTTACCCGCACCGGCACAGCGCGCTCGGTATTCCAAGGAGCTCCTTACTCTGTAGCAGGGAAGACTGGTACTGCACAGGTCATCAGTATTGCGCAAGACGATCGTTGGGATGAGAAAAAAGTTTCCCGAAAACACCTCGACCATGCGCTATTCATTGCTTTTGCTCCTGCGCGAAATCCACGCATTGCTATGGCCGTTTTGGTTGAAAATGGGGGATTTGGCGCTCGTGCTGCGGCTCCTGTTGCTAAAGAGCTAATGGACTACTGGCTTACGGGAGAAAACTCTCTGGGGTTGCCGCCTCCCAAAAATACTCCTCTCATCTCCATGAAAAATGCGGAGAGGAAAAAGCCATGATGGAAGTAAAACGCCTTCTAGGGCTCGCAACACAGTGGCTACTCGCTCGGGTACTTCGCTACGATTTGATGCTTCTCACGATTGTGATGTGTCTCATTACCGTAGGCTTCATCACCCTTTTTTCGGCTGGATACTCCTTCCCTTGGCGCATTGAAGATCAGATGCGCAACATCATCGTTGCGCTTACCGCGATGTTCATCGTCTCTTTCGTCCCAATACGTTGGGTACGTAAGGTTTCTGTTGCAGCCTTTGCAGCTGGGTGCTTATTGTTATTGGCAACGGAACTTGTAGGTGTCACTGTCAAAGGGGCGACGAGATGGCTGGATATTGGTGTTCGTATTCAACCCTCAGAGATCATGAAACTTGCTGTCCCCATGATGCTTGCGTGGTACTACCGGAAACGTGCTGAACAAACAGTCTGGTGGGATCACCTTCTTGCCTTAGCGATTCTCTCTGTCCCTGTTGCCTTCATTTTGAAGCAACCAGATCTGGGAACGGCCATTCTCGTTTCGATAGCCGGTTTAGCCGTCATCTTTTTTGCCGGGATCAATGCAAAATTGGTTACCGCTTGCTGCGCCATTGGTATTGCACTCATGCCGCTTCTTTGGACGATGCTGCATGACTACCAGCGCGAACGCATCTTGACTCTAATTGATCCAACGCTTGACCCGTTGGGTAAAGGTTTTCACACTCTACAGGCCTTAATTGCTATTGGTTCTGGGGGGCTTTCCGGTAAAGGGTGGATGGAGGGAACACAAGCCCATCTTGACTTCATCCCTGAACGCACATCCGACTTTATTTTTGCGGTTTTCGGCGAAGAGTTTGGTTTCGTTGGTGGGGTGCTTTTGCTCATCCTATATCTCAGTCTCATTGCCAGAAGCTTTTACATCGCCGCTCATGCACGATCTCGCTACGCTCGACTTTTGGCAGCTGCCATTGGTGTCATTTTCTTTACTTATTCCTTCGTCAACATCGGCATGGTGAGCGGCATACTACCTGTAGTGGGAGTTCCACTGCCTTTTATGAGTTACGGTGGTACAGCACTCCTCATTCTTGGCATTTGCACAGGAATTCTGCTCCGCATCTCTGTAGATGCAAAAGACTGATTTTCGATATTTATGGAGATTTCCATGAAGCAGCACTCCGTTCTGCTTGCAGTAGCTGCAACAGCAATAATTGCCGCCCTTGCAGGATGCAGCACGCATTCTCCCTACTACGACAAAGATGGTCCTCCCAGTGTCGGGGCACATATTGAAAGTTCAAGTGCAACGCCGAAAATCGAAGCCTTCCGTCAAGCGGCAAACCGACCCTATACGGTACTCGGTACTCGGTACTCGCCAATAACAACAGATCAACCGCTTCGTCAGCGTGGTACGGCATCTTGGTATGGCAAGCAATTCCATGGCAATAAGACTTCCATCGGTGAGGTCTATGACATGTATCAACCCACTGCAGCCCACCCGACCATGCCGCTGCCGTCCTATGCACGTGTCACTAATCTCAAAAACAATAAGTCCATTATTGTGCGGGTCAACGACCGCGGGCCCTTTCTGCATGGTCGGATTATCGACCTTTCTTACGCGGCAGCTAAAACGCTTGGCTACGCAAATGCTGGTACCGCACAGGTTGAAGTTGAACGTTTAACTTGGGATGACATCCGCTCAGGACGTTGGAAAGCGAATACCTCAAATACCAATATGCTTGCCTCAGCAACGGCTCCTCTGACCTCTCCGGCTCCAGCACCGTCACTGTCTGCAGGCATCTCTAAACCGCAGTCGGGCTGGGGGGTACAAGTAGGCAGTTTTTCCTCTGAGGATAATGCCCGCAGTTGGGCTGCACACTGTCAGGCAGTACTTGCCGCTGTTGGCGATCAACGCACAGCCCGCATTGTTCAGGATGGCATGCTTTGGCGCGTAATCATGGATCAAGGAATGACTTATGAATCAGCAGCTTCAGCAGCTCGAATAATTGGGTCTCAACTTGGCGTTCAAGCCTTCAGCATCCAAAAATAAGTGAGGTAGGATTCCCTTACCGGTTTTTAGCAAAAAGGCGCCTTCTGGCGCCTTTCTTTCAAGCGAGATTACATACATGACGACCACTGCAGAATTCATCAAGAACGCCTGGAAGGGAGAAACGCTTGAAGCGATGAAAAATTTCATTCGCATTCCATCAAAAAGCAGCGCCTTTGAAGCCGATTGGGAAGTGAGAGGTGAGCTCCTACGCGCCGTGCGCCAAGCTGAATCTTGGGGGCACCAGCGCTTTCCTGAGGGAATCTTTGATGTACTCCAGAAACCCTGTATTCCCCCCGCACTCTATATTGATCTTCCAGCTTTCGGAGGTCACACTGGTCGTCCCGTCTTTTTCTACGGTCATTTCGACAAACAACCAGAAACTCAAGGATGGAGTGAAGGACTCGGCCCCTGGACACCTGTTGTAAAAGACGGGCGACTTTATGGCCGCGGCTCTTCCGACGATGGCTATAGCTTTTATACAGCGCTCACAGCAATTCAAGCACTTGAGGCCTCAGGAAGACCGCATCCGCGCATTGTTGGCCTATTTGAAACTGATGAAGAGTCAGGTTCTATAGATTTAGCGCAATATTTAAAGGACATTGCTCCCCGCGCGGGCAACCCATGTATTCTGACCATTCTTGATCTCGGAATCCACGATTATGATCGCATTTGGCTTACTCAATCACTTCGCGGAGTTGTCAGTTTCAAGCTTAAAGTAGAGGTTCTTCAGCACCCCGTACACTCTGGTATTGCAAGTGGCATTGTCCCGAGCTCATTTGCTGTGATGCGTGAACTTCTTGACCGTTTAGAAGACCCGGCAACCGGCCGCGTCAAACTTCCGTCGTTCCACGTGGAACTGCCGGAAGAACACCGTGAAACATTGAAACGGTGTGCAGAAATTGTCGGACAACATGCTGTTGAATTTCCGTATGCTGGTGACACGGAGCCTCGGAGTTCTGATCCCTTTGAAGCTATGAAACGAAACACTTGGGAGCCGTCGCTTTCCATTCTGGGAGCTGATGGTCTTCCCAGCACATCAGAAGCAAGCGCACTACTTCGAGCAAGTACGACGCTCGCACTCTCCTTCCGGCTACCCCCCCGATTGGATGCTCAAAGGGCACTTAGTGAAGCCATCTCGGCCGTTACGACGAACATTCCATCGCACGCCAAAGTAACTGTTTACGATCTTCGTGCAGAAGGCGGATTTGATGCGCCAGCACTTGCTCCTTGGCTTAAAAACAGCATAGATAAAGCCAGTACGGAAGTATTTGGACATCCCGTTGAATTCTGTTTTGAGGGGGCAAGCATCGGTACTATGCGCGATTTCCGCACCACTTTCCCAAATGCCTCTTTCTTCAACACTGGTGTACTTGGCGCTAAAGAAAATGCCCATGCACCGGATGAATCTTTGCCGCTTTCTTATGTTGAACGCCTTACAGAAGTGATTGCAAGAGTAGTAGCTTCTGTTCCTTTGGAGGAAGCATAATGCGCCGAGATTGCGTCACCCAGGTCATCGTTCGTTGGAGAGATGGAGAAGAAGACAACTTCGCCACTCCTTTTGAAGCAGAAAACTACATTAATTGGGCTCTTGATGAACTCGGAGAGCCCGAGGCTGCATGGCTGGAGGATATGCAGGGACGTAAGAAATGGGATTACCGCCTCGTCGAAGATGAGGAAGGTCGATTGAGACTCATGGATTAGGGGGATGATTATGGCCCATTGTGAATTCTGCACCTCGCAACATCAAGCCGAATTCTGGCGTGGACATTATTTCTACGCCATTGACGCCAGTAGCAATGATTTTCCAGGATTTATTCGTATCGTGGCGGTTGATCATGTCGCCGAAATGAGTGCTCTTTCACCTGCAGTTCGCACTTATCTATGGGATCTTCTTGAAACCACAGAAGAAACAATGCGCGACTCGCTCGCCCCTGACAAGATGAACCTTGCAGAATTCGGCAATATGGTGCCACATCTACATTGGCATGTAATCGCACGTTGGAAAGATGACGGTTGGTATCCAGAATGCCCTTGGGGAACTAAGCAACGCGAAGTTAACGCTGAAATCATAAAAATGCGCCGAAAGAGAGCAGAAGCGATGCTCCCGAAACTCGCAACAGCGCTCGCAGCAATATCTGAACCTCAATAAATTAATCGCAAGCAGAGAACTGGGCGCCCTGCATGGTCAGCACCCTGCGCAGCTTTTGATTTTCCGTACTTGAAAGACCTGGAAAAATTAAATTAAAAGCTTTGTTGTACCGGCGTTCTTCGTCTACAACGATACTTTTTACTTTAAAGGCTCTCGCAGCTTCCTCAGCCCAAAGCTTAGCTTTTGGGCGGATGTGAGTCTTTCCCATAAGAACGGCCCACCCCGTTGCAGAAAATTTAATGATGCTTGCTCCTTGCAGCCCAAAGTCCGTCAAACGCTTGAGCTCTTGCTTTGCTTTTCCTTCACTCTTAAATGGACCGCTATAGACCATATAAACAGATGCATCAGTCTCTTCCATTACAAGCCGTCCGATAAGACCTGATCGCTCAATTCCGCGACGCAATTCAGGCAACCGACGTTCTCCCACAGGTCCAAATCGTAGACAGGTAGCAGTTTCTAAATTGCCAATGGTCATCTCTTCCAAAACAAGAGCATCAGGAAGAGAGTGCTTTTCGCTTTTTTCCGCAGAGAGCTTCACAGCTTCCTCAGCTTTCTTAGCGGCTCGTGCAGCTCCTGACAGAGCAGGTGCAGGTTCAGTACTCTGCGAATCCTTTAATAAAACAGATCGATCCTCTAATTCCTTCAATTTTTGTATATCAGGAATAACGGATGCTGATTCTGTCGGTACGGTGCGTTGAGGTTGGCTGTCGGACTCAAACCACAACCATCCTACCAACCCCACTACTGCAAGCATTGCGATCAGGAATAGGATACGCATTCAAACGAACTCCCAAACTTCAAGCAAATTATTCAAGATCCTGTCCGCGCACGTGCCAATGCAGCAAGCCCCAGAAGCACTAGATTGTGACGCAACTCCATTTGAGGCAGGACCTGCCGCATACGTTCTTGAGCAAATCGAGCAGATCCTCCCGCGACAACGACTCGGACAGATGCAGGATCACGTACCTGTTGAGCAAGCTCTTCAAATGCGAGTCGAACCAGTCCCGCTTGGGAATCCAAAATGCCCGTAACAATGGCATCTTTAGTGAGACGTGGTTCACTTTGCCAAAGACCAATATCGCTAGTCAACGCTGCCGTCCCGTTAACAAGCGACTGTTGCATCATAGTTGGACCTGGAGCTATACGTCCCCCTAAAAAAACATAATGCCTCTCACTTTCGCGAAGCACCGCATCCACCGTCGTGGCGGTTCCCAGTTGCACAATGAGAATCGCTTCTGCAGGGGCTGAATCAATAGCTCCTATAGCAGCATACCAACGATCTGCACCCAATAGTTCAGGATGCAGATAATTATTCCTGAGCTCCCATTGAGCACATCGGAATGTAGGCAAAGAATGGACCCATTGCCAAGGAATATCACAGGCATTAAAAAACTTAGTGGCAGAGAAGGCCAACTTAGGGGCGGCTACTGTGCAACCTAAAACAGCATCAGGTGCTTCACACTGCCACACTTCATAAAGATCATGAAGCGATTCAGGCGCTCCTCGATGTACCACTGTGTGAGGTTCATGCTCATTGCCTAACACTGCCCATTTGAGTGCTGTATTTCCGAGATCTACCAGAATCGTTTTCATGTCTTAATGACTTTAAGAGTTAGCGAGTGAAACAAGTTCCCCAGACAAAAAATGGAGTCCTTCAGCTCCTGACCTCTGCATAATCAAGCGCCCTTCGGCATCAATACCACAGTCAATACCGAGAACGGTTCGACCACTGTCGAGCTCGCGCCAAAGAACCTCCTTGCCGTAAAAAGCGTCATAAAGACGCCAACGTTCGAAAAGCCTTCCTACAGCATCCTCTTCCTCAAGGGACTTGAAAACCTCTAATAAATCGTCAACAAGCATGGCTAGAAGTTCACCGCGAAATTGTGGATCCCGAGGATTCATAAGGAATGCCGGCGCTCGGATCGGCCATCCACTACTTGTAGTGCCACCAGATTCAACTTCCAAATTAAGACCTATGCCTATGATGAGGCTGGAACGGCCTTCATCATCTTGAACCGACTCCAAGAGAATACCCCCAACCTTTCCACCTTCGGCCCAGACATCATTAGGCCATTTAACAAATACTTTTCGCATCGCAGCCCGAGAAAGAGCCCCTGCTGCTCCCATAGCAGCCGCAATACTCAATAATCCCGGCGCTCGGGCTCTTAGTGCAGCTGTAAAGGGGAGGCCTACCGAAAAAATAAGTGATTGGCGAACATTACGCCAAACACGCCCTCGAGTCCCTCGGCCAGCTGTTTGATAGTCAGCCGTCAACAACACCGGCTTATCAAAGCCTCTCTTATGCGCCCATAGCTTTAAATCGTCATTAGTTGAACCAGTCTCACGTACCCACCTAACATCAACAGCATGCGTAAGCGAAGACTTAAGTGCAGTGAGAAAAACACAAGAATCGGACATGAATGAGAGTGCTGGCGAGAGCAATCAAAGAGGTAGGGAAAGGCTTGCTAAAATTTGAATTTCCAACACGCAGCCCCCATTGTGGCACAAGCCGCTACGCCGGCACTGCCACTCCCAAAACCGCATGCATAGGCTTCTCACCTTCATTTTGCTACCGCTCTTCGCTCTGCCGTCAGCAGTAGCTGCTTCCTCCGTTTTAGTGGATCTTGAAAGCAGTCAGATAATCCTCTCTGATAGGCCAAGAACACCCGAAAATGCTTCCAGCATGCTTCCATTAATGACGGTCTATACGACTCTGGAGCTTCTGAAAAATGGGACGATTGAAAATAAGCTCTTTGAGTCAGTCAAAAATCCTTGGGGCGGCCCGGATCTAACTCTTGCAGATCTATTACAGGGACTTCTGATGACTGGAGATCCTGAGGCCGTGGAAGCGGTTCGTCAAACTCTCAAATTGTCAGAAAAAGACTTTTCCCATCAACTGAACCAAACAGCCAATGCACTGGGTATGTTCGCCACGGAATTCACTTTTCCATGCAACGAAAATACTCCGTGTATCAGCACCGCTCAAGATATGGCGCTACTGGCAGAAAGTCTCTACACACACCATGCAATATCGCGTATTTGGGGAGCATCGCATAGTCTTACCCTGCCTGATGGCAAAATACTTCACACGGAAAATTTTTTCCTTGAAAAAAGTCCAGCCATAACAGGAGTTTATGTTTCACCTAAGAGGAAACATATCGCATCAAGTGCTGCAGTTCTTTCAGAAAATCCTAAAGGCTCAGATGGCCGCTTGCGCCGACTGTTAGTAGTATCACTCAATAACAACGATCGAGATTCGCTACGTCAGGAAATTTCCTCTTTACTACTTCGCGGCTACCGTGACTACGAAACACTAAAACTCTATTCAGATGGTGATTTTGTCGCAAACGTCCCCATATATAAGGGGGAGGAAACGGATGTTCGTGCGGTTGTACCACAAACCGTCTTCATCACAATGACTACTGAGCAAATGCTTACTGCGGGAGCTAAAGCTTTGGAAGTTCGAGTGCGTTACGCCTCTCCTCTGATTGCTCCAATTAAAGCTGGTCAATACGTCGGCACCCTTGAAATACATGCTGGACTGAAGCTTGCTCAAACGATTCCGTTGGTTGCTCAGTCCGATGTAGATGAAGGAAATTTTTGGAAAAGGTTTCGAGACACTGTTCGTATTGCGTTGTCCCAAGAGATCCTGCATCAATAAAGGAATTGAAATGTCTGAAAAAATTCAAGAAAAATCAGAGTATAAGATTGAACATTTAGAGGCTGAAGATGCTGAAAAGGTAGCAATGACAGCCGAAAAGAAAACCCTTGAAAAGGCCTGTGAAGATGCCGCCCCGCTTGAGGGAGCTGTTGACGAAGCCTCATCTGTAATGAAGTTCCCAATGGACTTCCCTATCAAGGTGATGGGACTGGCTGCACCCACTTTTCCAAAGGTAGTCGCCGATATTGCCCGTCTTCACTGTGATGATTTTGATGATTCCAAAACGACGGTTGAATACTCTCGCACTCGCAAATATATGTCGGTGACTGTGGAAGTAATCGCCCGCTCAAAGGAGCAGCTTGATGATCTTTACCGCGCTTATACCTCTAACCCAATGGTTAAGATCGTTCTCTAACTTAATCGACAGATGACGCCTCCCCAACCTTTGTCACCTCCATCCGAACAGCCGCCTTCCCCCGCCTATCCTGGCAGACTCGGTGCGTGGCTTGCTTTTACGCGTCCAAAGACATGGCTTCTGGCCGTAGCTCCAGTTTTAGCTGCATTAGCACTAGCTTGGGCAGAAGCACATGCTTTTTCCCCTGTCGTTGCTCTGCTAACACTGACTATTGCCGTCCTGATGCAGGCAATCTCAAATATGGAGAATGATCTCGGCTACAGCAAACGAAAAGCAGAAACGGGCAATCGACGAGGACTTCCTCGAGCTACAACCATGGGGTGGATTAGCAACCATGCAGCCGAATGGGCAATTCGAATGGCGGCAGTTCTTGCACTGATCAATACAGCAGCGCTCATTTATTTTGGCGGCTGGCCCTTTGCTCTTGTTGGTGTAGCCTCCCTAACCGCAGCCTATTGTTATATGGGAGGTCCGAAGCCAATTGCCTATACCCCATTTGGAGAGGTTTTGGTTCTTCTCTTTTTTGGCCTTACTGCTGTCTGCGGTACGTACTATCTACAAACATCAGAACTGACAATCAACTGCATCCTGCTTGGCGCTGCATTAGGCACTATCGCGTCTGGCGTGCTGGCCGTCAATAATTTTCGAGATAGAGAGCATGACGAAAGCATAGGTCGTCGTACGCTGGCGGTCCTAATTGGAGAGAAGAGTTTTCTGAGGCTCTTTGATGCTTTACTTCTTATCCCATATGCACTTGTCGCACTGATGGTTGTCACCGATATCAGCCGTTGGCCCTATTTTCTGGTTATTCTGAGCTTGCCGCTTGCAATGCGCGTATCTCAACAAATCCGCCGCAGCCAACATGAAGCTCTTAATGAAGTAATGTTTGGCTGCGTTCAGCTTGAAGCGCGCTTTGCTCTACTCTTTGCAATCGGCGCCTCTACACAGGCTGTACTAATGAGCCTCACGCTATCTAATATGCTCAATTAAGTTTCTGGCTATTCCTATCGAACTGTAAACTAAAAGAAGCACCCGCTATCCTTTTACGTCTTCAAGCGGGCACTTCATTTTCAAACTCAAACGTTCTACTTATTCATCTGAAGGTTTTGCTTGCTGCAAATCCTTCATACGGTGATCAATCTCTTCTCGAGTAGCAATTGAGAAACAAGTTACTACTTTCTGCACTCCCGAAACTTTAGCCGCAGTTTGCGCTGCAGTCTGAGCTTCTTCACGCGTCACTACCCCCATCAGATAGACGATTCCGCGTTCTACAGCAACTTTCATTTGATTGAGCGAAATAGTACTGTTACCAATAATTGAGGTACGAACCTTAGTAGCAAGCACCGTATCGGACAGCCGAGTCGAAACGGATGAAGGATCCATAACTGCAATCTCGTTGATAACACCCTGAACGTCAAGGCTTTTCACCGCGATTTCTTCAGCCTTTCTGCGATCTTCAAGGGAGGTAGCTTCACCGGAAAGAAGAACTCGTCCTTCATAAGCTGTGACATTGATGTGATAGGGCTTGTTTTTTAACGCCTGAGATACATCATACGCAATACGTTTTTCAACGACCTCGTCACTCACAATGGTTCCTGTCGTGCGACGATCAGTCATAACGGTAGTAGTAGTCACGGCAGCTCCCCCAATTACTAAAGGAGCAATGCAACCGCTCACCAGGAGCGTTGCTGCGGACAGTACTGTCGCAACTACAGTACAACGAAAGATAGTAAGAGAATTCATGAAGTGCCCTGAAAAAAAGAATGTTCTCTGAGTCTAGTCGCCTAACAAGTGACAAGTCATAGCTCACTATGAAGTTCCAGATCTCTTACAGGCATTTTTATGGGGAAACCGGGTTCGGTTGCTGCAACCGTTCGTAAAACTGGTTCGACACGATTCCAAAAAGCGGCAAATCGCGGTCGAGATAACAGAATTTTGTGCGACCGCCAACGTACGGTATCCTCTTGTAACCACCGCTGGAGAACTCCACGTATCTTCGCTCGATTGGCAGAAAGAAGAACCTTAGCTACATGCATTGATGGGAGCACAGGTAACGGTACCCATTCCACTGATGGATCTCGGAAACGCTCAAGAAACTCTGAATCCGTCGAAAGAGAGGAAGCGATCATTAATACCCCAAGTCGTTCTTCTAACGAAGTTGCATGGGTTACCATGCATACCCAGGCGATCGCTGAGAGCACAAATCGCAGAATAATTGCTGAGCTCACGCTGCCAAAGTGGATTTTGATCGCAGATGCGAAGTAATAAGTCAGCATTCACAACATGCACATCAACGGATGTCATGCACCAATGCCGACGCACCATTCGATCTTGTACATAAAGTGTTTCACAACTTCCGCAAAGAGCCCTCGGTCCACTAAGCGATACAAGGAGCGGGTCCGCGTGTAGTGGATCCATTAATGCACGGGCGACGATTCCGCGCCGAACAAGCATTAATGGTCGGAAAAAACCTGGAGACTCATAGAGAACCTCACCTCGCGTGTAATGCATCTCATGCCCCAAATTATTGAGCACTCCGATCATTGGGCGTGAGAGTCGAGGAGCAAACCAAGGGAGAAGAGAGGAAGCAGCAGGCATAAATAATGACAGCTTTTTTGCTGTCGTATATGTGGATAAAATATGTTGTTAACTTTTTTGTTTTATGAAGGAAATGTGGATAACTAGCGCTTGCCCACAACTACATGAAAAGTTGCTCAACATCTATCCCTCGTTTTCCACAGAAGATTCAGAAGGCTGTCCACAAATAAATACATGCTTGATCTAATTGAAAAGTATAGCAAAGAACAAGTTATCCACAGAAGGTGCAGTTCCCTACTACAAACAACTACTTATTAAATATAAAGAATAAGAAAAGATAGGGAAGAATCTTGATGATAAGGACCTATCACTAAAAGTATCTTAAATATTTATATATGCAATACATAAATACTAGAATGAAAATCGATAAGTCGTGGATTATTTGTGTGTAAGCTGTGTATTTTACTGGTTTTTGTTGTGGGTTATTAGTGCTAACTATTTAATTTCATTGATATTTTCGTTATGTATGCCAAACGGTACCAAGACACTAGGGATCTTTGTATGAGTGCTCTCAAGATTGCGTGCTTGGTCGTCAAAAAAGATATGCGGTCTTATAGCTTCAAGAATTGGTGTCTTATCCAACCCATCGAGAAGAAAGAGCTCCGCCGCACTCATACCAAAAGTTTTGAGAGTTGTAATCAATCGTTCTTCACTCTGAGCTCCACGTGAAGTGACGATAGAAATGCGAATAGCGGGTTTGAAGTAAGGATCGGATTTGCCGCGTCGCTGTGAATCAAGCCTTTGAAATTTAGACAACTTAGCGAAAAGATCCATAAGAGGTCCAGGTGCATGAGGGGTTTGAGCTTTTTCGAGTTCAAGTTTTTGGAAGGCCTTGAGCCCCTCTTTTTGATATTCACGCTCAGCCTCGTCGTCGGCAAGCACACCGTCAAAGTCAAATGCGATGCGAAGCGTCTTGTCATCTTCATCAGCATCCAGCATTTGACCAGGAAGAACAAGTCCTCCAGGGAGGCCAGCTTCAATGGCATGTGTCACGTTCTGGGCATTGGCAGACAGAAATAACGACACCTTAAAGGCCGAGATGTAAGGCAGTGTAGATTGGCCTGAAGTAAACGCTCCAGCATCAATTGGAAGGTTGTAATGCCGACATGAGTTAAAAAAGCGCCTTGCAGTCACAGGGGAGTTGCGGGAAAGCGCTACAACGCGAAATGGTTCTAGATCTGGGAAAAAGGCATTCAATCCTATGAGACGTTTTACGAAAGGAAATGCGACACCAGGCTGCAATGGATCGTCACAGTGCTCAACTTGGTAATCTTTGAAGGCTTCATAGCCTTCTTTTTCAAAAAGTTGATGCTCTTTCTCCAAATCGAACAATGCTCGGGATGAAACAGCTACGACGAGTTGATCGGCAGTAATTGACATGGTGGGATCCTATCGTTCACAGAAGAAAAAAGCGCTGGAGGGACTTAACTCCCTAGCGCTTTGAAGATTATGCGTCGATGTTGCCAAAGAGCGCATTACTTTCGATAAAGGCTCGACGAGGTTCAACTACATCGCCCATCAACATCGAGAATATTGCGTCAGCATTAGCAGCATCCTCGATTCGAACTCGTAGCATGCGCCGCACTGCCGGATCCATCGTTGTATCTCGTAGCTGCTCAGGTGTCATCTCGCCCAGCCCTTTGTAACGTTGCCGGATGAGCCCCTTCTCTGCTTGGCGCATTAGCCAGCCAACTGCTTCTGCAAAATTTTTAACAGGCTCTCTTTCTCCGCCTCGTTCAATTTCAGCTCCTTCTTGAATCACTCCCTGAAGCATCAAGGAACTTTCGCGGAGTTTTTGATAGTCGGCAGAGAGAAGAAATTCCGGCAGAAGCGTTGTTGTTTTAATGTTCCCATGGCGAGTGCGATGAATTTTTAGAACATGTTTTTCTTCATCTTCATTCCAATAAGCTTCAATTTTGACATTCGGGTCCCGCATCTCTTTTTCAAGACGCTCGGCGCTTTGTTGAGCTGCAAATGTGTTTTCGAGAGAAAGTTCTACACCAGCAGCGATAGCAAGAAGAACCGCCCGGTCAATAGCTCCGCCGAGACGAGATATGACTGCATTGGCTTGCAAGTATTCCCCAACCAGCGTCTCGAGTGCCGTGCCGCGAATGGGTTCCTCTGCATTTGTGCTTGGAT
>OGMF01002203.1_pt1 | contig 17093 bp, 18 predicted proteins | sample 1572921 | NCBI WGS metagenome assembly OGMF01 (sample SAMEA2581919, study PRJEB24529) | metagenome | biome: Human gut stool | place: China | collected 2011
CCTTGCCGTAATCTGCGGCCAGCTTGGCCTGCTTTGCGTGCAGGACGATGGGCGTGGCGATATAAACGGCGTCGACCTCCGGGTCTGCCAGCAGGTCCTCTTCCTTCGTATAGCCGCGCTTTGCGCCGTATTTCTGACGGATTTTCTCAACCTGCTCGGCATTGATGTCCATGACGGCGATCAGCTCCGCGTTTTCGGCCAGCATCATGCCGGGGATCGTCCTGCGATCCGCAATGCCGCCGGCTCCGATCACGCCCCAACGTAATTTTTTCATATGCTTCGCTCCTTTGCAAATCCATAGACCGCCCGCAGCGGTTTATTTTATTATAGCACGTTCCCGTCATGATGAAAAGAGAATTCTGTATCAAAACAGGGAAATCCAACAAAATCCCACAGAAACGCGCACCCGAATTCGCCGAGGATTTTTGCAAGCCCCCCTGCAAATGTCAAAAGCTCCTCTTGCAGTCGGCAAGAGGAGCTTTTCATGTTTACAAGTCCTGATAAACCGCTCTGGCGCCGCCGATGTATTTCGGGCGCGTGCGGGCGCAGAGGATGTTGGCCTCGCCGATCTTTTTGATTGACAGGCGAACGGGGATCGCGACGCGGCGCAGGTGCATACCGATCAGCGTGCCGCCGATATCAAGCCCCGCGTCGGCAACAATGGTTTCGACGAGTACGGGGTCTTTGAAATTGGCCCACGCCGTCATGGCGAACGAGCCGCCCGCGTGCAACTGCGGGATGGCGTTGACAATCTCAAAGCCGTGCGCCTCAGCAACATCGCGCTCAACAACAAGCGCGCGGTTGAGGTGCTCGCAGCACTGCACGGCAAGTTCAATGCCGCGCTCCTGCAAAACGGGATAAATGCCCGCAAACGCGGCCTGTGCGGCCTCAAGGCTCGAACCCTTGCCGATGCGCGCGCCGACCATTTCACTCGACGAGCAGCCGATGACAAACAGCTTGCCGGGCTTCAGCTTCGCAGCATCCAGCAGTTCTGTAACGGCCTGTTTCGCCTGCGCGGTAAGTTCTTCATACATGATTCATTTCACCTTTCCAGAAAGTTTTATGAAGTTCAGGGAGTTTGGAAAGCACCGTGTAGAGCACGACGGACAACATGAGGCCGACCGCCGCCTGCAGCAGGTTGTTGGGGATGGACGCAGCCGCTGCAAGTCCCTGCCCAAGAATCAGTGCCTCATAGCCGAAATAGCCGGCAACCATAACCACCTCAGACGGCAGTTCGACAAGCGCCAGCTGCCAGAACGGAAGCTTTCTGCCTTTCTTCAGCAGCGGACGAAGCAGCAGTGCGGCCACCAGCGCCACAAGGCCCTTGATGACAAACGTTGCGGGAACGTAATACGCATACCCGGAAATCAGATCTGCAAGCGCGCTGCCGACGCCGGCTGCGAAGAAGCCGTACCATGGGCCGAGCACCAAGCCGGACAGCAGGCACATGCCCTCGCCGATGTTGGTATATCCCGCAACCGTCGGAATCTGCACAAGCATTGTCGCCGCCCAACACAACGCCGCAAACATGGCGCTCAGAACCAGCTGCCGGAGTGTTCTATTTTGCTGTTTCATATTGGAAATCTCGTCTCAGACAAAAAACGATTTTCAGACTACGAAATTCGTTATTCGCCCTTCCAGAACGCCTTATGAATTTCCGGAACCTTGGCCAGCGCAGTGTAGAGAACAACCGACAGGACGATGCCGACGGCAGCCTGTACCAGATTATTGGGGATGGATGCAGCGGCGGCAAGACCCTTGCCGAGAATCAGCGCCTTATAGCCGAAATACCCGGCGACCATGATGACCTCGGACGGCAGTTCAATCAGCGCCAGACGCCAGAACGGGATCTTCTCGCCTTTTTTCAGCAGCGGCCGCAGCAGCAGCGCAGCCACCAACGCCACAAGGCCCTTGATGATAAACGTACCGGGGACATAATGCGCATAGCCTGCCAGCAGATCGGCAAGCCCGCTGCCGATACCGGCGGCAAAGAAGCCGTACCACGGACCGAGCACCAGACCGGCAAGCAGGCACATGCCCTCGCCGATGTTCGTATACCCGGCAACAGTCGGAAACTGCACAAGCATCGTCGTCACACAGCACAGCGCGGCAAACATCGCACTTAGAACCAGCATACGGATGGTTTCGTTTCTCTTTTTCATAATCGGAGTACCTCTCTTATTGGGATACCCTGATTATATCCGATACTGATACTATAAAAAGATGCAAAAACAGATATTTTTTTAGGGTCAGATTCAGAATCGCGCCATAATTGCAGTGTTACCCGTATCGAGCACCGCGTCCGCGCCTTCCCCAAGGATACGGCGCAGGAGCGCACGCTCGTCCATGCCCCCCTGTCCGTGCAAAACACGGTACGCGCCCGCGTCGCTTCCACAGGCAATTTTTGCGCCCAGCGCGGCAGCTTTTTTCACTGCGTTCCTCTGATAGGCCAGCAGCGGCTTTAAAACCTCGTCCGGAAAGCGCCCGCAGCCGATGAGATTGCCGATCGTCACGAGCGTCGGCACCCAGACAGCGCGCGATTCTGCAAGCTGGCAGAGCGTTTCATCTGTGAGATATGCGCCGTGTTCGATAGAATCCACACCGCCCGCAAGCGCCGCGCGCACGGCCTCGTCGCCGTTGGCGTGGGCCATGACGGAAAAGCCTTCGTCATGCGCGCAGGCGATCATGTTCCGGATCAAGTCCGGTGGCAGAGGCTCGCCGGTCAGCACGCCGTATTGGCTGAAATCCATCAGCCCGGAGATCATGAGCTTGATAAAGTGTGCGCCGCGCGTTTTAGCCTCGCGAACAAGCGCACGGTATTCGGCAAGCCCGTCAAAGCCGCGTCCGATAAAGCCGCCGTAATGTCCGGTTTTATAAATCGGGAAGCCCGGCGACCGGTAGCGTATGCCGTATTCCGGGGCCAGCTTCGCGGCCAGATCGCACACGCCCCAGCGGTCGCCGCCGTCGCGCAGATAGGAAAACCCCAGCGCCTGATAGTGACCCAGCGTCTGCCGGATCAGTGCCTCCTGCGGCGCCGCTTTATGCCGGGCGATGGCGTCCTTCCAGTTTACGCCGTCCAGCACCATATGAATGTGGCAGTCGACCATTTCCGTTACGTCCTTCCCGGTACGCAGTGCCGCTCGATGGCAAGCGCCGCGCCGTCCTCGTCGCAGGAGGCAGTTATTTCGTCGGCTATCGCCAGAATTTTCGGACACGCATTCGCCATGGCCACGCCGATCCCGGCCATTTTGATCATGCTCCTGTCGTTCAGCCCATCGCCGATTGCCATCGTTGCCGCCATCGGCAGGCCGAGATACGCTGCCAGAGACGCAATGGCCTCGCCCTTGTTGGCGTGCGCGTCGTTGATCTCAATGTTGCAGGGCATGGACGTGCTGACGCTTAAACTGTCGAACTTCTCTGTAAGGTCTTTAAGCAGCCTGCCGCGCAGCGCATCATCCGGCGTGAACAGCTGCAGCTTTTGAACGCCTCGGTTCTGCACCCGCAGGTATGCCTTGAGTTCCTCGACCGGCGTGCGCAGACTGCGCACCATGCGCAGTGCGTAGTCGAACGGGACAAATGCAGCGGCGTTTTCCTGCATGCTGCGCGTCATCCAGCCCCAGTTGTCCTGATAGCAGTCGTAGATCACGGGAAAGCCGTCGAGATATTCCAGAACCTGCAAGGCTGTTTCCAGCGGGACCTCCGCTGCGCTGACGGCTTTTTCCTTGCGGATATCATAGACCTGCGCACCGTTGATGGTGATGGCATAGTGCAGAAACGGCAGCTTCTGCACGACCTCCGGCATGCCGGTAAAAAATCGGCCCGTCGTCGGCACGATCTCGACACCTGCCTCCGCTGCAGTATAAAGCGCATCGCAGGTGCGCGGCGTCAGTTCTTTTTGGGAATTCAGCAGTGTCCCGTCCAGATCGAGCGCCAGTAATTTCACGGCATTCATAGGAAACTCACCTCAATTCCATAGTTTTCGCCCTCATGATACCAGATGCCCTTCAAAAATGCAAGAAGCGCGTGATTTCCGGCGAAGACTGTGATAGAATGGGAACAGAAACCCCTTGCAGGAGGAATTTTATGCTGATATCCGCAGAGCATCTTTCCATCAATTTCGGCAGCCGTCAGCTGCTGGACGATGTGGATTTTTATTTAAATGAGGGCGACAAAACCGGCGTGATCGGCATCAACGGCACCGGAAAATCAACATTTTTGAAGGTTCTGGCAGGGTGGCTCCAGCCGGACAGCGGGACAATCGCCCGCAAGCCGAATTTACAGGTGAGCGTGCTTGCACAGAACCCCGATATGCACGACGATCTGACCGTGCTGGAGCAGATCTTTGCCAGTATGCCGCCGGAATTCCGGCAGCTGAACGAATATGAGGCAAAGCGCATGCTGACGCGGCTCGGTCTTGCGGACACGAATCGGCTGATTGGAACACTTTCGGGCGGTGAACGCCGCCGCGCCGCGCTGTGCGCCGCGCTCATCCATCCGGCAGACGTCCTTGTGCTTGACGAGCCGACGAACCACCTGGACACCGAGATGGTGCAGTGGCTGGAAGACTGGCTGAAAAAATATCGAGGCGGGCTGGTCATGGTCACGCACGACCGGTATTTTCTCGAACGCGTCGTGAACCATATCACGGAACTTTCGCGCGGAAAGCTTTACCACTATGAAGCCAATTACTCCCGCTATCTCGAACTGCGGGAGCAGCGCGCGCAGATGGCGGAGGCGTCCGAGCGCAAGCGGCAGTCCATCCTGCGCGTCGAACGCGAGTGGATTCTGCGCGGTTGTCAGGCCCGCAGCACCAAGAGCAAGGAACGCATCCAGCGCTATGAGGAATTAAAGGACCGCAAAGCGCCCGAACGCGACAGCGCGGTACAGCTTTCGGCGGCCTCGAGCCGTCTCGGCAAAAAAATCATCACGCTGGAACATGTCTCTAAGGGTTACGACGGCCGCACGATCTTCCGTGATTTTTCCTACGGCGTTCTCCGCAGCGACCGCATCGGCATCGTCGGCCGCAACGGCGCGGGCAAATCGACGCTTCTGCGCATTCTGGCGGGCGAACTCCTGCCGGACAGCGGCGTAGTCGAACTGGGCGAGACAGTCCGAATCGGTCATTTTTCACAGGAGGGCCGCGAACTGGATCTGAACCAGCGTGTGTATGATTTTATCTACACTGTCGCCGCACAGGTAAAAACGGACGAGGGCACATTCTCCGCCAAGACCATGCTTGAACGCTTCCTGTTCCCGCCCGATTTGCAGCAGACCAGCATTGGGAGGCTGTCCGGCGGAGAACGGCGAAGATTATATCTGCTGTCCATCCTTATGGCAGCGCCCAACGTGCTGCTGCTCGACGAACCGACGAATGATCTGGACATTACGACGCTTTCCATTCTGGAGGACTATCTGCAAAGCTTCCCCGGCCCCATCATCGCCGTCTCGCATGACCGCTTTTTCCTCGACAAGCTGGCCGATACCATCTTCGAGGTGCACCCGGAGGGCCGCATCGACGTGTTTACCGGCAACTGGTCCGACTGGGCACGCAAGCGGACACCCACAGAGGAAAAGAAGCCCGAAAAGCAGGAAAAACCGATTTCTGAGCGCCCGCGCGAGAAAAAACTGAAATTCTCCTACAACGAGCAGCGTGAATTTGACATGATTGACAGCGTGATTGCCGATCTGGAACAGCAGCTGGCCGCCTGCAAACAGGAGCAGGAGGCCTGCGGCAGCGACTATGTCCGGCTACAGGCTCTGACGGACGAGCAGGAACGGCTGACAGCGGAACTGGATGCGAAGACAGAGCGCTGGGTCTACTTGAACGACCTCAAGGAACGCATCGACGCGCAGCAATAGAAATATTGCACAAATTTTCGCCCGGGTCGTATACGGAACTCAGGCGGCGTGCTATACTATGGATAGAAGGAAACGGAAAACTTTGTGGTTCGGATGAAGACAGAGGAGGCTTCTCTATGAATCTGAAAACAGTCAAAGTTCTGCTGTTCACGTTGTTTTCGCTGGCGCTTGCCAGCCTGATCATCGGCTGCGGCGTATCAAAGCCGGTATATTTCCTGTTCACGGCACTGTTTGCCATTGGATACGCAGCCGTCTATCTGCTGTGTTGGCGCTGCCCCTTCTGCGGCGAACGTCTTGGCCGCAGCGACGGTGAGATTTGCCCGCACTGCGGCAAAAGTCTGCTTGCTCCCCACAGCCATCAGGCCGGCTGATGTACCCAGCGCCGGTGCAGCACTGGAAAAAGAGGCTCCAGCTTCCCGCTATACGGATCAAATTGGCGCAATGCGCACATACGGGGCAACCTCCGTATGTGCGCATTGCGCCATTCGTATTGCATTTACAGGCTAGTGGTTCCTCTCACGTTTCTTTCAATCCCAAGACCGCAACAACGATCCCTGCAGCCGCAAGGGCCGCCGCTGCATACAGAAATGCTGTCAGACCATACTGTGCGAGAATCTGCATCGTCATAGAAAACGGACTCAGGTTGATGTGTTCAAATTGAAAGGCCATCGCTCCGCCCATAATATAAAGGCTGATACAACGCCTGTCATAAACATGACTGCGCCAATGATCACTTTTTTCATCGTGAAACCTCCGCAAGTTCAGATTTATTGCCAGCATATCACAAAATATGCAGCAGTGCAAGAACAGCCCCAGCGGCGAAAACCGCTGGGGCTGCTGTGTATGGAATGAAAATAGATTAGAACACGCCCTGCTCGTACATGGCCTGAGCAACCTTCTTGAAGCCGGCAATATTGGCGCCTGCAACCAGATCGTAGCCGAGACCGTACTCTTCGGCAGCCTCTGCGGAGACCTTGTGGATGTTCTTCATCATCTTGTGCAGCTGCGCATCGACTTCCTCAGCCGTCCAGACCAGACGCTCGGAGTTCTGGCTCATTTCGAGACCGGAAACGCCGACGCCGCCCGCATTGACAGCCTTGGACGGAGCGACGATCATGTGCTTCTGCGCGCGCAGATAGTTCAGAGCGTCGTTCGTGGTCGGCATGTTGGCGACCTCGATGTAGTACTTGACGCCGGAGGCGGCGATCTTCTCAGCCTCGCCCATGCGAACGTCGTTCTGCATGGCGGACGGCATGTTGACATCGACATCCTTCGCGCCCCAGGCCTTCTGGCCGGCGACGAACTCGCAGCCGAACTTGTCGGCGTACGGCTTGCAGTGCATCGGGTCCTTTGCACGCATCTCAAGGATGAAGTTCAGCTTCTCGTCGGTGTTGACGCCGTCCGGGTCATGAACATAGCCGTCCGGGCCGGAGAAATAAGTAACCTTCGCGCCGAGTTCAGCGGACTTCTTCATGATACCCCATGCAACGTTGCCGTAGCCGGAGATCGCAAGGCGCTTGCCCTCGATGGTGTCGTTCTCGTGCTTCAGGACTTCCTGCAGATAGTAGACAGCGCCGTAGCCGGTTGCTTCCGGACGGATCAGGGAGCCGCCGTAGGTCATGCCCTTGCCGGTCAGAACGCCGTTCTCCCAGACGCCCTTCAGGCGGCGGTACTGGCCGTACAGGTAGCCGATCTCACGGCCGCCGACGCCCATGTCGCCCGCGGGAACGTCGATGTCGGGCCCGATATAGCGGTACAGAGCCGTCATGAAGCTCTGGCAGAAACGCATAACCTCCGCGTCGGACTTGCCGGCGGGATCGAAGTCGGAGCCGCCCTTTGCGCCGCCCATGGGCAGGCCGGTCAGGGAGTTCTTGAAAGTCTGCTCGAAGCCGAGGAACTTGATGATGCCTTCGTAAACGTTCTTCTGGAAGCGCAGGCCGCCCTTGTACGGGCCGATGGCGCCGTTGAACTGGCAGCGCCAGCCGCGGTTTGTATGGTATTCGCCCTTGTCATCCATCCAGCAGACGCGGAACGTGAACATTCTTTCCGGCTCGACCATTCTCTTCAGAAGGTCAACCTTCTCGTATTCGGGATGCGCGTCCATGATTGGGGAAACGGAAGAGAGAACCTCTTCTACAGTCTGAACGAATTCAGGCTCATTCCCGTGTGCCTGCTTGACATAGTCGATGACACTGGCAACATAAGCATTCATTTTGGTAAATCCTCCTCAAAAAATTGTACCAATCTATTGCGATCTTTTTGCAGATTGCTCAAAATTATCATATCGCATCCGCGCCAGAAATACAAGCGCGGATGCCTGTGCGAAATGACTGAAATTATTTGCCGAAATTTGTGATAATATCCACAATCTCCGCGCCGATGCGCTTCTGCGCCTCAACGGTGGCAGCGCCGATATGCGGCGTGCAGGAGACCATCGGATGGGAGTACAGCGCGGAGTTGGAGGCAGGCTCGTCAGCGTAGACGTCCAGACCGGCGGCGCGGACCTTGCCGGATTCGAGCGCGGCCAACAGAGCGGCCTCGTCAACGTTGGTGCCGCGGGAGGTATTGATGATGCACACGCCGTCCTTCATCTTTGCGATGCGCTCTGCGTTAATCAGTGCGCCGCCGTCAACTGCCGGGGCATGGACGGAGATGAAGTCGGACTTGGCAAGCAGTTCGTCCATCTCGACATAGGGAATGCCCAGCTGCTCTTCGATGCCGGGGATGTGGAAGATATCAAAGGCGATGACGGTCATGCCGATGGCCTTGGCCATGACGCCCAGATGCTGGCCGATGCGGCCGAAGCCGACGATGCCGAGGGTCTTGCCCTGCAGTTCGATGCCCTTGCCGTAGGCCTTCTTTTCCCACTTGCCCTCGCGCATGGTGTGGCCCGCGATGGAAAGATAGCGTGCGCAGGAGAACATATGGCCCATGGCCAGCTCTGCGACGGACTGAGAGGAAGCCTTCGGGGTGTTCTTGACGGTGATGCCGTTGGCCTCTGCATACTTGACATCGATGTTGTCAACGCCGACACCGCCGCGGATGATCAGCTTCAGCTTGCCGCCCTTGGCTTCATCGATGTGGTTCGCGCGAACCTTGGTCTTGGAGCGAACGACGACTGCGTCAAACTCACGCAGGGCTGCGCCCAGTTCTTCCGGAGCATAGAACTGCTCGACGACCTCGTGGCCTGCCTCGCGCAGCTGCGCCATTGCGGTCTTGTCCATTCCATCAGTTACGAGAATACGCATGATAAAATCTCCTTATATTTGTTCTGTGAAATAAGGCGCGACAGAATATGCCGCGCCTTGTAGGTTTTCTTATTTGCCGTAGTTGGCTTCAAAGTTCTTCAGGAATTCGACGAGGGCTTCCACGCCTTCCTTGGGCATGGCGTTGTAGATGGAAGCGCGCAGGCCGCCGACGGACTTGTGGCCCTTGAGGTTGTCGTAACCGGCTGCCTTGGTGGCGGCGACGACTTCCTTGTCGAGGTCAGCAGACCCGGTCACGAACGGGATGTTCATGAGGGAGCGGAACTCCGGCTCGACGGTGCCCTTGAACATCTTGGAGGAATCCAGGAAGTCATAGAAGACCTTCGCCTTGTCGAGATTGCGCTTGTGCATCTCTTCGAGGCCGCCGATGGACTTGAGGTACTTGAAGACCTTGCCGCAGCAGTAGATCGCCCAGCAGTTCGGGGTGTTGTACATGGAGCCGGCGCCTGCGTGCGTGCTGTACTGCAGGTAGATGGGCAGATCCTTCAGATCGTCACGGATCAGATCCTCACGGACGATGACGACAACCATGCCGGCGGGGCCGACGTTCTTCTGCACGCCCGCGTAGATCATGCCGTAATCGGACACGTTGCAGGGCTTGGACAGGAACATGGAGGACTGGTCGGAAACAAGCACATGGCCCTTGGTGTTGGGCAGCTTGTTCCACGTCACGCCGTGGATCGTCTCGTTCTCGCAGATGTAGACGTAATCGGTGTCTTCGGGGATATCCAGATCGGAGCAGTCGGGAACGTAGGTATAGTTCTTGTCCTTGCTGGAAGCGGCGACGATGACCTCGCCGACCTTCTTGGCTTCCGCGATGGCCTTCTTGGACCATGCGCCGGTCTCGATGTAGACGGCCTTGCCGTTCTTCATGAGGTTCATGGGGATCATGGAGAACTGGAGCGTTGCGCCGCCCTGAATGAACAGAACCTTATAGTTGTCGGGAATGCCCATGAGGTCGCGCAGATCCTGCTCGGCCTCGTCGATGATCTGCTGGAAAACAGGGGAACGGTGGCTCATTTCCATGACGCACATGCCGCTGCCGCGGTAGTTCATCATCTCGTCACGGATTTCCTCCAGCACGGGCTCCGGCATCATAGCGGGACCGGCAGAGAAGTTGTAGGTGCGATTGTACTTCATTGTTGGTGTCCTCCTGATTGTCTTTTTTGAGCAATAGCAACAGAAATTGCATGATATGACAGCTACAGTATAGTCTATTGTGCGGGGATAATCAATAGAAAAAAGCAAACTTATCATTTATTTAAAAACAACTGTGCCGCGCTTTGAAAAACAAAAAGCAAATGAAGAAATTATTGACAAACGATAATTCTTCTGCTACGCTGACGATAGAAATTATCGCAAAACAATAATTTTGGAGGTGCGATATGAAACGTGACCGGATCAAGACCTTACTTTTGGCGGAGGCGCTCATCTGCGCGCTGCTTGCGCTCGCCCTGTGGCTTTTCGAGGGCGACGCCTTTTCCGTCGCCGGATTCCCCGGCAGCGCAGTGGGGCAGGGACTGAGTGCGCTGGCCGCCTCGGGACGCTTTGGCTTCGCGCTGGCGTTCACGCTGTATGCCGCGGTGATCCTGCTGCCGCTCTATGCGCTCGTGCACATCGCGGCGCGGCGGGAGCTGAAGCCCGAGGACGCGCTGCTCGTGCTCATCGCGTTTGCCGCGGCCGGCGCGCTCTTTCCACACGGCTGGACCGCCTATTGGAGCACATCGGCGGAGGCACTGTTCCCGCGCCTTGCCTGGCAGTGGCTCATTTTCGCGCTGCTCGCGGGCTGGGTCGTGCTGCGGCTGCTGCGCCGGTTTTCCGGCGGCGATACGCAGGAGCTCTTGAAGCTCTTCCGCGCGCTGCTTATCCTCGCGGCGGCATACTTTGTCTTTGAGGTCTGCTTTGCCGAATTTGCGGGCCTGTTTTCCGCCATCGACGCGCTCAAGGCGGGCAACACCGCCTTTACAGACGATACGATCCTGCCTGCGGCAACGGACATAACGGGATCGAAGAGCCTTGCACTCAGCTATGCCGTCCTCGCCCTGCGCTTTGCCGCGGAAAGCCTTCCTACGCTGCTCGCCGCAGCGACGGCGTACTTCGCTATCGGCCTTCTCGACACGATGGAAGACGGCGCGTTTACGCAGGAGAGCGCCGCCTACGCGCCGAAGCTCGCCGAATGGTGCGTCAAGGTGCTCAAGATCAGCGTGCTGTTTGCCCTCGCGGTCAACGTTTTGCAGGCTGTTTGCGCGCCGCTCATCCTCAGCACCAGCATTTCCATCCGCCTGCCGGTCCTCGAGCTGTGCTTCGTGCTCGCAGCGCTCCTCGGCGCGCGGCTCATCGCCTCGAACGTCGCCCTTGCGGCGGACAACGACCTCTTTATCTGAGGGTGCTGCCATGGCGATCACGATACATCTCGACGAGGTGCTGAAAGCGCGCGGCATGACAAGCAAGGAGCTTTGCGCCATTGTCGGCATCACGGAGGCGAATCTTTCCATTCTGCGCAGCGGCAAGGCTAAGGGCGTGCGCTTTGCGACGCTCAACCGCATCTGCTGCGCGCTCGAGTGCAATGTGGGCGACATTCTGCAATGCGACGGAGAATTGGAGGCAGAGCATGAAGAGTAAAACGAAAACGATACTGATTTTTGCTGCGATCCTCGCAGCGGTCTTTCTCGTCGCCTTTCTTGACGGCAACGCGGTGCAGTCTGCTGCCGAAGAGGAGGAAGAGGGGACGCTGATCGGCGCTTTCGTCTCGGAAGAGGATCTTGACATCGACGATCTTGAGGTTACAGCAACGGGCAAGATTCAGTGGAAGCAGGGGCGGCTCTACGCCGAAAAATGGGAGAAAAGCTGGCGCTTTCCGAATCTTCCCGATGGCGGCGGCTTTTACAGTGCGCTGCGGACCGAGACCGAGGGAGAGCTTGCGGGCAGCACAACGCCGCAGCACGTGAGCTTCGGTGCACTCGGTGCGCCGCTGGGGAAGGCCGGTATCGACGATGACAACGGCGTCCGTACGACGGACATCGACCTCTCGGGCGAGGTCTACGCCTGCGGCGACAGACAAGTGATTTTCAAACTTTATCCCATCTATCAGACGTCGGATGGACGCATTTATTTGACGCGCGGCAACAGCATGGGCATGTCCGGCTCGGACGGCGCCAGCATAACCCACACGCTCACGAGCGATAAGACCGAGACGATCGGCGGCAAGTCCGAGCGCGTGAAGGTCAGAGTTGCCATCACCGCCGTCTCCCGCCCGACGCCGACGAAGTTCACCGTCGCGCACATGGACGAAAACGACGATCTCTTGAAGATCGAGGAGTTCGCGCCCGACGCGCTGCCCGAGTCTATCACCGCCGCGGACGGCGCGGCGTACCTGATCGGCACGAGCTATGGACAAGACGGGGACGGAGAGACGGCGGAATATAGCATTTGCAACCGTGACGGAAGGATTCAACCGCCTCTGGACACGTTTGCGTATCAGGACGGCAAACTCAAGGCGGCCAGCATTTGGGTCAACTGGGAGGAGGGAGCGGCATGAAACGCATCATTGCTTTTGCGCTGGCGCTTGCGGTGGTGTTCGGCGTGAGCTTTGCGCTCTACAAGCCCGAGCGGATCGAGGCCGCGGCGCGGGAGACCATGGAGGACGAGTGGGTCGGGTATTTCTTTGCCCTCGAGCCCTTTGACGGCAGGCGCTATGCGACAGAGACCGGCGATGATTACGACTTCGGCGTGCCCGGCGTGCCGGTGTTTGTGACCATCACGGCGTTTAAGCCCGGCGAACCGGACTACGAAGAGGGCTCGGAATTCAACTATGCTGTCGGCGCGGCGGTGTCCGACGAGGTGGTGGGCAGCGGAATGCACATCAAGGTCGACGACAACGGCAGCAGCTACGAGACGGGCGGAGAGATCGCGCTCGACGCGCTGGGACAGGCGGAACTGTACGAATGTTATGTCTACCGCACGTCTGCGGGGGACTACTATGCCGAGTGCACGCAGGCCAACGGCACGAACGTATGTTACAGGACACCCAGCACAAACCTGAACCAAACGCGGACGATCTCGACCGAGCGGTCGAGCGACTGGCGCGCGAACGGCAAAACGAAGAGCCGCTCGATCAAGGTGAGCGTTTCATTCGCGGCGCACACGGCGGCAGAATCGGTCGAATTTGTCTGGATGGACAGCGATAAGAACGTTCTGTCGCGCGCGGAATACGCCGCCGACGCTCTTCCCGAGACGCTGACCGCACCCGAGCATGCGGCACTTCTCGTCACGGCGATGCAGAGTGTGGACGGTACGACCGAGCGCACGCTCTGCACGCAGGACGATCTGTTCGCCAGAGCCTATGTTCCCTCGACGCTTTCCGGACTCCTGCGCGTTGTCGATGTCTCGCTCGACTGGGGAGAGGACGAGACTTAACCAATTCTTAATAAAGGATTCGCTAAGAAAATGATTGCAATACGCGGGCAAAGCGGGTAAGATGGGGTTAACTCAAAGAAAAGAGGAACTTGCCATGCGTCCCGACGGAACCCGAGTGAAAGAGGCGTCCACCATCGTTTCGGCATTGCCCTATGTCATGCCGCGGCGCTACGACGCGCAGAATTTCATCACCGAATACGCTGATATGGAGGTCCTGCGCCGCTACATTCAGGAAAAGCGCCGCGAAGGCGTCCGCATCCCGTATATGACGCTCATTCTGGCGGCATACTTCAAGGCGTATCAGGAAAATCCGAAGATCAACCGCTTTATCATGAACAGCAAGATCTATCAGCGCAACCACTTCTGCGTCAGCTTCGTCATCCTGAAAACGCGCGCCGACGGCCGCGCGGACGAGACGTCGATCAAGGTGTTCTTTGAGGACGAGGATGACATTTTCTCCATCAACCGCAAGATCGAGGAGGCGGTCGCGCAGAATCAGGTGGCCGCGCACAACAACAATACGGATAAATTCGCGAATTTTCTGTTCGCCATCCCCATCCTGCCGGGGCTTTTGTTCGGCCTTGTCAAGCTGATGGACCGCTGCGGACTGCTGCCGCGTAAGATCATTGATCTGAGCCCGTTCCACACGAGTCTTTTTATCACGAACCTTGCCTCCATCAACACGAATTCCATCTTCCACCACTGCTACGAGTTCGGCACGACGGGTGTGTTCGTCAGCATGGGCAAGCCTATTGCCAATTATATGAGCGGGGAGTATAATAAAAAAATGATCCCGCTCTCCGTCGTGATGGATGAGCGCATCTGCACGGGACACGAGTACGCGCTGTTCTGGGCGAGCGTGCGCCGCTATCTCAAGCACCCCGAGCTGCTGGAGGGGAAGCCGACGGAGGAAAACGCCTATCCCGCGGAGGAATGCGTTTGATCAGCAGCCACAAGCCGCAAAGCGCGGGATCTGCGCTTTGCGGCGTTTTCTATTTTTATGTATAGAAGAAAGGACAGGGAAGCTTCCTTGATCGAACCAAAGTCTCAGGTAAAGAAATGCAGCGCCCACGCAGAAATTTTGCAGCAAAACGATGAACGCACCGTCTACCGCCTCAGAGAGACGGACGGCGAGGTGCGCATCACGGCCTATCCCGTTTTCCCCGGCATCGAGCTTGCCTATCACGATGTGCATGCGCCGTCCTACCGTCTGGCAGAGCCGGGCGCGGCGGGACTCATCGAGATCCAGCACTGCCGCGAGGGGCGTGCGGAATACTGCTGCGGCGGCGAGCATTACTTTTTAGCCCCCGGCGACCTCTCCGTCGTGCGCCGCGCCGCCATCGAGGGGGAGGTGGAGTTCCCCACGGGGCACTACCACGGCATCACCGTCACGCTCGACCCCGCCCTCGCACCTGACTGTTTGTCCTGCATTTTGCAGGATGTCGACGTCCGCCCCAGCGTGCTGGCGGAGAAGTTCTTCGCCGACTCGGAGTGCTTTGTCTCGCGTTCGTCGGCGCGCGTGGAGCACATCTTCTCTGAGCTCTACGCCGTGCCCGCCGGCATCCGCCGCGGCTACTTTAAGGTTAAGGTGCTCGAACTGCTGCTCTTTTTGAGTGCGCTCGATGTGGCGCACGAAAAGCACGGCTATACCGCCGCGCAGGTGCGCCTTGCGCGCACGGCGCGCGACACGCTGCTTGCAAGCACGGAGGACGACGTTACGATCTCCGCGCTTGCACAGGAGCTTGGCGCGTCGTCCTCGCAGCTCGCCGCGAGCTTTCGCGGCGTGTACGGCATGACGCCCGCAGCATTTTTGCGCGCGCAGAAGATGCACAGTGCCGCGCAGCTCCTGCGCACGAGCGACCGCACGGTGCTCGATATCGCGGGGCAGTTCGGCTATGACAACGCCAGCAAGTTTGCCAAGGCCTTCCGCAGTGTGATCGGTGTGTCGCCGAGCGCGTACCGCGCGGGCGCGGACAGCGACAGCTGTGCGCCGACGGCGGAAAAGGCAGAATAAAATATTTTGGAGCCTCATCCGATCAATTTGGAGCGGATAAGGCTCTTCTTTTCGGGTATCCTAAGACACGTCAAGAGCGAGGACACCGCTCCCTGAGAGTTAGATAAATCTAACTTCTGGGGAGCCACCACCGAAACCAAAGGGGAGGGAAACGGGCATGTCTGAAGAGATCCTGGTGCGGCAGGGTGCGCCGACGTTGGCAGGTATCAAAACGGGCAGCCTCTTCCCTTGTCCTTGCGAAGATAAGGAAGCGCTCTTTGCGGACATCCGCCGCCTGAACCGTCTGCTTGTGCCAAAGGGCCTGTGTCTGCTGCCGATCCGTTTTCTGAAAGGACAGGTTCTTTTGTACCTGTACCGCCCCTCTGAGCTGCGGAGAGATTTGGAGAACGAACAGGCGGCCGAGATCCTGCACCACGCGGGCTACAATAGCGGCCACTGCGGACGCTGCATCGCAAACCTCATCCGCCGATTCCGCGAGGGCGGCGAATTCCCCCATGAGGTCGGGCTTTTCCTCTCGTATCCGCCGGAGGACGTCAAGGGCTTCATCGACCACCGCGCCTGCAACTTCAAATGCGCGGGGCTGTGGAAAGTCTACGGCGACGAGAAGAAGGCGCGCGAGCTGTTCGCCCGCTTCAAAAAATGCACGGAGATCTACTGCGCACTCTGGGAGGCCGGCTCGGGCATCGAGCAGCTTGCCGTGGCAGTGTGATAAATTTTTCAAACAGGAAAGGACATTGGAAATATGAAAAAGATCGCAGTTGTTTACTGGAGCGGCACGGGCAACACCGAGGCCATGGCCAAGGCCGTCGCTGAGGGCATGGAGAGCGCGGGCGCGCAGGTCACGATGTTGACCCCTGACCAGGTCAAGGCCAGCGAGCTGAGCGCTTACGACGCGATCGCCTTCGGCTGCCCCGCCATGGGCAGCGAAGTGCTCGAGGAGATGGAGTTCCAGCCCATGTTTGACGAGGTCAAGCGCAGCCTTGGCGGCAAGAGCGCCGCGCTGTTCGGCTCCTACGGCTGGGGCGACGGCGAGTGGATGCGCGGCTGGGAAAAGGACTGCGATGATTCCGGCATCCGCCTTGTGTGCGAGAGCGTGACCTGCTGCGAAGCGCCTGATGACGCCGCGCTGGACGCCTGCCGCGCGCTGGGCAAGGAGCTGGCGAAGTGAGGATTCCTCTGTGGACGAAAAGCGCGCGATGAGGAAGCTCAGGCGGAAAGCACCTGTGCTCGTTGCGCTTGCGGTCATCCTGCTGAGTCTTGCCATCGGCGGATGCCTGCCTTTTTGAAAACACGATGCGATGGAAGGCCGCGTACGGGGAGTGCGCGGCCTTCCGATTTTTATTTGCGCTGCCGAAACGGCAGATTTTTACTGATAAGTATTAGCATAACTTATAGATATGTAGATTATTATCAAAAAACTGATAAATAGGGCGAAGCCTTTCTCTCTTTTGCCGCATGGACGAAAAGAGCCCTCTGTGATACCATATTGCTTGTCAAGTTGAGCTCTTTGTAACTGACGGAAACGTGGGTCACCACAG
>OGMF01002207.1_pt1 | contig 17076 bp, 16 predicted proteins | sample 1572921 | NCBI WGS metagenome assembly OGMF01 (sample SAMEA2581919, study PRJEB24529) | metagenome | biome: Human gut stool | place: China | collected 2011
TGTGGCGGCTGCCGCGCAGGGCGGACGAAATGAGGCAGTAGCCCGCCTCGGGTGTTGAGCCGGTCTTGATGCCCTGCGCGTCGCGGTACACATAACCGCGGGCGCGCCAGTTGGAGATGAGAAAGTTCGTCGAATGCAGCTCACGCGGCTTGTCGGTCATGTTCGTGGCGGGCACGGTGTAGCTCTTGGAGTTGCAGATCTCCATGAATTTGTCATGCTTCAGCGCCTCGCGCGTGATGAGGTAGAGGTCCCACGCGGTCGTGTAGTGCTGGGAGTTGTGAAGACCCGTGGCGTTGGCGAAGTGCGTGTGCTCGCAGCCAAGCTCCGCCGCGCGCTCGTTCATGCGCGCGACAAAGGCGTCGACCGAGCCGTAGAGCGTTTCGCCCAAAATGTTGCACGCCTCGTTCGCCGAGACGATGAGCATGCAGTTGAGCAGCTGCTCGACCGTCATCGTTTCGCCGGGGACGATGTTCGCCGTGCTGCCGTCGCTCGACAGCCCCTCGAACGCCGATTCCGTCGCGGTGACGGAGTCAGTCAGCGCGATCTTGCCCTCATCGATGGCTTCAAACACCAGCAGCGCGACCATCACCTTTGTGAGCGACGCGGGGAAGTTCTCCTGATGGGCGTTTTTCTCATAGAGAATTTCGCCCGTGTCGGCCTCAATGAGAAGGCCGGCCTTCGCGTCGAGTGTGAAGTCCTCATAGGCGTCAGCGCTCGTGAGCGAAAAGAGCGGGAGCAGGAGCGCAAAAGATAAAAAAAGTGAAAACAAGCGGCGTTTTTTCATGGAAATATACCTCGTTGTATGATACAATCAAATAGAATACAGTGAAGAGGAGCGCGCCGTTCGGCACGCTTCGACATCAGTATAGCAAAAAAGGCAGGCGAGCGCAACCGTGGAAAAGCAAGAAAAGAAAACCAAAGTCAGCGGCGTCTACCTTGTGCTCGCCGCGCTGACGGTGCTGTTCGCCGTTTCGCTCGTTTTTCTGCACAAAACGGCCTACGAGGGTGCCTCGCACGGGAATTACACCGTGACGACGCAGGACAAGACCGACGAGATCACCGCGCCCACGCGCGTTGTGACGCTTGTGAACGTCAATACCGCGACGGCGGAGGAGCTTGAAACGCTGACGGGCATCGGCCCGTCGCTCGCGCAGGCGATCATCGACTACCGCGCAGAGCACGGCGATTTTACGGCGGCGGAGGACCTTTTGAACGTCAAGGGCATCGGAGAGGCGAAGCTCGAGGGATTCCGCGCGGAGATCACATTCACGGAGGAGGATGGCAATGAAAATTCTGGTGGTTGACGACGAGCAGCTTCTCGTCAAGGGCATGAAATTCAATCTGGAAAACGAGGGCTACACGGTCGAGACCGCCTACGACGGCGCGACCGCCATCGACATGGCGAAAAGCGGCGGGTTTGACCTCATCATCCTCGATCTGATGATGCCGCAGGTGGACGGGCTGACGGCCTGCATGCGCATCCGCGAATTTTCCAATGTGCCCATCATCATGCTGACCGCCCGCAGCGAGGACGCCGACAAGATCATCGGCCTTGAGTCCGGCGCGGACGACTATATCACAAAGCCGTTCAACATCTTAGAGCTCAAAGCGCGCATCCGCGCGCTGCTGCGCCGCGCGAACGCCGCACCGCAGCAAAAGCAGACTGAAACGCTCCTGTTGACCGCGGGCGGCATCACGCTCGACCCCGAGCAGCGCGTCGCCGTCAAAAACGGCGAGATCGTCGAGCTCACGGCCAAGGAATACGACCTCATCGAGCTTCTTGTCAAGAATCCGCGCCGCGTTTACTCGCGCGAAAATCTGATGGACCTCGTCTGGGGCTACACCTACGCGGGCGACTACCGCACGGTGGATGTACACATCCGACGGCTCAGAGAAAAGCTTGAGGACGATCCCGCGGCTCCGCAGCACATCCTGACCAAGTGGGGCATCGGCTACTACTTCAAGGACTGAGCGCGGAACGGAAAACCACGAAGGGAGGCGCCGCCATGCGCAGAGGCGCGAGCCTACAGCGAAAATTCAGCTTCAGCTACATTGCCATCATCGCGGCGGTGCTGATCCTGATGAATACCTACCCGCTCATCGCGTCGGAGAATCTGACGTTCCGCTCCAAGCAGAGCTCGCTGCAAAGCAGTGTCTCGGTGATGGTGACGGCGCTCTCGGGGCTCGAGGAGCTGAGCGAGGAAAACGTCGCGGGTGCGATGACGCTCGTTGAGCAGACGGGCATCTCCCGCATCCTTGTGACCGACGCGTCCGGGCGCGTGCTTTATGATACGCGCGAAACGGACGGGGCCATCGGCCGCTACGCCTTTTATACCGAGGTCGTGCAGGCCCTGCGCGGCGAGGATGTCGCCTTTGTCGAGTTTTCGGATGGCGCGTTCAAGAGCCGCGCGGCCTCGCCCATCGTCTACCACAGCCAGACCATCGGCGCGGTCTACGCCTACGAATACGACACCGAGCAGGCGGCGCTGCTGCTTTCGATGCAGCGCAACCTGCTGACCATCTCGCTGGTCGTGACGGTGTTCGCCGTGGGGCTGAGCCTGATTTTATCGCGCGTGCTGACGCGGCGCTTCGGCGTTCTGACCGAGGCGGTACAGAAAATGCGGGAGGGCTCCTACAGCCATCACGCCGAGGTCGGCGGCAACGATGAGATATACGATCTCGCCTCGGAGTTCAACGCCATGGCCGACCGCCTCCAGACGACCGAGGAGGCGCGCCGCCGCTTTGTGTCGGACGCGAGCCACGAGCTCAAAACGCCGCTTGCGGGCATCCGGCTCCTGTCGGACTCCATCCTGCAAACGGAAAACATGGACGCACAGACCGTGCGCGAGTTCGTCGGCGACATCGAGCAGGAATCCGAGCGCCTTGCGCGCATCACGGAAAATCTGCTGCGGCTGACGCGCCTGGACAGCGGCGCGCTGCCCGAGGCGCAGGAGGTCGATATCGCGGCGGTCATCGCGCGTGTGGTGCGGATGCTGCGCCTTGTGGCTGAGGAAAAGCAGGTCGACCTTTCCTACGAGGTCCGGCGCGAGGGCAAGACGCTCGCGAGCGAGGACGAGCTCAACGAGATCATCTACAATCTGACGGAAAACGCCATCAAATATAACCGTCCCGGCGGCTTTGTCCGCGTGGCGCTCGCGGGGGATGAGGAGACGTGCCTTCTCACCGTCAGCGATAACGGCATCGGCATCCCGGCGGAGGATATGCCGCGCATTTTCGACCGCTTCTACCGCGTGGACAAGATGCGCTCGCGCGCCGCGGGCGGTACAGGCCTTGGCCTTTCCATCGCCGCCGACACGGCGCGCCGCCGCGGCGGCAGCATCGAGGTCCGCGCCCGCGAGGGCGGCGGCACGGTGTTTACCGTGCGCCTGCCGCGCTGCGAAGAGGGAGGGGATGAGACATGAGAAGACGTCTTTCCCTGACTGCGGCATTAGTCCTCCTGCTTTCGCTTCTCTGCGCCTGCGCGGCCCAGCACGCGCAGGAAATGGACGAAAACGGCTACGAGCTCTATTTTCTCAGCGATCCCAACTCCGCGGGCGGCGGCGACGCCATCCGCACGCAGGAAAAGCGTCTGACGCTCGACGGCGCGATGGAGACCGAAGACTGTGTCCGCGCGCTGATGGAGGCGCTGCTCGCAGGGCCCGACGAGCCGTCGCTCTCGTCGCCCATCCCGGAGGGAACGGCGCTCAAGTCGCTCAAGGTGTCGGGCCGCCGCGCGCAGATCGACTTGAGCGCACAGTATGCGCGCCTGACGGGCATCGACCTGTCGCTCGCTGACTACTGCATCACGCTGACGCTGACGCAGCTGCCGAATGTGAACGCTGTGAGCATCACGGCGGACGGGCGCGAGCTGCCGTACCGCGAGACGCAAGTGCTGCTCTCGGCGGATACGCTGCTTTCCTCGCGTGAGAGTGGCCTGCGGCCGATCACCGTGTCGCTTTATTTCCTCGACAGCAAGACAGGCGAGCTGCGCGCCGAGCAGCAGACGCTCGCGCTCTACGAGGGCCAGACGCGCGTGAACGCGCTGCTCGAGGCGCTTGCGCAGGGACCGGAGAACGATGCGCTGCTCCCGCTCCTGCCCGAGGATTTCTCGGTCAGCTCCTCGCGCATCGAAGACGGCGTGTGTTATCTGAGCATCCCTGCGAATGCCGGCCTGCCTGAGAATGAAAATACGCGCGGGCTGCTGTTTGAGTCGCTGGAAAGATCCGTCCTTTCGCTCAGCGGCGTGGATGAGGTGCAGATCCTCATCGAGGGAGAGAGCGGCGTGGGGCCTGCGGCGGCCATGGACGCGCCGGAACCGTAAACAAAAAACTCCGCAGGAGCCTCCTGTGGAGTTTTTTGTTACCCTGGAGATCAAGGCCGCGCGAGCATTGCCGCGCCGATCACGCCCGCGCGGTAGCCGAGCGAGCAGCGCTCGATGCGCGTGTGAGACGCGGCATAGCGCGAGCCGAACGAGCGCTCGCGTACCCTTTCGCGCAGCGGCGCGAGCAGCGCGTCGCCCTGCTCGGCGACCCCGCCCGAGAGCGCCAGCACCTCGGGAAAGAAAATGTTGACGAGATTCGTCAGCCCGCAGGCCAGATGCTCAATGTACTCCTCCACGACCTGTGCGCCTGCTTCATCGCCGCATTCGCCGGCAAGAAATGCCGTGCGGCCGTCGACACAGCCCTGCTCTGCGGCGATCGCGTGCAGGAGACTCTTCGGATGCGCGGCCATGGCGCGCTTCGTGTCGCGGATGAGCGCCGTGGCGGAGCAGTAGGCCTCGAAGCATCCGCGGCGGCCGCAGGTGCATGGCTCGCCGCCCTCTGTGATGACCATATGGCCGAGCTCACTCGCCGCGCCCGTATAGCCCGTTAAGAGCCTGCCGCCCAGCACCACGCCGCCGCCCACGCCCGTGCCGAGCGTGACGACGATGGTGCTTTCCGCGCCTTTTCCGCAGCCGAAGAGCGCTTCGCCCAGCGCCGCGGCATTCGCGTCGTTGCCGAGACGGATGGGGAGGGACGTATACGCGCGCAGCGCACTTCTAAGGTCAAAATTCGCAAAGCTCAGATTCGCCGCAAAGCGGACGACGCCGCTCGCGTCATCCACCGTGCCGGGACAGCCGACGCCCACGCCACCGATAGCTTCCTCGCCGCCGAGCTGCGCGATGACCTGCCCGATGCGCGCCGCGACCGCCTCGGGACCAAGGTCCACGCGCGTCGGCAAGGAGAATTCCTTCAGGATATCGCCCTCCGCGCTCACGAGCGCGCCCTTGATGTTCGTGCCGCCAAGGTCGATGCCGATACAGTTCATAAAAATGCCCCTTCCGATGGGAGTTTTCTTCATTGTATGGCGCGCGGAGGAAAAAGGCAAGGGCGTCATCCCGGAAGAAAAATTTTATTAAGAAAATTATAAGCGCGCAACTTTTTCAAAAAAGCTGCGTCTAAGAGATTGTGCGGGACGAAAAAAGCTCCGCACAGGAAGACTGTAAACCATAAATGACCGGGGCGCGGAGCGTCCGCGCCCAAATTCCGAAGGAGGAACATCAGGATGAAAAATTGGAAGAAGATAAGCATCGGCGCGCTTTGCGTCATGAGCCTGCTCGCCGGCTGCGGCACGCAGGGCGGCGACACGAGCAAGGACAATAATGCCGACAACGGCACCGATGCGCCGAAGGAGATCACGCTCGAGCAGGTGCGCGCGGACAACACGCCCGAAAAGCTGCTCGAAAAGCACAGCGTTGTGACCGTGAGCGTTCAGGGCACCGACCAGGACGATCAGGAGACCTATACGGCCAAGGTGCAGTACACGCGCGACAGCGAAAAGCGTCTGCTGATGGCCTCGCATTACAGCTATACGGCCAACAGCCCCGTCGGTGAGGATGAATTCTACGCGCAGTCGTGCTTCTCCGAAGAGGGCTATGGCGTGTACCTCAACACCATGCAGAGCGACGACCGGCTCGGCATGAACTGCTATCCCGCTGCCGAGTACGAGACGTATATCCTCGATATGCTGCCCGCCTGCCGTGAAGCGGACGACAGCGCGAACGAGACCGTCGACGAGCAGAGCGAGCAGGACGGCGCGGTGCTGATCTCTACCACTACGACCTACACCGACATGACGGACTACTACTGTACCACCATCTACTATGTCGACCCCGCGACGGGCGAGCTGCTTGCCATGAGCGTGACGGACTACAGCAAGGATGAGAGCGGCGAATCTTCGGTGCTCGGCACGACGCTTTACGACTGGAGCTACGACGAGACCTACGCGCCGGAAAAGGAGCTGGCGGCCGAGGCGCTTGACAGCAACGACGCCTGTGAGCTGACGCTTGTCTTTGCGCCCGGCACGGCGGAAGAGGAAACGCAGAATTACGCCGTCAAGCGCGGTACTTACGTCACATTTGCCAGCAGCACGGGTAATCAGCTCTATGCCGACGCGGAGCTGACGCAGTCCCTTGACGATACGCAGCCCATCGACACGAGCGGCGAGAGCATGACAGTCTACGTTGTGCCCGATGCGGCGCAGGGCTGAGAATGCCGAAAAAAGGAAAAGCTGCTTTTTTTGAGAAGCGGAAACGGCGGACTGAAAAGTCCGCCGTTTTTTCATGCGGGATGAAACTTTTTCCGATTTGTTCCGTCTAAATACTACAGGAATGCTGCACGGCGCGGCCTTAAACAAATCTTAAAATAAATTGTAACCAAATCGCGCCCGATTGTAACGACTTCTTCCTGAGATGGGAGTATAATAAAAAGCAAGTTTAGAATGAGGAGAATCTGCGATGACAAATGACCAGAAGCCCGTCATTTCGGTGCGAAAGCTCCGAAAGGTCTACATGATGGGGCAGGAGCACGTGGTCGCGCTGCACAATATCGACCTCGATATCCCGCGGGGCGAGGTGTGCTGCATCTTCGGCACATCCGGCAGCGGCAAATCGACGCTGCTCAACCAGCTGGCGGGCCTTGAAAAGCCCACGCGCGGTGTGGTGCGCATCGGCGGCGTGCCGATCTCGCGCCTGAACGAAAACCAGCTTGCCGCCTTCCGCCAGAAGCACATCGGCTTCGTCTTCCAGTCCTACAACCTGCTGCCGGAGCTGACGGCGGCGGAAAACGTGGCCATGCCGCTGATGTTCAAGGGCATCGACCCGGATGTGCGGCTGCTGGAGGCGAAGAAAATGCTCTGCCGCGTGGGACTGAAGGACCGCATGGACCACTTTCCGAACCAGATGTCCGGCGGACAGCAGCAGCGCGTGGGCATCGCGCGCGCATTCGTCACGCACCCCGAGGTGGTGTTTGCCGACGAGCCGACCGGCAACCTCGACACAAGGACGACGAAAGAGGTCATGCACATGATCCGCGGCTTTGCCCATCGCTTTCACCAGACGATCGTGCTCGTCTCCCACGACCCGGAGATGACCGAGTATGCCGACCGCATCGTCACGCTCATCGACGGCCGCATCGTCAGCAATGTTGAAAATCAGGTCAAGGCGGAGATCGACGCCGCCCCCTATATCGAATAACGGAGGAAATCGAACATGAAACGCATCACAAGATCCCTGCTCTCCCTGTGCCTTGCCCTGGTGCTGTGCGCGGCGCTCCTGCCCGCGGGACTCGCGGCAAGGGCCGATGATAAGACGAGCTACCTTGTCACCGGTTATAATGCGGGTGCCTACAGCATTGAAACAAACCAGACGGTCAATATTGCCGTCAGCCTGTCCCGTATCGGCGGCAGCGGCACGGTCTCCCGCGTTGTGCGCGGCGTCGACTCGTTCCGCGGCGGCGAGGCCGGCAACATCAGCAACGTCGAAAACGGCACGGCATCGTTCATACTCTACAACCTCTCCTATTCCGGCACGGGCAACAGCCTGAGCTTTACGGTTTATTATCAGGAAAACGGCGTGGAAACAACGAATCAGACCTTCAATCTGACGGTCAGCGAGTGCGTGCCCTACACCGAGCCGGAAAAGCCCACCCCCACCGTGATCCCCGAGCCGCACGCGGTTTTCAGCTCCGACGCGGCCTTCGGCAGCATCGCCGCGGGCGAGAGCAAGGTCATCTCGATCTACATCCAGAATGTCGGCAGCACGACCATGCGTTCCCCGATGGTGACGGTCACGCCGTCGGACGGCCTGATGGTCACGGATTCGCAGAGCGCCTACACGCTCGACGATATCCGCCCGAATCAGTCGGGCGTGGTGATGGTCTCGGTCAAGGCCGTGGATAAGATCACGAGCGCGAGCCAGTCGCTCTCGGCAAAGCTTGACTTCTACTACGACAGCGGTACGAGCACGACCGCCTCCGGCAGCGCCAGCGGCAGCATCAACGTGCCCGCGACGGTCACCAAGGACACCAAGGAAGAGGAGACCATCGCAAGCCCGACCCCCATCGTCATCCTGTCCAAGTACAACTACGGCGGCTCGTCCGTCGCCGCAGGTTCGAGCACGAATCTGAGCTTCTCGTTTACCAACACCAGCAAGAAGATCAAAATTGAAAACGTCATGGTTACCGTCACCGGCGGCACGGACCTGATGCTCAACGGCTCGACCAACACCTTCTATTTTGATTCCGTTGCCGCGGGCGGCAGCAAGAGCGTTACCGTGCCGATGAAGGCCGCGCAGCTCATCAGCGCGAGCGCACAGAACGTGCAGATCGCCGTTACCTACGAATACGTCGATCAGAACGCAAGAAAATCCGGCAGCGCAACGCTTTCTCTGAGCGTGCCGCTCTACCAGCCCGATCGCTTTGACCTGAGCGAACCCAAGACCTCCTATACCGGCTACGTCGGCGAGGAAACGAGCCTGACCATCGACTATGTCAACAAGGGCAAGAGCGCCATCAGCAACGTTGAGGCGACCATCTCCGGTGACATTGATTCCCCCACGCCTTATCAGCGCGTCGGCACGATCGACGGCGGCAAGAACGGCACCATCGCCTTTGCCGTGACCCCGCAGCTGGAGGGCGAGAATCAGGTCAAGATCGTCATCACCTACGAGGATTCCAACGGCAACACGAAAGAGCGCGTCTTTGAAGCGACGGTCGAAGCCATGGCCTATGAGCCGACCGACCCCGGCATGGACGATCCCGGCATGATCGACCCCGAGCCGGCAAGCACCTTCCCGTGGAAGTACGTCATCATCGCGGTGGTTGCTGCGCTCATCGTCCTTCTCATCGTGCTGCGCATCCGCAAGAAGAAAGCCAAGCAGAAGGCCGAGCAGGCGCTCTGGGACAAGTGGGACGAAGAGGAGCTCGCCGAGGAGAAGCAGGAGGCAGCGGAAGCCGCGGCGGCTGAAAGCAAAGAGACTGCGGCCACGGGTGCTGAGGAGCAGAAAAAATGAGATTCGCAGACATCCTGAAAATGTGCTTTGACAGCCTGTCACGGCGCAAAGGACGCACGATCCTGACGGTGCTGGGCGTGTTCATCGGCTGCACGTCCATCATCGTGATGGTCTCCATCGGCGCGGGCATGCAGGAGTCCTACGATCAGATGCTCAAAAATATGGGTGACCTCTCCATCATCGAGGTCTACCGCGGCTACAACCAGAATACCGGCACGCAGACGGAGACCAAGCTCGACGAAAAGGCGGTGGAGAGCTTCCACGAGATCGCGGGCGTGCAGGCCGTCATGCCCAAGGCAAGCCTCGACGATTACAACATTTCGTTTAAGGCGGGCATCAACGGCCGCTACACGGCCAACTGGGTCGATTTTGCCGGCATTGACTCGAGCGCCCTTGAGGACATGGGCTTTGAGCTGATGGACGGGCGGTATCCGGAGAGCAGCGACGAGGTGGTCGTGGGCCAGTATTTTGCCTATAACTTCTTCGATACGCTGATGCCGGACGGGCGAAACTATGTAGACCGTTACGTCTGGGATGAGAACGGAAATATTGATACCGAAAATGTTCCCGACCCGTTTTTCGACCCGCTCAAGACGAGCATCACCATGGTACTCACACCGTATGACGACGGTACAGGCACCGAACCTACCCCCTATGAGGTCGAGCTCAAGGTCGTCGGTGTGATGAAGGAAGATCGGGGCAAGGGCTACGAGACGAGCGACGGCGTGATGATGGACATCAATGCGCTCAAAGCTCTTATTCAGGACCTGACCGGCAAGACCGACACGAAGTTCGAGTATTCAAGCATCAACGTCAAGGCTGAGAGCCTCGACGCCGTGTCGGATGTGGAGCAGTCCATCAAGGACTTGGGCTACAGTACGTATTCTATGCAGAGCATGCGCGACGAGCTCAACAAGCAGACCCGCCAGATCGAGTTGATGCTCGGTGGCCTCGGTGCGATCTCGCTTCTGGTCGCGGCCATCGGCATCACGAACACGATGATCATGTCCATCTCCGAGCGCACGAAGGAGATCGGCATTATGAAGGCGCTCGGCTGCTATGTGCGCGATATCCGCGCGATGTTCCTCATGGAGGCGGGCAGCATCGGCCTTCTCGGCGGCATTTTGGGGCTTATTTTCAGCTTCATCATATCCGTCATCATCAATCTGTTCTCGTTCGGCGCGTTCGGCGGCGGGGGCGTCACGTGGGAGCTTATCAAGCAGGCGCTCATCGGCGGCGAAGGCGTGGTGCGCACGTCCGTCATCAAGCCGGAGCTCGTGATCTTCGCGCTGGTGTTCTCGGTGCTGGTCGGACTGGTGTCCGGCTATCAGCCCGCGAACAAGGCGGTCAAGATCTCGGCGCTCGAAGCCATCCGAAACGAATAAGAAAAACGCAGTATTTTGCAAGAAGGCGGCGTCCTGGACCGGACGCCGCCTTCTTTTGTAAAAAGTGCGATATTGCAATGTTTCAAGCGCTTGCTTTGCTTGACCGCGCTGATGCGATGTGATATCATATATCAGTCAAAATATTTATGAAAACAGGAGGGGATCGTCTTGGCAACTGTCAAACGCAGATCCACCGTACCCTATTACGCCGCGGCGGGAACATGGGTCATTTACGCATTGCTGTTTCCGCTCTACCGCGTACCGCAGTTCATCTTTATCGCCATCGTGTCGGCGGTGGTGTATTTCATCATGAACGCCGTGTGCGGCACAGTCGAAGTCACGGTGCCCGACCCGCCGAAAAAGGAAGAGAGCACCGGCAACCCCGAGCTCGATAAGATGATCAGGGACGGCAACCTTGCCATCTCCGAGATGAAGCGGCTCAACGCGTCCATCAAGGACGAGAAGATCTCCGCCGATATCGACCGGCTCGAGGACCTGAGCGCGAAGATCTTCGCGCAGGTCAAATCCGACCCGTCGAAGCTGCCGCAGATCCGCAAGTTCATGGACTACTACCTGCCCACGACCCTTAAGCTCTTGAACGCCTATGACCGTATGGGCGCGCAGGGCGTGAGCGGCGAGAACATCGACGCGACCATGCAGCGCGTGGAGAGTATGATGGGCACGATCGTTACGGCTTTTGAAAAGCAGCTCGACATGCTCTTCGGCAGCGAGGCAATGGATATTTCCGCCGACATCACGGTGCTTGAGAACATGATGAAGCGCGAGGGCCTGAGCGAGGATACTGGCGAGCTGCATGCCGAGTCCGGCACGGCTGCCGCCGGGCAGGACGACATCAAGCTTGAGCTATAAAGGAGTAAGCGATGCGAAAGAAAGTGATGGCGTTCAACGCCAAGGTGAACGCATGGATCATGAAGCGCCTCAAGGGCGTGTGGCTCGACCCGATCTTCTGTGCAATCTTTGCCATCATGTGTGTGGCAAGCATCATCGGCGCGCTGCATCTGCACAGGGATACGCTTTACTATTCCGCGCTGATCTGGGCGTTGGCCACGCTGCTGTGCCTGCGCCGCATCCAGCGCATCAAAAAGCACGAAAAAGAACAAACTCAAAGCCAAAATACGGAGGAGAAATGATATGAGCGACAACATGATGCCCGAGCTGACCCTGAACCCCACCGAAGCGGCGCAGGAGGCCGTTCCCGAGCTGACGCTCACGCCCGAAGCGCCCACGGCGCCCGAGGCGGAGAAAAAGGAAGTCGAGCCCGTCAAGGTCGATGAGAGCATGCTCACCGAGCAGGAGAGAGCTGCTGTCGACGAGTTTGTGAAGAAGATCGACATTACGGATACGAACCTTGTGCTCAACTATGGCGTGGCCGCGCAGAAGAGCGTGGCGACGTTCTCGGAAAACGCGCTGTCCTCCGTGCGCAACAAGGACCTGGGCGAGGTGGGCGAGACGCTCTCGAACCTCGTCGTCGAGGTCAAGGGCTTCGGTCAGGAGGAGAAGAAGGGCTTCGCAGGCCTGTTCCACAAGCAGAAGGATAAGCTCGAGCTGATGCGCGCGCAGTACGGCAAGGCCGAGACGAGCGTGAACCGCATTGTTTCTGAGCTTGAAAAGCATCAGGTTACGCTGATGAAGGACATCGCGATGCTCGACCAGATGTATGAGCTGAACCTCAAGTACTACAAAGAACTGACCATGTATATCATCGCGGGCAAAAAGCGTCTGGCCGAGGTCCGCTCCGGCGAGCTCGAGGAGCTGCGCAAAAAGGCGGAGGCGAGCGGCCTTGCCGAGGATGCGCAGGCCTATAATGACTACGCGCAGAAGTGTGAGCGCTTTGAAAAGAAGCTGCACGATCTGGAGCTGACGCGTATGGTGTCGCTCCAGATGGGACCGCAGACGAGACTTTTGCAGAACAACGACACGCTGATGGTCGAGAAGATCCAGTCCTCGCTCGTCAACACCATCCCGCTGTGGAAGAGCCAGATGGTGCTCGCGCTCGGCATGGAGCACAGCCGTCAGGCCACGGCCGCACAGAGCGCGGTGGCGCAGACGACGAACGAGCTTCTCAAGAAGAACGCCGACATGCTCAAGATGGGCACCATCGCCACGGCAAAGGAGGCCGAGCGCAGCATCGTCGATATCGAGACGCTGCAGCACACGAACGAGCAGCTCGTCTCCACGCTCGACGAGGTCGTGAACATCCAGCGCGAGGGCGCGCAGAAGCGCAAGGAAGCGGAGGTCGAGCTCGGCCGCATCGAGGGCGAGCTGAAGCAGAAGCTCATGGAGCTGAGAAGCTGAGACGCTCCGGATAGGAGAAGCATATGAAATTCTTTCAAAAACGCGGCGTCGCCATCGCGGTGCTGATTCTGGCGATCATTGCTTCCGGCGCGTGGGGGCTGCACAAGGCGCCCGCCGTCTCTACGCCGGAGGGCGGGGAAAAACTCGATCCCTCACTCTCCACGGCGGCCTTTACGCAGTATGTGCGCGATGAGGCTGATATCCTTTCCGACAAGACCGAGGAGGCAGTCAGCCTCTATAACGCTAACTGGAACAAGATGTTTGGCAGCATCATGGCCGTCGTGACGGTGCAGTCGTCGGATAATCTCGAGAATACGGCGTATGACTATGCGGACACGATGCAGCTTGGCTCAAATGACGCCATTCTTGTCATCGCCAAACAGCAGCAGGACTATTATCTGGTCGCCAGCGGCGATTTCTATGATCTGCTCAGCGGCCTTTCGCAGAGCTTTGTTGCCTCCTGCATGGCGGATAACGTGCAGAAGGACGATTATGACGCGGCGGTGTGCTCGCTTTGCGCCGCGCTCCATGTGGAGCTGAGCCAGCAGTATCAGCAGAGCGAGGCGGCGCTGGACGAGGCGGCCAACGGTGTGATGTTCATCATGATCCTCATCATATTCTTTGTCCTCTGGATCATGCTTGACGGCATGCGTTATCGCCGCTATCGCCGCCGCTACATGATGCCCGGCATGGGCGTGCCGACGGTGATGTATCACCCCATCTTCTGGGGACGCCGTCCTCCGCGCGGCCCGCGTCCGCCCCGTTCGGGCGGCCCCCGTCCTCCACAGGGCGGCCCCAGACCGCCGCGCAGCGGCGGCTCCTCCGGCGGGAATCGCCGCCCGCCCCAGCAGCCGAGACGGCCTTCCGGTTCCTCGGGTAGCAGCTTTGGCGGGTTTGGCAGCAGCGGCCGCGGCGGCAGCTTTGGCAGCGGAAACTTCGGTGGCTTCGGCGGCAGCAGCCGCGGGGGCGGTTTCGGCGGAGGCGGCAGCTTCGGCGGCAGCCGCGGCGGTGGCTTCGGTGGAGGTCGCAGCGGCGGATTTGGCGGTGGCCGCGGAGGCGGCTTCGGCGGAAGACGCTGAAAAGCCAAAACCCCTGACACAAAACGAAAAGCACGTCTGCTTGGCAGGCGTGCTTTTTCTTACTTTGATTGCGGCCTGAAAGGCGATGACAGACAGGCTCGCACAGCATTGTAGATTTTCCGAGGAATACAATGCTGCTTATCGGATCTTCTCAAGTGCAGCAGTGGGATCGCAGAGGAAAGCCTCACTCCGGTGCTGCCCCGGCCAAACGACCACAATTTTAATATCCGGATTTTCTTTTGCCCGTTCAAAGAAAAGAGCAGAGGACCTGCGGCGCAGGTCCTCTGCTCTTGGTGCCGGTGACCGGACTCGAACCGGTACGCTGTCGCCAGCGGCGGATTTTGAGTCTTGTAAGCCACGATTTCCTGCACTTTCTTCCGCATCGTTCCACAGCCGAAAGCCCTTGTAATTCAGTGGTTTTCGGCCTTTTTTGCATTTTTAAGAAAACTTCAATTTGTAAGAAAAAACACATTTGGGGAGAACTAGGGCAGAACTAGGGCAGAACTCCCCGTGCTTACAGTCTTTCACTAACGACACACTATATCATAGCACAGGAGAACAATTCAATATGAAAGGCAGAAGCAAGAAATATTATCGCAAAATTTTTCGCGCATATCCCGACATGGTAACGCTGCTTCAGTTTCGAGAAATGCTTGGCGGTGTAAGTGATAACTTTGCGCGCAAGCTAATCCACGAAAAGCACGTTAAGAGCATTTTCATCAAGCCGCATTACTATATCTCGAAAAACAGCGTAATTGATTATGTGCTCAGCGAGGACTATGCAAAAAGAAAAGTGAGGAATCATGTATGAGGGAATATTTTATCGACGGTATACCCTATATCAGCAAAGAACAATTTTGCAAATTGGCTCATATTCGGAAAGCAAACGCCTTGAAGTTGATTCAAAGCGGGCTTATTCCTTACATTGATATTGGAAATCAAACACATCGCTATCTGATTCGTCAGTCTGATGCCGAGGCCTATTTAACGGATAGGGCTCATGATCCGGCAAAATATAGTTTTCAAAGGAAATCTCGGATTCAAACGTATCCAGGCAAGTTTGACCGGAACTTTGCGAATGAACTGTCACAATACGCATCTGTGTTATGGAAAGATGAACCGCAGATGCTCACAGTACAGCAGGTGCATGATCTGCTGGGTTATTCGGAACATGTGATTCGCAGATGGTATACAACTTGCGGGCTTGCAGTTGTACGCTTGGGAACCCGAGCTTATATTCCCAAGAAAGGTTTGCTGAGATTTATTGGAAGCAGGTCGTTTCATTCCATCAAAGAAAAAAGCGCTGCACACGTGGATTTAATAAGGAGTGTTGATTATGAGGGAGCATAATGTTATCGCTATTACCAATTCAAAAGGCGGAGTCGGGAAAACTACCACGGCGCTGAATCTCGGCGCAGCGCTTACGGCGAAAGAAAAGAAGGTCCTTCTGGTTGACAATGACCCACAGGGCAATCTGACGGCTGCGTTAGGATATACTCCAGGAGAACAGAGAAACACCCTAGCAAAACTGCTGCTTGTTCAAATTGACTCTCCGGAAGATCTGCCGCTACATCTTCCTCGCTCCGTAATACATACCGAGGTGGGCATGGACCTGATTCCTGCCAATAAACGACTGGCAGATGCTGCGGCCCGATTGCAAGTCATGCAGCTATCTCAATATAATGCGGCAGGTGCATCGAATGACCCCAGCGAAAAGATAATGGCCACCTTGTTGACCTCGTTTTACGAACAGTATGACTACATTATTATTGACTGCGGGCTGAAACATGAGCTTTTGACCATCAACGCACTCGCTGCTGCCGATTATTGCATTATTCCAGTGCAGGCACATTTCCTTGCAAGTGAAGGAATTCCGGATGTATTGGAAATGGTGAAAAATGTTCAGAACCGATTCAATCCTGATTTGAAGATTGCCGGCATTCTCTTGACTATGTATCAATCGCGCCCTCAGCTCTGTCAGAGCGTTCGAAACAGTGTAAATGATATCTACGGTGAGAGTCTACATGTTTTTGAGCGCCCAATCGAGCAGACAATCAAGGTCGCCGAGTGCCCTGCTGCAGGAATGAGCATTCTTGATTATGCACCCAAGAATCCTGCTGCCGAGTCATACCGCAGCCTTGCTCTGGAGGTGCTTCATCTTGCCTAAACGCGACATGAATGACCTGCTAAAAAAGCGTATGAGCGCCACACAGCAGGCTGCTGAAATTGTGGTGGGCGACGAGGCGTATGAAACGCTGTTTAGAGGTGCGCCAGCACCGGAGGCATCGAGATTCTGTGATCTGCCGATAGACAGGCTTCGCCCATTTATTACTGCCGACATCGGGTTTCATCCCTATCCTCCGGAAAAACTCAAGGCATTTTCACAGCAGCTTGCCGAGCAGGGGATCTACGAGCGTGTTATCGTCCGCCCTATCCCAGGCAGCAACGATTATGAGATCCTTGCCGGTCATAACCGCACGAGGGCTTGGCAGATGACCGGGCATGACATGATCCCAGCCGAGGTGGTGAATGCCGACGACGCGAGGGCTATCTCTATTGCTGTTGCCACCAACCTCCTGCGGCGTCAGGATCTTACCATCATTGAGCGCGGCAAAGCATATCATGCATTGCTTGTTGAGAGCAATCGAAACGGGCAAAGAAATGCTGTCTGCCCAACCTTTGGCGATTCTCGCCAAAGGTTGGCAGAAACAGACGACGGAGGAACTTCTGGCGAAGATCGCCAGAAGTATAATGCCCGCAAACTCGTGGCGGATTTCTTTGGCGTGACCGAGTACGAGATCCGCAAAGCAATCAAGTTGGCGAGCCTGATTGGACCGCTTGCGGATATTTTGGAAGACACTCCACGCAAGCTGCCGATTGCCTGCGCAGAGTTGATTGCTGACTACGACGCAGCCACCCAGCAGGCATTTGTGGAGATGTGCTCTATCGAGGGCTACACGCTCAATAA
>OGMF01002209.1_pt1 | contig 17061 bp, 10 predicted proteins | sample 1572921 | NCBI WGS metagenome assembly OGMF01 (sample SAMEA2581919, study PRJEB24529) | metagenome | biome: Human gut stool | place: China | collected 2011
CCTTCCTGCGTTTATCTGTGCAGGAAGTTTGTTTGCCCAAACATCTACTGTCAGTGGCGTGTGGGAAAGGGGTAAAACAAAAGCAGTCAAAATGTTCAAGATTGTAGAAGGCGGTAACTTGTCGGAAGTGGCCACTTCTGCGTTAGGAGAAGACGGTAGTTTCCGGATGACGTTTACCCCAGAGCAGGAAGGGTATTTCGTGTTGGGTACTTCCTCTTCGGTATTTCAGAATCGTTATACATTTTATATGAAGCCGGGCGACCCATTGAATGTGCGGATATTACCCGAAAGTTATGAACTGATAGGAAAAGAGAATACGGCGGAGAACAAGGAAATGGCCCGTTGGCATGATTTTATTTTTCCTCTGGAAGATAAAGCTGTGTATTTTATGGGAAAACACAGTACGTATGTAGACTTTTTTCCGCTGTTGGAAGAGAAACTGGATAAACTGGGTTCTTATAAAGTGAAGAAAACAAAGAATAAGGTTTTCGACACTACGTTTGCTGATTTTCGTAAGTATGATTTGCTGTTCAATGCTGTACAGTTCATTTATACGGTAAGGACAGCACATCCGCAGAAGGAGGATTTTATTGATTATTACCGGCAGATAGATATTCCTGCTATCGCCCGTACTGCAGGCATTCTCAATTATCCCAACGGATTGCGTTTATTTGTCAATGCATATATGCTCAAGTCCATGGTATCCGATTCCTCATCAGCCGGAGAGAAACGAAAGAATCCCGTTTCGGCTATGTTGAAAGAAGACATTGGGATGATTAGTAATGATACTATTAAAGGAGAAATAGCGTTAATGTTCAGCGGAATGAGCAAGACACAGGTGGGACTGGAACAATATAAGAAAGAATATGGCAGTTTCCTCATCACCGACAGTCAGAAAGAGCGTTGGCAACGTATTGAAGATAACTTTAGAGAGAGTATGGAGAAGAAAGAAATCATTAACTTGACGTTCCCTAATGCGGAAGGAAATGATATCTCTCTTTCCGATTTTCGTGGCAAGGTTGTCTATATTGATATCTGGGCTACCTGGTGCGGTCCGTGTAAAAAGGAGATGCCGGCCATGAAAGCACTGGAAGCCGAATATAAAGACAATAAAGATATTGTATTTATGGGGATTAGTGTCGATGCGTCTAAAAATATCCAGAAATGGAAGGACTTCGTGATAAAAGAACAGCTTCCCGGTGTACAGCTTTTTGCCGGAGACATGGCGGGACCTGCATTGTCCAAACCTTATAAGATAACAGGTATTCCTCGTTTTATGCTGGTTGGCAAAGACGGCAGTCTGCTTTATATGGATGCTCCGCGTCCTTCTTCTTCCGAGATACGGGCAGTGTTGAACGACGCATTGAAAAAATAAACAATATTATCAATAGACTGATATACAAGCACTTAAATGGGTGTTGATAGCAGAGTTGTTGGGTATATATATCCTGTTTGTTGGCCATATATACCCAACATGTTGTATCTATATGTCCAGCGCATTGTATCTATATGTCCAATACATAGCCTTCAGTACCCTTTTTTCAATGTAATAGACTATGAAATACTTGAGAATAATTATATGCTTTCTGTTCTTTCCGTTGACAGCAAACGGAAAAGCGGATCAAGACAGCATCCGTCTTGCTTTGAAACACATGGAAGACGGTTTGAAAACAAAAGAAATCGCTGTTGCACAAAAGAGTTTTGCTCCCGAATTTTCTATCAGCATTTATTCGTTGCCCTTTGCATCCGGTTTGTTGAAACAGATTATGGAAGGTATAACTTTCCAATCTATCCAACCCGACTGGAAGAGGATGAAAACAAAGGGAAACGTCACCAGTCTGGAGGTCCGTTTCACATTGGCCGGCGGACAAGAAGAGAAGAGCATGATAGCTTTCAATGAGTCCGGAAAAATTCTTTTTGTCGATTATTTCGACCGGCTGTTCGGTGATAGCCGTTACCGGAAATCATCGTTGGCAGCCGTTCTGCCTTTTCGGATAGAGGGTGGCTCTATCATTTTGTATGCTCGCTTGAACGATAGTCCCCGGGTGATGTCATTCTTGCTTGATACGGGAGCTGACGGAATGGCTATCCGCCGTTCGTTGGCAGATAGCATAGGACTGAAAGTCAGTCATTCGCAAGAAGCGAGTGTTGTAGGCGGACGGAAAACGGTGCAGATATCTGCCGATAATGTACTTCGTCTGTCGGACAGTTTATCATTGAAAAAGCAGAATATTGCAATTTTCGAGAGGGTGCGTAACGGTACGGATGGCATCATCGGGCTGAATCTGATAAGAAAATATATCACTGAAGTGAATTTTGATACGCAAACTATTTCGCTTTATACCTTCGGTGATTATATCTTTCAGAGGAAAGGACGTATGATCCCCCTTAGGGTACCGAGCCTTATCATGTTACCTTCCGTATTGAATCTGACCGGGGATAAAAGTATTTCGGGTAATTTTATAATGGATACGGGAGCTAATTATTATTTGATAGCTTTTAGTCGGTTTGTTCGTCAAAACAGGCTGTTACTGAGCGGATTCAAACCCGAGGGAAGTGGGGCGACAGTGAGTTTGGGGCATTCAACACCAGTTTTTTATGGTCATGCACGTTCATTAAAAGTAGGCAGTGTAGTGAGCAAAAATGTACCTGTCACTCTTCAAGCTTCAACGGGCGGTGATTCTTCAAATCATACCGATGTAGACGGATCGATAGGTATACAGTTTTTCAGTGATTTCAATTTTACGATCGACTTATTGAGAAAAGTAGTACACCTGTCTCCTCGTAAGAAGTTAAAGTAAGGCATTCTTTCAGTAATGGCAGTGCAGTTATAGTCAGGGGAATGTTTTGCGGAAGTATACCGGTCGAATGAAGAACATCATTAAAAAATGTTCAATAGAATTAATAACCTGGAGTTTTTTGAGTTATCTTTGTTGTAGTTAATTAAACAATAAAAAGATGACTGTAATTTTTCCTTCACCCATTTTCGGTCCTGTTCATTCCCGCCGTTTGGGTGTTTCTTTGGGAATAAATTTATTACCGGACGACGGTAAAGTTTGTTCGTTCGATTGCATTTACTGTGAATGCGGCTTCAATGCCGAGCATCGTACAAAGAAGCTTCTTCCCACCCGTGAAGAGGTTCGTACAGCCCTTGAAGAAAAACTAAAAGATATGCAGGCAAATGGTCCTGCTCCCGATGTACTGACATTTGCCGGAAATGGTGAACCGACTGCACATCCCCATTTCCCGGAAATCATAGACGATACTCTTGCACTTCGGGACAAGTATTTTCCGAAAGCGAAAGTCAGTGTATTAAGTAATTCTACATTTATCGACCGCCCTGCTGTATTTGATGCACTGAATAAGATAGATAATAATATCTTGAAACTTGATACAGTGGATGAAGAATACATTCACCGGTTAGATCGTCCGAATGGAAAATATTCTGTAAAGAAGATTATCGAGAAGATGAAAGAATTCAAAGGAAACTGTATCATTCAAACTATGTTTCTCAAAGGGAGTTACCTGGGAAAGGATATGGATAATACCTCAGATAAGTTTGTACTTCCCTGGTTGGAGGTGGTAAAAGAAATCGCGCCCCGGCAAGTGATGATTTACACGATTGACCGTGAAACCCCTGATCATGATTTGCAGAAGGCAACTCACGAAGAGTTGGACCGGATTGTAGAATTGATTAAGAAAGCCGGCATTCCGGCAACAGCTTCTTATTAATTATAAAACAGAAAGCATACCAACAGAATTTTTCAATTATCAATGATATTATCAGGATTCCTTCAATCAAGATTGATTGGAGGAATTAATGTGTATTTATTGTGTTTAAACAGACAAAAACAGAGAAAGCAAATAGAGATTTTTTCGTAAGTATTTTAATGCCAATCCCATATTCTACAGTTTTTTCACTGATAGACAATTGCTCGGCAATTTGTTTATAGGTTAAGTTTTGCTCCCGGCTCATGCGAAAGATTTCTTGCTGCCGTGGAGGCAATTGTGATATTAGTACTGAAAGATACTTTTTTAAATCGGATAATTCCAACTTATTTTCTTCTTCATATTCTTGTTCCATTGCTTGTAGAACAGTAACTTTCAGAAATGAGTAGTTTAATTTTTTGCGTGAATAATTAAAAATCATATTACGGGTAATTATAAAAAGAAACCCTTCAAAAGGCTGCTCTTCATCTATCAGATGTCTTGCTTCCCAGAGTTTGATGAAAACCTCTTGTACCACTTCTGCGATATCTTCAGAAGAAACTAGATAAAGCCGGGTAAAGCCATAGACCTTTTCCCAGTAATGTTTATATAGAAATGAAAAAGCATCTTCATCTCCATTTTTAAACCTTCTAATCAACTCTTTAGATATCATTTTATCTTTTTGGGACAAAATTAGCTAAATACTTTCTAAAAAAAAAATTGCTTTTTTACCAGGGTCTCCAATTTTTGATGTGTATTTAATAATAGAATAACAAATAATAGAGAAAAGTAATGAGTTATAAAAGTGAATTAATTAGAAAATTATTTTCAGACAGACTGAAAAAAGACGAATTAAAGGATCTGTCCGAAATAGATATGATAGAGCGCAAAATGAAAGTGCAATGGGAGGAACAAAATCCGATAGCGGAAAACTCGGAAAGAGTAGATCCGGAAATCGGAGATTATATTTGGGCTAAAATAGTCAAAGAATATAAAGTACGTTCGAAACGTAAGTCAATTCGACAGTTCTATTATCCGTTGGCAGCAGCCTATGTGGCTTTAGTCGCAGTTTTGGGAGGTTGGCTTTTTTATGTGAATAGTGATTTCTTCGTTAAAGAAGAATTTGCTGAGGTAGTAGCCACCCGGAATATGTTGTATCAGTTGCCCGATAGTTCTGAAGTATGGATGTATCCGAATAGTTCCATCCGTTTTGCCAAGAACTTCAATAAAGACAGAAGAGTATGGTTGGAGGGTAGTTCCATGTTCCATGTACGTAAGCAGCATGGGAACACCTTCAAAGTTTATATTGATAAAGCCTTTATCGAAGTAAAAGGTACCCGGTTTCTAGTAGATAAAAAAGAAGCGGGAAATAATGAGATTACGCTGTTCAACGGTTGTGTTGAGTTTAATGTAGAGGCGACCGGCAAACAGATAGTAATGAAGCCCATGGAAAAGATTTTTTATAACTCAGTTAATGCGGAAATAGGAATACGGAAGATTGAAAATATAGAATGGCAGGATGGTAAATTCAAGTTTGACGCTATGCCGCTTAACCGCCTCATTTCTATCATTAATCAGATGTATCATGCTAATATAGTGTATGAAGGTAAGGACGAAACTTCTCCGTTCAGTGGTACCATTCGTCAGGAGGAAGCGTTGGATGATATTATTCTCAAAATCTGTTTCCTTATGAATTTGAAAGAAGAAAGAGTAGGTAACACAATCATTATCAGAAATTGAATTTTAATAAACTATATGTCTAATCTAATAAAATGAGAACATGAAAAAATGTATTTTTTTGTATCGACAGCGGTATTTGAGCTATCTCGTATTACTCTTATTATTATGGCCAACTGTGATGTTAGCAGCACAAGGGAATATTCAGATAAAGGGAAAGTTCTCTCTCAAGGAGGCTATCCGGTATATAGAAGAAACGAGTGATTATACTTTCTTTTATAAAGATAGTGACTTGAAAGATAAATCAAAAAAAGAGATTAATTGTAGTGGTACAATTGAGGAAGTCTTGAAAAATCTATTTAATGGAAGTGGAGTTAATTATATAATTAAAGGAAAAGAAGTCATTTTTAAAGTAGCAAATGCTCAAAATGCCGAACAGCAACAGCCGAAAAAACGTGTAATTACAGGTACTATAATTGACGGAGAGACAAAAGAGCCTATTATTGGAGCTAGTGTATGGTTGAAAAATAGCTCATCAGGTACTGTTACCAACTTGGACGGTCACTATTCTCTTACAATTGAAGGTATTGGTGGTGTACTAGAATTTTCATACATTGGTATGAAGAAGCAGGAAATAGCTATCAGCAATAAGAATGTTATTGATGTAATATTAAATCCGGATACAAAGAAGCTGGACGAAGTTGTAGTAGTAGGTTACGGACGTCAGAAGAAGGAAAGTGTTGTAGGTGCTATTTCTTCATTGGATGTGGGTGAACTCAATATACCGGGTTCTAACATCTCCAATGTACTGGCGGGGCAACTGGCAGGTGTTGTCTCTATGCAGGCATCCGGTGAGCCGGGTAAAAATAGTGCTTCCGATTTTTATATCCGTGGTATAGCTTCTTTTAAAGGTAACTCTACTCCGCTAGTTCTGGTTGACGGTATCGAACGGGAACTGGACTTGGTTGATGTAGATGATATTGCTACATTTTCTATCTTAAAAGATGCTTCTGCTTCGGCAGTATATGGTGTACGTGGTGCGAATGGCGTTATTTTGATTACTACCAAGAAAGGCAGTGAAGGCAAACCTCGTATTAATGTACGTGCGGAAATGGGTTTTAAAACTCCGACACGTATGCCGCAAATGGCAAACTCTGTACAATGGGCCGAGATGTATAATGAGGCTAAAGGCCTGACGGGTAATGGTGATGGAGGCTATTCATCGGAAGCTATTCAAAAATATAGTGATGGTTCTGATCCTGATTTATATCCAAATGTAAATTGGTTAGACCAGATGTATCGAAATTTGGCTTCGAGCGAACGTGTGACATTGAACCTTTCTGGAGGCGGTGATATTTGTAAGTATTATGTATCAGGTGGTTTTTATAATGAAGGCTCTATATTTAGAAACGCCGGGGATGTTTATGATTATAATTCTTCTATTCATTATACAAAATTCAATTTTCGTGCCAATATGGATTTCTCCGTTACACCGACTACAACATTCAATGTGAATTTGGCTAATATTTATGAAAGTTCGTGGGGACCGGGAGCTACGACATCTGATATTTGGGGATATGCATTTAACACCTCTCCAAATGCATTTCCTGTGGAATATTCTGATGGTACTCTTTCTGCACCAAGTGCAGCCAGTGGTAGTAATCCATGGAATCTGCTGGTACATTCCGGTTATCGTGAGCAAAGTTGGAATTCAGCCCAATCATTGATTGGTGTTACTCAAAAATTGGATATGATAACTCTAGGGTTAACTGCCAATATTAAATTTTCTTGGGATGCATCTAATAATACGTTGCAAGTTCGTTCAAAGACCCCACCGCAGTTTCATGCAACAGGTCGAAATGAAGACGGTTCATTAAATTATAAAACAATATATGAGGGTTCCAATAATCTGTCGTATGCTGCTCCAGTGACCGTATCTAAGATTACTACTTATATGGAAGGTTCTCTTAATTATACTCGTTTATTTGCTCAAAAACATCGGATAGGAGCTTTGTTTTTGTACAATCATAAAATTTATAAGTTATTGACAGCAGAGAATCAGAAAAAATCATTACCATATAAAAGTCAGGGACTGGCAGGACGTTTGACTTATGCTTATATGGATAGATATTTTGCCGAATTCAATATGGGATACACTGGTTCTGAGAACTTTGCTCGTGGCCATCGTTTTGGATTCTTTCCAGCTTATGCAATAGGTTGGATGGTGTCCAGTGAGAAATGGTTTGAACCGTTGACTAAAGTAGTTAATGATCTGAAATTGAAAGCATCTTATGGTAAAGTGGGTAATGATGACATTGGAGCCTCCAGAAGATGGGCTTATGAACCTTCTGTCAATACAGTAACAGGATGGTCATACGGAAAAACTGCAAATCAGACAGGTACTGGTTATCGTGTAGGAGAAATTGAGAATACAAATGTTTCTTGGGAAGAGGCAACTAAGGTAAATGCAGGTATTGAACTTCGTTTGTTCGAAAAATTAAAGATTCAAGCTGATTATTTTTATGAAGAACGTAATGGTATCTTTCTGGCTCGTGCTGGGCTACCGGCTATTGTCGGCCTTACTACTACTCCATATGTAAATGTAGGTAAAGCGAAGGTATCTGGTCTAGATGGAACACTGGAATATCAGCAACAGGTAGGTAAGGTTTTACTGACAGGTCGCGGAAACTTTACTTTTTCGCGTAACCAGATGTTGGATAATGATGAACCAGATTGGGAATATAAATATCAAAATTCTATTGGCAAACCGTTTGGCCGTAATGGTGCAGCGCAACGTAAGGGATTTATTGCTTTGGGATTTTTTGAAAGTCAGGCAGAAATAGATAATAGTCCGAAACAGATGTTTGGTGAATATAGGGTTGGTGACGTTAAGTACAAGGATGTAAATGGAGATGGTAAAATTGATACGTATGACCAGATTGCTATTGGCTATACTGATCTTCCTGAGATAACATACGGGTTCGGATTGACAGCAAAATGGAAGAATTTTGATGCAAGTGTATTTTTTCAAGGGGTAGCGCGTACTTCTATCTATTTAGCGGGTACACCTTTGCGTCCTTTCAGTAGTGATAATATGGATCGTTCTGCTATCTATGAAGATCTTTATAAGTATTCATGGAAAACGACCAATACTCCTGAACAGAATGCTTCTGCTAAATATCCCCGTTTGAGTTACGGTGCAGAAGCAGGCAGTTCTAACAATAGCCAGTCGTCTACTATGTGGTTACGTGACCGTAGTTTTCTTCGTTTGAAAAACGCAGAAATAGGATATACATTGCCAAAAACCTGGTTGAACAAGACCTTTATTAAGTCTTTTCGTTTCTATATCGCTGGTACGAACCTTCTTACATTCAGTAAGTTTAAATTATGGGACCCTGAATTGCTGGATACTACCAATGGAGCAAAATATCCGAATAACATGACCGTTACTATCGGCCTAAATGCTAATTTCTAATCAATAATACAGAATCAATATGAAACTATCATTAGTAAAATATATATTGTTATTTTGCGGGGTTATTCCTTTGTTAACTTCGTGTGAAAGTTTTCTCGATAAACAGGAAACGGAAGATCTTACTTTTGAACAACTTTGGCAGAAGAGAGCATATACACGCGGGTATTTCTTGAATGCAATGAGTTTTTTGCCAAATGATTTGACTGGCTATGTTAGTACTCCTCAAAGCACTGCTACTGATGAATTGATCAATGCATCGAATGCAGCTGCTGAGTCAATGAATACGGGAGCTTGGAATGCATCCAGCGTACCAGGTGCTAATTTTAATTTGTATAACGGAATACGTGAATGTAATATTTTTATGCAGAATGTTTACAGTTGTTCAGATCCTACCGTAACACAGGAAGAAAAGGATGAATGGTACTGGTATACACGTTGGGCACGAGCATATTATTACTTCTTGATGATGCGTAATTACGGACCTATATTTTTGTTGGGAGATGAGATATTGCCATATGATGCTACGACAGAATCTCTATATCGTCCGCGTAATACTTGGGAACAATGTGTTGATTATGTTGTAAATGAAATGACTCAATGTGCTACCTACTTTAAAGAACACGGGAAAACAACTTGGACGGTAGATGCAGAATATGGGCTACCTACCGAGGGAGCTGCTTTAGCTGTGATTTCACGGTTAAAACTTTATTCAGCCCGTGATCTATATAATGGTAATAGTTTATACAATACCGTAAAGAATCCTACAACACCCGATTTTCCGGAATTATCAGATCAATATCTGTTTCCTCAAACTTATAGTAATGAAAAATGGAAAGAAGCAGTGCAGGCTGCCAAAGCTGTCATAGATTTGGGAGTATACGAGTTACATAGAGACGCTTCAGATGACCCGTATGCTAATTATCTTGGCATTACGCAGGTAGATTGGAACAAAGAACTTATCTGGACTACCGGATATGCAAGTCGGGCTATTATAGCCAGAAGAACGACTCCGACGGGTGTAAAGACCAAAAAAGGAGGTAATGGAGCAGCTTATGGAGCACTAGGACCCTCGCAACAACAGGTGGATGCTTATGCGATGGATAATGGTAAGTATCCGATTACTGGATACGAGATAGATGGAACTCCTAAGGTTGACGAAAACTCTGGATATAGTGAAAATGGTATAACTGAATTTGCAAATCCTTTTCTTGAATATTTAAGTAAAGGTGACACATATCAGGCTAAATATTATAAAAGAGCAACTCGGAATATGTTTATTAATCGTGAACCACGTTTTTATATAGCTGTGTATTGGAGTGATAGTTACTGGAGATGCGGTCCGGGTAAAGATGACTATGTATTGTGTAACTTGGCAAAAGATGGTAATTCAAATACTTCTCATGACCATTCGAGAAGTGGATATCTAGTTAATCGTTTTTGTGATCATACTGCTAGTTTTGTGAATAATCAACCGGGTAATATGGTATTTCCGACATTCCGTCTTGGAGAAATTTACTTAAACTTTATTGAAGCAGCTTTGGAATGGGAGAAAAGATCGAGAGACAGTCAGTATCGTACAACAGCTATGGAGTATTGGGCTGATCTGCGTGCTCGTTCAGGTATGGATCCAATAACGGAAGTCTATCCGGAAGCTACAATAGACCAATTGATAGAACTTTGTCGCAGAGAACGCAGGATAGAACTTGCATTTGAAAATCATCGTTTTTTTGATACTCGTACATGGATGATTGCTACAACTACGGATAATGGACCTATCTATGGTATGAATGTAGAGGCACAGGCTGTTAACACGGAAGATACTCCGGATACTTTTTGGCGTAGGACAGTAGTTCAAAACCGTGTGTTTAGAGCTAATCACTTTTTATATCCGTTCAGTCAGAGAGAACTAGACCGTAACAAACTATTGACCCAAAATTATAATTGGAGATAGAATTATAGCATTAAAACAATCTAATCAGATTTTAATTTATATGAAGACAAAAATATATATCCTTTCGTTGTTAGGCGGTTTGTTGCTGACTATGGTGGCTTGCTTGAACGATGGAAAAGACGATTATCTGGATGATTATGAATCATTCCTTTGCATTTTGAATAGTAATGAGCAGGATATTACCTTTTATAATACTGGAGAGTCTGCTGCTTACAATATAACGATTGACAAAGGTGGAAACGACCTGAATATGTTAGCTTCAGCTACATTGAAAGTATTGAATGAGTTCGATATTGAATATTACAATAATGAGAATAAGACTAATTTCAAGCCATTGCCTGCTGATTGTTATGAATTGCCTTCCGACATGACCGTCTCTTTTGGAGAAAAAGAACTGTATAAGATTAAAACGGTAACCTTTCATCCTGAGAAAATTTCTGTATTGAGTACGGGTAATTTCACTTATGTGTTGATGTTGGAGCTTACGGACGGTACTTCTACCATTAATGAAAAAAATAAGTATATCATCGTGAAGCCTACTGTTTATCAGCCTGCTTTCTCTCTTTCAGAGTCAGGATTTAAACTTCCGTTTACTATTACTGAAGGTGTGACTGAGTATATATATGAGCTTCCTGTGACTTTGAATACTGCTCTCACAGAAGATATAACCTGCGATGTAACAGTTAAAAAGGAACTATTGGATGAATATAATGCTACATCTCCCATTGAGTATTCATTAATATCAGACAAGGGCAACAACTATACTATCGGTAAACTGACCTTTAGCAAAGGTAATGTTACAGCGAATCTGACCGTGAAGATTGATATAACTAATCTAGAAGGGAACTTTGCACTTCCGTTAGAAATAACTTCTACAAAATATGCCTTTTCCGGTGAAAATACAGTTATTATCGGATTACAGAATTCAGCACCGAAGATTACGCTCACACCGGATATGATGACCTTGATAGGCACAAATTTTGCTGACGGTAATGGATTTGCCGACTGGTTGGATGGCAAATTGGCTACTCAGGCACAAGTTACTTACGGAGGAGGTGCGCCCGCCTTCCCGCATCAAGTGGATATTCATCTGAATAGTGCTATTTCCAAGTTGAGAGTAAGATATGCAACTAGAAATACTAATCAGCATCCTACTAAGTTCATCATTTATGCTAGTAATGATGGCGCAAACTGGAAAGAAATAAAAGTATTTACTGCAGAAGCAGACGGTCTCCCAGTATCGGCTACCACTTATTATGATACTTGTCCGACGATGTTGCTAGGCGATTCATATACTTATGTTCGTTTTGAGGTTCATAGTTCTACTAATCCGAGTAAATTTAATACATGGGCACTCTCGGAGTTTGAATTATATGGTAAATAACTGCTCTCTCTTAAATCTAACAAATAATTAATCTTAAGGGCTGGCAAGGGGATAATGCAGTGATGCATAAATTCTTTTTAGTCAGTCCTTTTTAAACGAAAAGAATATGAAGAATTATTTTTTATATGTATTCATATCCCTGTTTCTTTTTTCCTTGTCGTCCTGTAAAGATGATAAGGATGTGGTGGCTGTATTGGAACTAGGTTTGGAAAATGCAGATTTTTATAAAGAAGCAGGCTCTGTTGTTATTGATGTAAAATCACTTCCTGCAGATTGGACCGCTTCTGTGGATGTGGAAGGAGAACAGTGGTGTAAGACTGAACCTGTCAATTCGGGTGCAGGTGTGAAGATTAGTGTGATAAGTAACCCGAACAAAACTGTCCGTAATGCTTCGGTGGTTATCAATAATGGAAAATTGAATAAGAAGATTCTTGTACGTCAGTTAGGTACTGATACTGATATTTTAGTATCTCCTTTCGTTTTTACTTTGCCTCCGGTAGGTGGAACAGTCGCTTTTACTGTCACTACCAATCTGACGGAAGCGGAACTGGATGTCACCTATCCTTCTTGGATAAAGAAAGAGGTAGACACACGTGCTGCAACGATTGAAATACCTTATAAGTTTACCGTAGATACTCATGAGGGAAGTAGTGTACGTACGGAGAAGATAGTGATAAAGGATAAGAACTCTAATATTTCAGCAGAAGTTACAGTTATTCAGAATGGATTGGATGGATATACATTTGGTGATACTGAAGGAATTGCGGATGATGTTCAGTTGGAAGTAGTCAGAGGGGAAGCATCTACGGCACATGGTGGTGAAGGGATTGAAAAATCTTTTGATAGTGATATGAGTACTATTTATCATTCTAATTATCCTTTTGCAGAAGGGGTTATAAGCCATTATCCGGTCATGTTGACTTACTATTTCAAGGAAAATACGGAAGCACTTGATTACTTTATCTATTATCCGCGTATAAGCGGTTCGAACGGGAATTTTGGTGAAGTGGAAATTCAGGTATCGACTGAAGAACACCCGGCTTTTGAAAGTGTAACGAATGAAACCAATTTCGATTTCGGTTCCAAAGGTGCGGTAGTATCTTTTTCTTTTGATAACACAATACAGAAACCGAAGGCAGTTCGCCTGATTATTAAGTCCGGTGTGAATGGGCATGCTTCCTGTGCGGAAATGAAGTTCTTTGCTAGGAATCCGGAAGGTTTTGACCCATTGACCCTTTTTACGGATGTTACTTGTTCCAAGTTACGGTCTGATATAACAGAGGAAATGATAAAGGCCTGTACTTATCCATTTTTTAAGAACATAGCTTATTATATGCTGAAAGATAAATATCCGGCTGACTTCCGTATTGCGGATTTCAAACCTTATCAACATCCGGATATACAGGCTACTATCAATAAGACAGGCACTTATAGTCTATTGGATAATCCTACGGGTATCTTTGTGAAAGCGGGAGAAACATTGATTGTCATGGTAGGTGAAACGCACGGGCAACATTTGAGTCTAAGAGTACAGGACATGGATACCCCTAATGCTGATGGTTTCAATAACAGCATTTCTTATAGCTTACGCACAGGTATAAATAAAATTGTTTCGGAGAAGAAAGGGTTAATCTATGTGATGTATCATGTCAATGGTAATCCGGTAGACTATGACGAGGTAAAGATACACTTTGCGTCAGGAAGTGTTAACGGATACTTTGATGTAGCAAAACATACCCGTGAACAGTGGGGTACTTTACTAAACGGAGCTGTCGATGGCTATTTTGATGTTGTAGGGAATTATGCTCATCTCACTTTTCCTGTCAGCAAACTAAAAAGTACATCTAATGGGAGAGATTTAATTAACCTTTTTGATGATATTGTATATAAGGAACAGATATTCATGGGTTTGAGAAAATACAACAATAATGGTGGCATCGGTACGGATACTGACAATCGTATGTTCAGAAACCGTATGTATTTCAATGTCATGTACGGACAGGGAGATTATATGTATTCCACTTCTTATCATACGGCATATCATTTTTCAACGATGGATAATCTGTGCAGTGTAGATCAAATGAAGACTAACAACTGGGGGCCTGCCCATGAGGTAGGGCATAGTAATCAAACCCGTCCGGGACTGAAATGGTTTGGAATGACCGAAGTAACAAACAATATTTGTTCGATGTACATTCAGAAATTATATGGAATTAATTCCCGTTTGCTAACTACAACGCCAAGTAATGCTTACAGTAATTACTACGAGCATGCAATGACTTTAGCATTCGGGAATAATGATATTTTTCATGCAAAATTAGGAGATGTATTCGATAAATTAGTACCTTTTTGGCAGTTAGAGTTATATATGGAATATGTATTAGGAAAAACGGATTTTTATAAGGATGTATATGAATATATACGTGTCAATAAGGACTTGCCTACCGATGGTGAACGTCAAATAGAGTTCGCCTATAATTGTAGTAAGGCGGCAGGATTGGATTTGACGGATTTCTTTGTAAAATGGGGTTTTCTGAAATCTGGTTCATATGAATTCAACGACTCTTATGGCGATGGAAAAGTGGTAGTGACGGAAGCTCAGGTAAGTGCTCTTAAAAATAGAATTCGAAATTTAGGATATTCTGTTCCGAAACATAAGCTGGAATATATCTGTGATAGTAACTTAGAGGCTTATATAAATAATGCAGCCGTAGTTGCCGGAACAGCTACCCGTTCCGGTTCCAAACTATCAATGTATGGTTGGCGGAATGTGGCTGTTTATGAAGTTAGCGATCATGCAGGAAAAGTAATATTTGTATCACCGCAATCTTCGTTTACTGTAAACACTACGTTACCCGAAGATTATAAAGTAAATGCTATTGCAGCGAATGGTGCTAAAACACAAGTAACGTTTTAAATTCATAAATTATGAATAGAAACAGGGATTTTGTGTGGGGAACATCAAAATTTGATGTGTATTTATAGCAAGTGATAAATCTTAATTAAATAAGGCATGAGAAACTTAGAGTATGTATTTTGTACATTAGTAGGTATTTCTTCGATACCTAACACGTTATTGGCAGGACAAGCACAACCGAGAAAAAAGCCGATCAACAAGCAACAACCGAACATCATTCTGATTGTAGCCGATGACCTTGGATATGGTGACTTAAGTTGCTACGGTGCTCATCGCATCTCTACACCGGGTATGGACCGTATAGCTAATGAAGGAGTCCGCTTTACACAAGGATTCTGTACGGCAGCTACTTCCACCCCCAGCCGCTACTCTGTTATGACAGGACTTTATCCGTGGACAAGTAAGGACGCAAAAATTCTTCCGGGCAATGCAGCATTGATTATTGATACGGAAAAGATAACCTTGCCTAAATTGATGAAACAGGCAGGCTATGCTACTGGATCCATAGGAAAATGGCATATCGGACTGGGAGACGGTAATGTAGACTGGAATAAGGATGTTCATCCTGGTGCGGCCGAAATAGGGTATGATTATTCATTTATTCAGGCAGCTACGAATGACCGTGTTCCATGTGTCTTTCTCGAAAATGGACGTGTAGTGGGATTAGACCCTAACGATCCGTTGTATGTGGATTACCGTAAGAACTTTCCCGGTGAACCGACAGGAAAGAATAATCCCGAATTGCTTCGTATGCATCCGAGTGTAGGTCATGCCGGTTCGATAGTAAACGGGGTTCCTCGTATCGGATTCCAGAAAGGTGGTAAAGCGGCACAATGGAAAGATGAAGAAATGGCGGAATTATTTCTAGATAAAGCCAAACAGTTCGTCAACGACCATAAAAATGCTCCTTTCTTTCTCTATTACGGATTACATCAGCCACACGTTCCTCGTGTTCCAAATGAACGCTTCGCAGGAAAGTCGCCTATGGGACCGCGTGGGGATGCTATTCTGGAAGCAGACTGGTGTGTATCTGAATTTCTGAAAGAACTGGACCAGTTGGGATTGGCGGAGAATACGATTGTAGTGTTAACTAGTGATAATGGACCAGTGCTGGATGACGGATATAAGGATGATGCAGTGGAATTGATAGGCGATCATAAGATAGCAGGTCCGCTTCGCGGAGGAAAAACAAGTATGTTTGACGGTGGTACACGTATCCCTTTCATGCTTCGTTGGCCGGCAGTAGTGAAGCCGCAGGTTTCTGATGTCTTTGTATGCCAAATGGACTTGCTGGCTTCCTTTGCATCTTTGCTTGGACAAACTTATCCTGAAAAATTGGATAGTGAGAATACGTTGGATGCTTTCCTCGGAAAGAGTAAAAAAGGACGTGAAGAACTTGTTATCGAAGGCATGTTCAATTATGCATATCGTCAGGGTGACTGGGCGTTGATTCCTCCTTATTTTAATCCTTATAGCAAAGAAGACGGTGAGTTTATCGGCTTGGGATATGGATATAAACTTTATAACTTGAAGAAGGACATAAGTCAACAGGAAAACTTGGCAGATAAATATCCGAAGAAGTTGGGTGAGATGATTAATCGTTTCGAATATTTGAAGTCAACTACAAATAAAGTGACACGTTACTAACTTATAATATTTTTTCCAAAAACGAGACCGTCTCAAAATGATTTTGGGATGGTCTCACTTGTGTCTGCAAAAAATGGGCAAGCCCAAACTTCGCTCAGCCAAGACTTGCCCGTGTCCCTAATTTTTTGTATCTTAGGGAATCAAGTACAATAGCCCAAAGATAATGTTTAAAAGTTACACCTCCAACGATAATCAGCTTTTACCTCCATGTTTAGGCGATTTTATCCCCTAGAACGATCCGTTCTTGTCTGCCAACTTTTATTATAATGAAGAAACCGACGGCATGTACTGTCCGATGGGAC
>OGMF01002221.1_pt1 | contig 17003 bp, 17 predicted proteins | sample 1572921 | NCBI WGS metagenome assembly OGMF01 (sample SAMEA2581919, study PRJEB24529) | metagenome | biome: Human gut stool | place: China | collected 2011
TACACTCTTTCCCTACACGACGCTCTTCCGATCTAGGCCAAGCCCGTCGCGAGCTCCGCGGACGACTGGTACTCCGGCTTTGACGCCGCACGCCAGGCTCCGCCTCCGCAGCCGATCGAGGACGCGCCCTTCTGATGACCCGCCACAGCCCCGGCCAAACGCCGGGGCTTTTTCTTTAATCGGAGGTCGTATGCCTCGCTTCCTTGACCTCTTGTGCGGCTCGCCCGCCGAGAGGTGCGATTCCGAGCGCCGCGCCCAGATGGCAGCGCTCATCCCAGCCGCCCTTGCGGCGATGGCCGGTTTCGGCCTCCCCTACATCTTTGCTCGCTTGCTTCGCTGGTACGCGACAGGCGTCTTTTAAGGAGCACACTATGGAATATGGATCCGGTTGGCTGCCGCCGATGATCATGCGGCAGCCCGAGCCTGTGCAAGATCTCTTCGAAACGCTGCTCTACTGCACCGAGATCGAGCGCCCCGACTGGGCCGACCCGGCGTCCCCCGATTACTTCAAGGCCGATCTCGCGGCGCTCCAGGGCGCCAGGAAGTACCGCAGCGAGGCGCACGGGTACGACATTCTTATGGAGACGCTCACTGCGGATCCGGCGCTGGACGTCGAAGAGCGCCTCCTCGCTAAGCAGAAGCAAATACTCGAGATGGCGTACCGCGCCAAAGAGCTTTGCGACGAGCACCGAGCTCAGGAGGAGGCGGAAGAAGATGAAGAGGAGGAAGAGGAATGATGAATGCTTCGGACGCCTTCGCCGCGTGCTACGGCGAGGCATACATCCCGTGCCGCAGAGAGCACTTCTCCGAGCCCCCGCTCGATCCGCCGGACGACCCCTGGTGGATCGCCCTCGCGGGCGACATCGCATCGGCCGTATTCGAAGGCGTGCCGCTCGAGCAGGCTATGGAGGCCGCCTGTCACTGACTGGTCGTGAAAACCGCCTCCCACGTGGATGCGCGCTTAGGCAGACGGCATCAAAATGACATGACAGCGCCTTGGAATCGGGTATACTTCTCGTGTCGACACCGCAATGGTGCGACGCGGGATTGGCGTCCCGATTACTACTAGGCGTGCGATGACAAGCCGCCGACCGTTGGTAGCGGCTTTTTTTGTTGTCCTCGAAAAGGGGTTACCGATTCAGTAACCCCCTTGCAAGTCTCCAAATTACGGGTGGGCTTGCAGGCTCCTTCGGGAGGCCGGGACCTAGTAGCCGGTACGCCAACCTGCAAGTCCGCCCACCATGATTGGCGTCATGGAGCGGTTTGATGTCAAAACTACTAGGAGACTGCATATGTCTATCCCTGCATGTTTCTCTTTCGAGAACGCTCAACTTCGCACGCTCGGCACAGCTGACGCGCCCCTCTTCGTTGCAATCGACGTCGCAAAAGCCCTCGGTTATTCACAGCCCGCAAAGAGCGTAAACGACCGCGTTGACCCCGAAGACCTCGTGAAGGCCGAGATCGACACCAAGGGCGGCAAGCAGACCGTCAACTGCGTGAACGAGTCCGGTCTCTATGCCCTGATCTTCGGCTCAAAGCTCGAATCCGCAAAGCGCTTCAAGCGCTGGGTTACCTCCGAAGTTCTCCCGGCAATCCGCAGGCAGGGATACTACGCCGGCCCCGACTACATCGACGAAGCTCAACAGCGCGAGATTCAGAAAGCCGTCGGACGCCGTGCATCCGGAGCGCCGAAGAACTTCCGCGTGATCTACTCCGCCCTCAAGGACCATTTCCGCATTCCGCGGTACACCTGCCTGCAGAAGAAGGACTTCGAAGCCGCACTCGCTTTCATCCAGACAGTGCCCGTCAAAACCCGCGCTGAGTGGGTCAAGCACGAACAGGAAGAAATCAAGCGCATCGAAAGCACCACATACCACGATGAGCAGATCCCGCCGAAGTACTACACCGTAAGAGCGGACTTCATGGAGGAACTACGTTCTCTCGTCTACACGTGGCGCTACCTCCACCGCGCAAACCTCGAGCGCTATGTCGACTTCCTCCGGAGCGTTGATTCTCCTTACGCCGCCTCCATGTGGGAAGCCGTTCACGACTTTAATTGGGCGTCGCTTGAAGCCTCGCTCGACAAGATCGGCTTCAACGTCAAGGAACTTCCTTGCTACAAACACTGGCTGAGCCATCAGCCCGCGTAACTAACAACCATTTCTAACCTCAAGGCCTCGGAGAAATCCGGGGCTTTTTCTTGGAGAAAACATGCCAATACTCGGCCAATACCTGATCGACCTGAGCGTGTCGGTCATGGTCGGCGGAAGCCTCGCCCTCTTTTTCCTCGCCGTATCTGTAGGCGTCTTGCTCATGGACGGCAGAGTGCCACCCCGCTGGCTCTGGATCGCCATCGCCGCCATCGTCATCCTGATGGCACTCATGCCCTCCCAGGAGACGGCAAGGCTCATCGCAGGAGCGGGGTCATGACGGATGAAGAGGAAAGCAGCATCATCGAAGGCTTCGCCACACTCGCCGCAGGCAGTTCCTATATAGGCGGCATGGCGGAAGAGACCTTCAAGCGCATCTTCCGCGGCCACGGCATCCCGAAGCCGCAACTGGCAGTACTGACCGATCCGCGTTTCAAACGCGACCCTTAGGTCAGAGGGTGGAATTCAAGATTCCGCCCTTCACTCTCTGAAAGGAACCATCATGAAAGATTCGACTGAACTCATCCCCATCGCCTCAAGCACTATCGGAGGCGCAGCCATCCAGACCGTCAACGCTCGCGACCTGCACGCTTTTCTCGGAGTCGGAAAGAAGTTTGCGTCATGGATCGTTGACCGCATAGAGCAATTCGGATTCATCGAAGGTGTTGATTTTATTGTTATTCCCGATTCCGGGAAAAACTCCGACGGCCGCCCAAAAAAGGAATACGCAGTCTCTATCGGTATGGCGAAGGAGCTTTGCATGGTAGAGCGCAACGCCAAGGGCAAGGAAGCGCGCCTCTATTTCATCGAGTGCGAGCGCCAGGCGAAGGCCGCCCAGCCGGCATTCGCGATCCCGCAGACCTACCCGGAAGCGCTGCGCCTCGCTGCCGATCTGGCCGACAAGAACGCTCAGCTCATCGCGCAAGCTGAGGCGAATGCGCCCAAAGTGGAATTCACCGAGGACGTGACGGCCAGCGGCAAGGAAATGACGATCACGGCAGCAGCCAAGACTCTCGGCATCGGCCCGAAGAAACTCTTTGACTGGCTCAGGCAGCACAAGTTCCTTTACTCGCAGTCCACTCAGGCCATGCAGACCGCGATCACCAGAGGCCTCATGGTCGTCCGCTTCGCCGACATTACGCGCACGGACGGCTCAAAAGAGAAGAAGGCACATGCCCACGTAACAGGCAAAGGACTTTTCTATTTCTATCAGGCACTCCGCAAGGAAGGCCTCATTGACCGCAACCCCATTCTGGAGCTCGCAGCATGAACAGAGACGACTTTTTCAACGAAGACGAACTCAAGGCCTTTTTCGGCTGCTCGCAGCGCACGATCTACCGATGGATAGCAGAGCAAGGCTTCCCGCGCGCAACGCGCGTGCTCGGGAAGCGCTTCTGGAAAAAGACCCGCGTCAGCGAGTGGGTGCGCCAACGCGAGGCGGCAGTCAATCGGAAATGTCCGGCAGGACAGCATCAGCCCACTGCTGCATGAGCTCGCGCCGAATGTCGACAAGGTCGCTGCGCTGATACGCGCGCACGACCTTCGAGCCCGTCTCGTGCATCAGCGCCTTTTCGGCAGCAGACCAGTTCTGCCCAGTCTCTTCGCACCAGTCGCGGAAGGTCGAGCGGCACCCGTGCATTGTCACGTGCCGATCCATGAACTTGTTCAAAATTACGCCAGGCGTCTGAGCATTGATAGGACGCTCCGCTTCAGGGAGTTTGCGGCTGACCAGCCCCTTGAAGACATACCCCTGCATCTCAGGATTCGCGATCCTGCATCTCTCGAGTACCGCAATTGCCTGCCTCGACAGAGGCACGCGATGCGGATACTCCTGCCTCACTTTCATCCTCTCCGGAGGAACGCTGAAGATCTTCTCGTCCCAGTCAATTTCCTCCCATCTCGCATAGCAGAACTCTTTCGCCCGCAGTGCTGTCAGAATCCCAAAGATGATAGCCAGGTGCGAAACCGCCCCACGCTGCCAAAACACCCGGCAGACCTCCTGCGTCTCCTCAAGCGTCATCGCCTCGCGATGCTTCTTTTGGTAAACCTTACTAGGCGCGCCCAGCACCATGTCAAGGTTGCCTCGGTAAACCGCAGGGTTCGGGCCAGAGTAAAGCCCTTTGAAAATCGCGTAGGCAAAGACGCGCTCGAGCTTGCCCCTGAGCTTTGATGCCGTGTCGGTCTTCGTTGCCCAAAGCGGCTGAAGCACCGCAATGAGGTCATCGCGCGTGATCTCGCTGATAGGTTTCTTGCCGATCACCGGCGAGGCATACATCTCTATATTCCTGCGCCACTGCCACTTGTGCTTCTCGTTCTTCCACTGGCGCACCTGCTCAGTCGCATCGACGGCCTCAGGCCACACATCGTCAAAAGTGAGTTCGTCCTTGTCCTCGACAGCTACAGGCTGCCCCAGCACACCTCTCGGATCACGCCCCTCAGCAACGGCTTGCCTCATCGCCACGGCAACGGCTTTCGCTCTGCTCAGAGAGAAGGCCGGGAAAGCTCCGATCCCAATCTCTCTCCGCTTCCCGGCAGATTGATACTTGAAGAAGAAATAGCGGCCCTCGCCGCGAGCCCGGATATACAGTCCGGCATCGATCCTATGAATGCCCTCTGGCAGGGAGGCGATGGTCTTCTGAGTTACCTTGTCAGCCATGGTCTTCCATACACTTTTCCATACACCGCGACGGCCAAAGGCGACATCATGCGGCAAAGCATGGCAAAGTATGGCATGACAAGCGAGCGAACGCCCGTGATGATTAACGGAAATTTGCACTCATAGGCAAGCATTGTCATGATCTAGGCAAAGCCTGTCACCCCAGGATCATCTTTCGCCGCCTCCACCAAATTCAAGTCCCAGACAGTGTTACTGCTGTCTGGGACTTTGTTCTTTCTGCTCCGCCTCAGGTCGGCAGTTGACGAATGCGTCGCCGGTAGGCTGCCGGAGAACATCCGAACCACCGCGCGCAAGTACGGGAAAAGTTGCTGGGGTCCGAAAAACCGATTGTGTAGGCAATTTCCGTGATCGATCGTTCGGTATGCGCAAGCGCATCATGAGCAAGTTGTTTTCTGTGCTTGTCCACCAGCTGCATGAAAATTGTTCGCTCGCCTTCAAGACGCCGCTGCAGCGTGCGCGAAGACATGTTGAGCCGTGCTGCAACTTCCTGTATTCGTGCGCTCTCGCCGGCTTTTAACAGTTCCTCAATTTCTTCTTCAACTCGAACCGTGAAGGAATACTGACGAACACGGTTTAAATACTGACGCACGATTTGTTCGTTGGCCTCACGAAGCATGGCATTCTGTGCAGCATAAGGCTCCATGACATCGTGATAGCTGTAGCGAATAAACCAGCCTTGCGGACTTTCAGTGTCGACCGAACAACCAAAATAGTCTTCCAGCCGTTTTCGGTCATTCGCCGAGCAGTTGTTGATCTGTACGCCGACTTCAACCGGCGTCACCCGATGCTGCGAAAGTGAGTTTGCCTGCCGTTGTATGAATGCAATGACGCATAGTAATGCCGCCTGCTTCGCTTCATTGCCGTGCAACGTCCTCAGTGATAAGGATGAACTGCTTGCATTGTGTGCAAGGCTCATATCCATCGTTGTAGAAATGACCTTTCCATAGCTCGCAGTGAGTTCGAGAACCTGTGCGAGTGAATGGCTCGTCATAATGGCTAGTCCAAGCCCATGGAGTGTCGGCGCCTGCATTTCCTGACCGCAGGTAAGACCAATCAGTTCGTCTCCCGTAGCGGAAATCACTGCCTCCCAAAAGCGGCGAACAGTCATGGCTGGATAGCGGGCATCCGGAACAGTGAGCAGCGTCGGATCCATGCCGATGCGCTCGAAGATCGCTTCTGGCGAAACACCGTAGCCGCGAACGGTCTGACAGATGGATCGAATCCAACTCGCAAGAATACTGTCGCCTAAAGGTAATAGTTGATCGTCGTCCATTGGGACGACCTCTGCTGGCGACCGTTCCAAAGACTGCGTACTCATCGCGCATTTCTCCGTCTGTTAAATTTGGCATTTCAAGATTACTCTGCACTGCCAAGCTTTAAAAAAAAGGCCGCAGAGAGTGCCTGCGGCCAAGAGGGAAAGATAAGGAGAAAATCTCAACCTGCGGAATTGGGGAATTTACGGCTTCCTTAGCCGTAGACAACTCCTTCTTCCTTTACAACACGAGTGCCGGACTCACCGGCCAAAATTTTCTCAATTTCCGAAAGCGCCCCGATAACAGCCGTCTTTCCAGTGCGCTCAACAAAACGGCAAGCGGCCTCCACTTTCGGCCCCATCGAACCCTTGGCAAAACCGAATTCACGCAGAGATTTCGGATCGGCTTGAACAATCTTCTTCTGATCGGGCTTACCCCAATTAATGTAGGCACCGTCAACATCGGTAGCAATAATGAAAAGATCTGCGTCAAGCGATGCCGCGAGCACGGAACTTGCCAAATCCTTGTCAATCACAGCTTCAGCACCTACGAGGCGGCCATTTTTATCAAAATAGGTCGGAACGCCGCCCCCGCCGCAGCAAATGACGATGTGGCCGTTTTCTACCAGTGTCTTGAGCGGTGCAAGTCCCCAAATACGTTTAGGATCCGGGCTCGGTACGACTCGGCGCCACTTGTCGTTATCGGGAGCAATGGTCCAGCCGTGCTGTTTGGCGAGCTGTTCGGCCTCTTCTTTCTCGTAGACGGGGCCGACTGGTTTGGTCGGGTGCTCAAAGGCCGGATCATTTGGATCAACCTGTGTCTGCGTGAGAATAGTGGCTAAGGTAGCGGTTTTCGGCACATAGTTGACAAGTTCTTGCTGGATCATGTACCCAATCATGCCGACGGATTCAGCACCAATCACGTCCAAGGGATACATCGGAACTTTCTTATACGCATTGTTTTGCAGTGCAAGCAGCCCCACTTGAGGACCATTGCCGTGCGTGACAACAAGTTCATTACCAGCATAAGCCTTGGCAATCTGTCTGCAGGCCAGGGATACGTTTTCACGCTGGTTTTCGCAGAGCATCGGTTCGCCGCGTTTTAAAAGGGCGTTGCCGCCAAGTGCGATGACAAGACGCATGATTCAAGTCCTTCTTCAGAAATGTTGGGTGTCAGAGGGCAACTTTGCCCTCTCTCAAACTCCATTGAGGGGGCGGACCAGCCCATGAGCTTGCTGGCTCGGCCTGTTTGATGAGTCCCCGCAGAGAAAATCGAAACTCTGCGGCAACTCTCACCTCAATCGAATCAGTTGACGCCAACGACGGCGGCCAGGAGCGCCATGCGCAGGGCTACCGAAAAGCCGATGGCACGGAAATAAAGTTGATGTTCAGTATTGTCGATACCGAAATCAAATTCCCCAGGATTGCGCGGCAGAGAGTGGTGAACACCGACAGTCTTGCCAGTCTTTGCCTTGATATTGCGAAGCATTTCAAGCGAAACGTAGTAGTTCGCCATCTTCTTTTCGAAATCCGCACGGTTCGGGTCATCCTTTTTCACCGAGCAGCCCGGCAGATAAATGAGATCTACGTTTTTTTCCGCATAGAGCTCTTCGTTCTGCTTCATCGTGAGATCAAAATGCTCTTCGAAATTCGCATTCATCTTGATGAGTTTCTGGCGAACCACTTCAGGCGTACGCAGCTCACTTGTACCTGTATAGATGATCTTTGCCCCCATAGCTGCCAGCGCCAGTGCGAAGGACTGTCCTGAACGGGCACGAGAAAGATCCGGTGTAGCGATAGCAACGGTCACCTTAGAAAGATCGCCAAACGCGCGCCAGCAGGTGTAGGAATCGAGGAGCCCCTGGGTTGGGTGCGTCACATGACCATATCCACCCGAGATAACCGGCGAGCAGTGACCTTCAATTTCCTTCAGTGCACCGAGCGCTTCCTTGTCGTCAGGATGCCGCATGACGATCACATCCGCATATTCGCTCGTAACGCGCAAACTGTCGGCAAGCGACTCGTTCTTGGCGACCGACGAATTATGCGTCGGATCCGCCTCCGTAATCACAGAGCCGCCAAGCCGATGCATTGCGTTTTCATGTGAACAGCGAGTACGGGTAGAAGGCTGGAAAAAAAGCGTATAGAGCACTTTGCCCTTCAAAAGATCCGTACCGGTTCGCATGAACGGTTCAAGCATCTTTGCCGCTTGAAAAAGCGAGTGGATTTCATTGCGGGAAAAGTCATCAAGGAATGTGATGTTGCGCCCGCGCATGTGAGTATTTTCGAGCGCTTCACGAATATCAAGATGCTTAAAGTTCTGGTCGAGAGCCATGATAAAAAGTTCCTTTCTTGAATGTTTAATAACCATTCCGCTGCAGGTGCAATTCGCGAGCGGAACCGTTCCAAGGTGAGCGACCTCGCACGCTCACACAAGGAGCGGATGACGAAATAAGCGTTTAATCGTCAGATCTCAACGTCGCGATTACAGTCTTTGGAATAGATGTAGGAGAACGGGCCTCGACCGATGCCATAGGCTGCCTGCACGGAGAAAGCTCCCATCCAGAGGAAGTCTTCCTTCTTTGTGAGATACCACGTGTCGTCAAGCAGATAAGTGCCTTCTCCCTCATAGATGTAGGCGCCATGCTCCTGAACATGCGTCTCACAGATGTTGTGCGAAGCGCCCGGGTCGAAAGAGAGAATGTGCATATTCATGTCAAAGGCTTCATTCACCGGCAGGAAATCCTTGACATGGACATTGGCCATTTCGTCGTAATCACGGAAGGCAATTTCATTGATGTTCCCGAAGACTGTCCAAGGTTCAAGCCCTTGCGGGTGCGGGATATAACGCTGCTTATAGAGCAGAATGCGGCCGACCTTGCCATTTACATTACGCCAGCCGATACCTTTTCCCGCAGGGGCATAGCAGTAGCCGCCCTGTGTCAGGTTCTTTTTTTCCCCGGCCACATCCGCTTCCAGCTCGATTTCCCCGTCAAGCACATAAAGGAAGGACTCTTCATGCGGCAGAGTCGCGTAGGGATACTCCGTCCGGGCATCGGGTCCAAGCGTACCGATGAGCTGCACAAAGCCTGCTCCGATCTTAGGCGAGCAGAGAATCGTCATCTTGGCGTCAACAATCCCGGGAATCGTGTTAATAACACGTCCCTGAGGCGTGATGATGGCAAAGTCGCTTTTGACGACTGAACGATTCGAGAGTAAATCCTGCGGATAACCAGACATTTAAAATCTCCTTCAACGCACTGACATTTAGGTTTTGACTTTCCATCTACAGAGGCAAAATTTCACCTGCCTTCAAGGAAAATTCATGACGGAATTAATTTTCCGTTATTAAGTAATATAGTCATTTAAAGACATTTATCTATAGCTCGTCGCGTCAATTTATTATCATTACGTGCCACGGCATTTACAACAGATAAATAATAAAAATGATATATTTCATATAATTAAAGAAATCCAATATTTGTCACATCCAGCAATCAACACAATGTCGTGTCGTCTCAAATCAAATAATGACAAATAGACCGTCTTTGCACGCCAAGGAATACTTATATGAATACATAATGGCAAAAGCCGTATCGAGGCAATCGACACGGCTTTTAATGAGCGTTAATTATTAGATATTAAATTCGCCTTACGCTGTCCCTAAAGTCATCGGCGTGCAATACAAAGATAGATAGCGGCAGCAAGAATTCCACCAATGAAAAATGTAAAGTTCGCCCATCCCGTCCCATTATCCAAAAGCATGACCAAGATACTGGCCGCTCCGGCAGGAAGCAGTGCACCGACGGCCTGCCAATTGACGCCGTGTCGGTACCAATAAAGACTGGTGCTAGATGTGCTGTAAAGATCCGCAACACTTATCTTGCCTCGTTTAACAAGGTAATAGTCGACGATCAAAATGCCGTACACCGGCCCAATCAGTGCAGCCAGAAGATCGACCGTGAGGTGAATAACCTCCGGAGAACTGAACAGATTCCAAGGCAGAATCAGTACGGAGACAATTGAGGCCAGCATACCTCCTTTGCGCCAGGAGATGTATTTTGGAAAAATATTGGAGATATCAAAAGCTGCCGAAACAAAATTCGCCACGATATTGACGCCGACAGTTGCCACAAGCATCGTGAGTCCCAAAAGGAGAACGGCGGCTTTGTTGTCGAGTCTGCCCATGACAGCGATAGGATCGACAATCAACTCTCCGAAAACAGCACGTGTTCCTGAGATCGTCACAACGGAGATCAAAGAGAAAAAAAGAAAATTGACAGGCAGTCCCCAAAAATTGCCCTTCTTCATGTCCGATATAGTCTTCGCATACCGTGAAAAATCACCAAAATTGAGTGTCGGACCTGCAAAATAGGAAACAACAAGCGCTGCTCCAAGCAACATCGTCCAAGCCGTTTGTGAAACACTCATCTCGGTTTCTGACAGCGTAAAGCTGATGTTCTCCCAACCCGCTCGGCCGACAATGAGAACCATGAGACCAAGCATCGCCAAATATACGATCGGCCCAGCCCAATCCATGAAACGGCGAATGGCCTCCATACGGCATAAAAAAAGCGCCGTTTGCAGAAGCCACATCACGAGAAAACACCCCCATCCTAGAGGTGACAGCCCAAAATAACTGCTCTCATGGTATGAAATAAGACTGGGAAATTCATAAAGCACCACCACCATGAGAGCGGCGCTCGCAAGATAGGTTTGAATACCGTACCAAACAATGGCAATGATGCCGCGAATGAGGGCCGGAATATTGGAACCGAAAACGCCGTAGGTCATTCTGGAGATGACTGGAAACGGAATGGCAAACTTCTGACTCGGCACACCGATGATGTTGGCGAGCACCAAAATAATCAAGATGCCGGCAATCAGCGAGATAAAAACCTGCCATCCGGCAAGGCCGAGCGAAAAGAGCGTGCCAGCGAAGATATACCCGCCCGCACTGTGCACATCTGACATCCAGAAAGCGAAGATGTTGTACCAACTCCAGGTTTGTTGGGAGGGAATGAGATCCTTATTGGCAAGGATGCTTTGAGGGATGTCTGCAGCCATATCAATTTTGTCTTTCATCTTATTTCTCGCCCTTCGAGACGCTTCTCCATTCCTCCTCTATTTTCAAAAGACAAGTCATTTAGGTCATTGGCTACCGACGTCAAAAAATAATCATTACGTGCCAATATTAGACTTGTATTAGTTATACATAACAACCGATTCGGCAAACAAATGACGTGTATTAACAAGAAAAAAAGGACACCCAGAAACTTCTAGGCATCCTTTTTTTGATAGAGATCCTCGCCACTTATCCGATCTGCATTCTTCTTCCAATCGGTCGGGCTGACGGTCCATTTTGGAGGGACCACACCTCTTCACCGCGCACTAAGGTACGCACAATGCGGCAACCGATTTTGCGCCCCTCATAGGCTGAGAATTTATTTTTGTAAAGCAGATGATCTGCTGTCAGCACATAAGTCTGCGAGGGATCAATGAAGGTTAAGTCTGCATCCATTCCCAAGGCAATTTCTCCCTTGCCTTTCAAACGGAATCGCCTGGCTGCATTGGAAGCGAGCGCGCGAGCAAGCACCACAGGGCTGATGCCGCGCTTGAGCACTGCCTCATCAAACATCGCATCAACACAATTCTGACATCCGCTGATGCCGCCCCAGGCATCGAATGCATTGGGTGAAGCCTTCAGGTCAAAAGTACATGGAGAGTGATCGGAAACGAGCATCTCAATGCGCCCGTCGCCGAACAGCTCCCACATGCGTCGCTGATGGGCACGATCCCGAATGGGTGGAGAGCACTTTGCCTTCGGTCCGATGGCATCGAGGTCTTCAGTGGCCAACAAAAAGTAATGCGGACAAGACTCAAAACTCGCATCCACGCCGCGAGCCTTTGCCCGTTCAACCTCCTCAATGGCTTCCGGACAGGAACAATGCGCAATATGTATGCGGCAGCCTGCAGCTTCAGCAATCATCAGTACGCGGTGCACAGCCTCCACTTCGGTAAAAATCGGGCGGGATGCCACATAAGCAGAAAGTGACGTTTCGCCCGCGGAGCGAGCTTCGGCGCCAAGTCCATCCGTGATGGTCGCATTCTCACAGTGCACGATCAGCAGACCATCCTTTTTCGCAATTTCACGGGCCCCACGGAAAAGCTCAAAGTCGGTGACATTTTTAAAGTCACCCGGCTTACCGGAGCCGCATGTCGCAACGAAGGCCTTGAACGCCGCAACCCCTGCATCCGCGAGCGGTGCCAAATCCTTGAGATTCCAAGGAACGAGCCCTCCCATCGGCGCATAATCGACCCAACATTGCCCTTCGGCTGCCTTGAGTTTGATCTCCAGACTTGGAACATCCGTCGTGCAAGGGATCTGATTCAGCGGCATTTCTGCAAATGAAGTAATTCCGCCGGCAGCCATTGCCTGTGTACCAGTACGATAGCCTTCCCATTCAGTGCGGCCGGGTTCTGAAAGATGCATGTGCACATCAACCATCCCCGGCAACACATACTGTCCGAGCGCGTTAATTTCACGTGCAGCCCGTTCGTCGATCGTTGGTGCCATGGCTGCGATGACGCCGTTTTTCACGGCGATATCCACCATTAATACCGCATCAGGAAGGACTGCCATTCCTTTTTTGATAATCAAATCAAACATGCTTGCGATCCTCTCTCAGATCAGAAATTGAGATTGAACTGCTGCTGCAGATAGAGCGCAGCACAACATACGGCACCGAGCACCAACATGAGCGGCGTATAGAACCGCAGCCACTTTGTATATTCGACTTTAGCGATCACAAGAGTCGCGACAAAAAAGCCCGAAGTGGGAAAGAAGATGTCTGTAAGCTGCCCGCCCCAGGCATTCGCCGAAACAATGGCTTGCTGAGAAACATCCAGCAGAGAGCCAAGCGGCGAAAGGATTGGCATCGTCAGAATCGTGAGTGCCGTGGCGCCTGGAATCAAGGCGTTGAAGATGGCTTGTTCCCAAAAAATAGCGATTGCAGAAAGCGCCGGCGGCGTTGTGGCCAAAAGCTGCTCGAGCCAATAAACAATCGTGTCGGTAATAACGCCCTTGTCCATAACCACAGCAATGGCAGAGGCTACGCCGCACAGAAGAGCACCGACCATCAAATCCCGCATGCCCGCATTTATGTCATCGCAAATCTCCTGAGCAGTCTTGCCGGCAATGATGGCTGCGATGATACCGATCGTGAGAAAAAGGCCGCCGATCGCCTCAAAGCCAAGATTCATTGACAAAATCAAATAGACTGCGAAGGGAAACATGACGAGGCAGGAGATGCCCGCCCACGTCTGTCTTGACGTGAAGACAAGCTCTCGATTCCCCGATTTTTCACCTTCTTCAGCTGCAAGCTTTTCTTTAACTTCGATATCCGTGTCGTAGGTAAGAGACTTCTGTGGATCCTTCTTGACACGTGCCGCATAAACCATCACATAGACGATGGAAATCAAAATCACTACAGCCAGTACAACAGCGCGCAGGCCGGAACCAGAAAACATCGTCACTTGAGCAATTTGCTGCCCCATGCCGACGGAGCCGGGAATCGTAATGCCGAAGGTAAAGCCCATACACGGAGAAAGCAAAGCAACGGCAGTTGCAGTCATTCCGTCGTAGCCGAGTCTATAAAAGAGCGGCAGAAAAACCGGCAGATATGCGAGCGAAAGTTCCGGCACACCAATAAAAGCAGCAAGGAGTGAAAGAACCAACATCAAAACCGGGGCAACGAGGAATTCAGATTGCCCGACAGCCCGTGAAAGGCGCTGCACGCCGAGGTCAATCAGCCCTGCACGTTTGATGAGCCCCATGCAGGCTCCGACCATAAAAGTCAAAACGACAATACGGGCAGCACGTTCAAAGCCATATGGAATAGCCGTGATGATCTCAAGCCATCCGGCTGGATGTGGTTCAACCGCATGGTATGTATTGGCGACTACCAGATTTTGAACACCGTGAACGGTCTCAACTACATGGCGGTCATACTGCCCAGAAGGCACGATGTACGTAAGTACGGCCATCAAGAGTATGAAGATCCCGAGAATGATGTAAATATCGGGCATCTTGAAGTTTTTTTTCTTCTGTGCTGACTGCGGGAGATCCTGCTTGGGCATTTTGCGATCCTTGAGAGTGGGATGCTCTGCTCGAGGAGTTGGACAGTGTCTCTTGGCGCCTAGAGAGGTCCGTGCGGAGCAAATTGAAATTCGTTTGCAAAGTTCCAGAACCGACATTCAATTGGTTCTTGCAGCTTTTTCTATCTGAAATATAGGTTGGACTCCCTAGATTCATCGATGCCCGTTGGCGTCAACGTATTGTCTTTAGGCGCCATAAATGCCGGTTCGATTGAAAAGGCTGCGGCGGTTAGAAAGCGCGTTGCTTAAGTCCCTGAATGCAATCACATCAAATCGATCGAATAATCCGAGGTTGGCTCAGCCAGTGACGCTGGGAGCTTTGTAATTGACGCTTAATGACACCCGGTCGACCGCCTTGCCGATGACAATGAACCTGAAGGTTCTCTCATCCAGACCAGATGAAGCTGCTATGAAGTTATCCTCGCCTTTTCTTGCTATTTGTCTGGCAGCGACCCCCCAACGCAGCCAAGAAGCTATAACGATATTCGAAGGCCTAACTGGGATATGTCGGCCATCAATCAACTACACCGGACAAACGGCAGGCCGGTTTGTGGCGCCAGAGTCCTGCAGTGATGAGGTTGCCGTTGTGCTCCTGATCAATGCCGCTGCTGGAACCGCGCCTTTTGTACGAAACCTGCCGATCTTGGTGCTGCAATTTGAACCTGAAGTGGGTACAGGCACAGAGGTTCAAGGCAAAGTGCTCTGCCATTCAAAATGGGACTCACCAATGTGCGGTCTTTGTCTTGAGGATGCTTCGCATCTCGAAGGACTGCCCGTCAAGCTGAGCGAAAACCTGCCCACCCGGCAAGCCTGTCCCTGGGGTGATGATGTTGCCCCAACACCTCCGGCCTCGGCAGCCTACCTGATGCTTTCCGGCGGCTGTATTCATACCCGAACGCAGACTGCCCAACGAATCCTGCGGCGCGCGGCATCCATTATGTTGAGGCGGCTTGACGCAGTCCGTGAACGGCTAGCCGAAAGCTCTGCCCTGGAATCCCTCCTTACCGCCCGAAACTCTTAATTCCGTCCTGCATTATTTTGGAGAAAACCATGGTGAAATCCATCTCGCTTCCCGCTCCAGCCATACTGTCCGCTCCACTTAAAGATGCGCTGTCTCAGCGCCGTACCAATCGTGAATGTTCAAGCGAAGCGCTGACAGATGCTGAACTCGCCGCGCTCCTTTGGGCCTCTGCCGGCATCACCGCCGATGATGGCCGACGAACAACGCCTTCTACGCTCGATTTGCGCGCCGTCTCTCCCTATGTACTGCGTAAGGACGGTGTGTGGCGCTGGGATGCCGCCCAAAATGAACTCGAACAGCTTGCCTCTGAAGATGTTCGCAAGGTATCGACTGCATATCAATTTGAGTACGTCGAAAAGGCACCGGTAACGATTGCTTTCGTCGTCGACACTGAGCGCGCGAAGACCGCTCGTCCGACGGGACCATATGTGGACGCAGGCACAATGGGGCAAAGCTGCTATCTTGCCGCCGCATCACTTGGACTTGCAGGCTGCATCCGGGCGTCTTTTGACCATGATGAACTGCGCAAGGCCATGACCCTTGACGAACGTTTTGAGCCCATTGTGCTTTTCACCTGTGGCCGACCGCTCTCATTTAATAGCAACAGCAGATAAAAGCTTCTGTCATCAGAGCAACAGCCAAAAGAGGTCAGGAGTATGTTGGTTCGCGATAATAACGGTCGTCATTACCCTCTGTCGTTTTACGCACCAATGTCTCTTCACAGCTTTCCTTCAGACAACGAAGCGGCCTACATCCGCCTCTACCCAGTGCTCGATGCACTTTCACTCTTATTTCTGCAGCCTGAAAATTTGGGCGCCTCCGACGCACTCGTCGACGCAGGCGACGCGCTTCTGGATGAGGAAGGCATTTCTGCTGAGACCCGGGAACGGATTGGTGCAGTTGTTCCGCCTCAGGACATCGAAATCGCTCAAGCCTATGCCCGACTCTTTCTGGGCTCCGGCGCCAAGACAATCCCGCTGTGCGAAAGTGTTTGGACGAGTCCGCAGCATCTCCTTTGCCAAGGCTCGGAATTGGAATGCCGCAAGGCTTATGCCGATGCCGGACTTGAGCTCACAAGCGGACCGGTTGTCCCTGAAGACCATCTCGGACTGATGCTCGCCTTTCTTGCCGTCACAGCGATGCGCGCAGAAGCCCCGAAAGGGCTCGAATTCTATGCAGAACATCCGGCAAAGTTCGTACCGAACCTTGTAGAGGCCATTTATGCAATGGGGGACTCGGCCGGTCCTTACCTCGGCATCGCCGCCATGCTGATGGGCATTCACGAACTGCTGACGCCAAAGAGCGCCTGACCGCTTCGCCTCCATCTAATATTCTGCGCCCGCAGATTCTGCCGATCTGCGGGCGCGGATTTTTCAAACCCAAAAAACTTTAGACGCGAGGAGACATTGCAGCCGCATCCAAATGTCGTCCGACATAGCGGATTTTGGGCTCGGTGCCGGCCGCAGCGTTCATGGGTTTAGCCGCAGCAATCAACTTCTCCGCTTCCGGTGCGGGCGCATCAAAATCTACCCAGGTCATAGCCCCGATGCCGCAGGCCTCCACGCAGGCAGGCGGACGGCCTTGACTCGTGCGATGTGTGCAGAGCGTACAGTGTTCCGCACGGCCGGCAGCGTGCCTTTGCCAAGGCTCGAGTTCGCGGATAGCAAGCGGCGTTTTGCCGCCGAAGTAATTGGTTTCACCAGACGCATTGAATTTCGGAGCGCCGTACGGGCAGGCGCGTTCGCA
>OGMF01002225.1_pt1 | contig 16987 bp, 19 predicted proteins | sample 1572921 | NCBI WGS metagenome assembly OGMF01 (sample SAMEA2581919, study PRJEB24529) | metagenome | biome: Human gut stool | place: China | collected 2011
GAATAGATGCGGATACCGTGGAAAATGCCCTTGAAATTTACCGGGAACGGGCGGAAGAAAAGCACGGCATTACCATTTCCAAAAATGCTATTAAAAACAAGTCGGAAATGTTCGTTGATCTATCAGGCGGGGGCGTAAATCAAGTTGGTTATGTTATCACGGGCAAAACAAAGTTTGACAAGGGCGATTATACCGGATACAGCACACAGTATATTGATTTGTGGGTAACGATTTTGACCGTCGTTGGCACGGTATTTTAATCAAGGGGGAATAATTTTTTATGAAATACGGAAAACTCACTGCCGAACGCCGCCGTGTGTACACGCTTGAAATTACTGATATTGACCATGAAATGGTACGCCAAACTGAAAGAGGCACGTATATTTATAGCGACTTTGCCGGCCGTAAAGCGCTAATGGAAAATCAATTTTTTCAGTGGGACTGCGCCGCATTTGATTTTCCGTATCAAGTCCGTCTGTATGAGTCCGATACCCCCGACACGTTCGATATAGTGGCTTTTTGGAGAAAAGAATCTTAAAGCCGAAACGTTCCTTTTTTAGGGACGTCGCAGTGAGATGAGCGCCGCTGCCCGATGATGGTAATGCTCTAGATTAAAAGAGGGTTGCGCCGCCCGAATAGGCGCAGAAAGGAAAAAAGCTATGAAAAACATCACTAGAACCATTCGCGTGCTGACCGTGGAATATCCTGTCAAGACCGAAAATGGCTTTGAAACGTGCAAGGATAGCGTTATCGACATGGGCGCTGCCGCTATCCGCGCAGAATTGAAGAAGCGCTCCGGGATGTATAATGCTAAGTTCCTCGGCGAGTATGACGTTATCAGCGCTGAGGAACGCACTTTCTCCATGAGCGTTCAGATGTTCGTCGAATATGCCGACGCCATCGACTGACAAAAAACCATAGCTGCGCTAACGGCTATACGGGCAGAAAGGTAAAAAGAACATGAATAATATCGTTATCAAAGGCCGCCTTACTGCCGACCCCGAAATTCGCAAGACTTCGAACGATGTTGCCGTCGCAAACTTTACCGTTGCTGTAGATCGTACGTTCAACCGGGATGAAACCGACTTTTTCCGCTGCACTGCGTGGCGTTCTACGGCGGAATTTGTCCAGCACTACTTTGAAAAGGGTCAGGAGATTCTTCTGAATGGCGAGATGCAGTGCAACGTTTGGGAAGATGAAGACGGCGAAAAGCACTCGTCGTGGACGGTTCAGGTCATGAATGTTGAATTCTGCGGTAGCAAGTCCGAAACTGCGGGCACGCCCAAAAAGAAAACGTACAAGAAGTAATCAAACTAGCGGGCGCGTGTAAACTACATTCGCCCGCTTTCTTTTAAGATTGGAGTGAATAATCATGAAAACGTTCCTTGGCTACGTGTTTTGCGCCGCTATTGGCGCATCCCTTGCAGCTATCTGCATTTTCGTGCCGCTGCTGATTGGCTGGTGATACGCTTGTCAGCAAAATGTGAATTCGCGGAAACGTGTTTCGAATGCCCGTTTCCCGACGTTCCGTCTTGGTGCAATTCAATTTTCGACTCGAGCGAGTATTCAGACGGAATCGAGATTTTCAGGCGGCAATACACTATACAGCCGTTTCCGCGCGTTAAGCTCGACGAGCACGTAGAAATTTGTGTGGTTCATTCTTCTGCCGACGGCATCATGAGATTGTCGATCTTTTGCGACAAGTTTCTAATGGCGTGGCTGGACATTGGCAGACGGTCTCCGTATAGTAACGCGAATGTGCTATTTTCTGTCGGTCTTGAAGTATCGCTAACAAGAAAGCAAGCTTACGTTCTTATTCAAGACTGCTATAAATATTGCTTTGGCGTTGGTAATCTCATGGCGCGCGCAATAGATTGTACGAGCGGAAAAGTAATTGCTAGAAAAGCCAAAGGCGAAATCAGCAAGAATGAATTCTATGCGATTTGCGATAGGGTTAAATTAAAGAAAGGATTTACTTTAGTATGATTTTAGACATTAACGAGGAAAACCTTAATCTGTTGGCTGAAACTGGTTGCCCTAGAAACTTGTGGGGAGTCAACAATGACTTTGATTGTATGGTTTCAGATGATGACAGTTATTACGGCCGCTATAATGGCTCGGTAATCGCCACCTGCCGCGCTTGTTGGTTGAAGTGGCTCTCAGCAGAAAGCAAGGAGGTTTAATTTGTATGCCCCACAAATTAAGAAATTGCCAGCTAAATTACAGAGCTAAATATGAGTGCCCACCAGATTTTTCATACGGCGACTATTGCCAAATACCAGACGATGTACATTATAACGATTCATTCATACCCATTTGCAGAGCTTGTTGGGCGAAATACGACCCGGAAAGTGAGGTTAACGTTGAAGAATAATTCTTATGTCTTTATTCCTGCCGATAAACTTGTGGAACTTATTAAAACAACTTGTCCGCCGTGTGCACGTACTATGCTGCGTGACTGTTTGACCGATAAAGAATGTGCAAATTGTTGGTACAACTGGCTCAAGGACGGTGAATAATCATGCCGCGCAAAAGAAAGCCATTAACAGAATGGCAGATACAATCCAAAAACTTCAAAGCCAGAATACGATACAGCGAGAAAAAAGGTTATAGTATTTCGGAATACGCCCGGTACGTGGCAGAGCACATTAAAGAATACACAGCCGAAGAGCTAAAGGGATTTACCCATGAGGTAATCCGCGATGTTGATAGTGTTTCTGAGGCACAGCTAATTGTAGACAATTACCGGAAATTTCTTCAAGAGTTTATTACGCCCGGCAAACAATATGAATCGCAAGGTGCTTATTTGCTGCTCGCGTGGTTCAATTCGCTACTAGACACACGAAGCGTCAGGCAAGTTGCTGAAATGGTAAAGCGCGGCCTTGAAGAAAACGGCCTACCTGACTATTCGGCAAAATATAGAGAAAAGGACGCCCTTGTTTATATTGGCAAAATGCAAGCGTGGTTGCCGGAAGATATGCGCCTAACGGATGAGCAAGTTTATCGTTACGCAAACGACTATGATAGCGTTGACTGGGGAGATATTTACGACTATGACTACTAAAAAGAAAAAGCAGCAGCTTGAACCACGCGTGTTTACACAGCGCTATGCGTGTGACTTTGAAACAAGCGTCTTTGAGGGTCAGGCATATACCGAAGTTTGGTCTGCTGCATATGTTGAGATCGGCGGTAAGTCAGAGCAAGTTACGGTATGCAAGTCGATCGGGGAGTTCTTCGAGGATATGTTTTCTCACGATTTTCGCCGCCAAATACTTTATTTTCACAACCTGAAATTCGACGGCGCATTCATACTCGACTACTTCATTTCTCAGCTTGGCTGGAAACAGGCATATACCCACACCGGCGAAAGCCAATTTGAGGGCACAGTCTGGGTAAAAGACAGCGATATGCCGCCAAAAAGCATTAAATATATGATTGCGGATAAGCAAGGCGTGTGGTACAGTATTGTGATTAAAGATGCGAAAGGCAAGGTTCTCGAAATCCGTGATAGCCTAAAGCTGCTCCCTCTGCCGCTTAAAGCTCTCGGCAAATCTTTTAACACAAAGCACCAGAAGCTTGAAATGGAATACAAGGGCGAACGCCATGCCGGTGGATTCATTAGCCCAGACGAATATAACTATATTGCGAATGACGTGCTTGTCTTGAAAGAATGCCTTGAAGTCACATTCGCAGAGGGGCACACTCGACTAACGATCGGTTCTTGCTGTTTCGACGAATGGAAAAAAACTATTGGCGGGGATAGAAGCTATAAAGACCAGTACCCAAATTTGTGGCAGGAAAAGATTGACGAAGAGGCGTTTGGTTCTCCGTGTGCCGGTCGGTACATCCAGCGCGCTTATAAAGGCGGCTGGTGCTATGTAAATCCGAAGTATGCAGGGAAAGCGCAGCCCAAAGGCTGCACATTCGACGTGAACTCTTTGTACCCGTATGTTATGCACAGTATGTCCGGAAATGAGTACCCCGAAGGCTATCCTACTTTTTGGCACGGTAATTATATTCCTAAATGCTGTATAATTGGGCGTAATAAGGATAGCAGCGGAAGATGGAAACCAAATTACTATTTCATCCGCTTCAACTGTAGGTTCAAACTGCGCAACGGTTATTTGCCTACGGTGCAAATTAAAGGGAATCCCTTGTACAAGGGCACAGAATGGCTTAGCACATCGGATGTCTATAGTTCTCGCACGAAAAGATATTATGATACTATCATTGATTTCGATGGCAAGAAAGTAAAACCATTTGTTACCCTTACCATGACTTGTACCGACTATGAATTATTCCGTGAACACTATGATGTATTTGATTTAGAAGTTCTTGACGGCTGTTATTTTCAGCCGTGGCATGGTATGTTTGACCAATACCTGAACAAGTACCGCGAAATCAAAGAAAACAGCACAGGCGGTATTCGCTATCTTGCTAAGCTATTCTCCAACAATTTATACGGAAAGACCGCTGCGTCGCCTGACAGCAGCTTTAAGGTGGCATATGTAAAAGAAGATTCGTCTATTGGCTTTTACCCTAACTTCGCTCAGGACAAGACCCCCGGCTACATTGCGATCGGCGCTGCTATTACCAGTTACGCCCGCTGTTATACCATCCGCGCCGCGCAAGCTAACTATGAACACTTTTGTTACGCCGACACTGACAGCATCCACCTGAATTGCAGTCCAGAAGAAGTGAAAGGAATTACAGAGCACCCGCGCACATATGGCTGCTGGAAATGTGAGAGCGAATGGGACTATGGGCTGTTCCAGCGACAGAAAACCTATGTTGAGCACGTGGTGAAAGAGAATCATGAGGATGTTAAGCCACACTATGATTTGAAATGTGCTGGTATGCCTAAGCGTAGCAAGAAACTGTTCTTGCAGTCGTGTGGCGAAGATGAGGGCATTGCACCAGAGAATGATATGGAACGCGAATTCTTGTCCGATCATAGAAGCATTGAGGATTTCAAGGTCGGTCTTTGCGTTCCGGGCAAGCTGCGCCCTAAGAGAATTCCGGGCGGGATTGTGCTTGTTGATACAACATTCCAATTTAAGGAGGGATAATCATGAGAATAACAATGCCAGATGTGAAATCCCCGATTTGTCAATGTGGAGAAAAGGCCGAAGTTTATCTTTATCCGTATGACCTTAGAATTAAGTGTATTTATTGCGGTAAGAAAGTAAGTGTGCATTATACTAGCGGTTTTTACCGATTTATCATTAGTGATTTATCTGACCTTGTAGCTCTAATAGGCGGAGATACAGACGAATAAAAATTACACCCCCTACCATACGATAGGGGGCATAACTATATCTAAAACACTGCTTGCTGCTGCGCGGTCGCTAATACCGATAACCTACGCCGAGCTGGTTTCACCCAGTAGCCTCTCGCCGTGGCACAGCAGGGACGCGGTGCAGATACCTTAACAGGAGATAGTTTTCACAAGGGCTTCTTTACTTTCAAGATTTTTGAACCTGAATCTGCCCATTTCAAACTGGTGTCTAAGCAGCGCAATGAGGCTATCATAACCACCGCCGAGAATATAGTCAACGTCGTGGTCATCTGTGTTGACTGTTATTTTCATGGGATGCGTGTGGTCAACAGACGGGGAGCAGTAAAGCATACTGCCGAACTTGTTTGCTTCCGGGTATTCCCTCACGCCATATTCATTACCATGATATTTAATTGTGCACAGGTACACATTCTTGCCGGTCATTTCTTCGACAAACGCCTGATTGTCGCTCAGGTATTTGCCACTATCGGAGAACCCGATGTATGCGGTCTTGCTGAACGCTTTAGAAAAGCCGCTTTCTGCCTGTGCTTTCGCAGCGCTTTCATTGTAGCCCTGCTCCAGCACGAATCCATGCCCGCGCATGAACTTCACTTTGTCATTCAGTCTGCTGCTGATTCCCATGGCAGAGTAGTATGGATTTAGCACCGTGACAGGGTTACTAATCATAATCACAGGCACATATCTGCTCTGCTCGCCGCCGCCTCTTGCAATGGACTTGTGGATTGAAATGAACTTATTCATTTCATTAGGGCAGTACACTCCGGTTTCACTTTGGAACTCGTCGAACAGCAGGACAGTCGTGTCATTGAGATAATGTGAATATTTTTTGACTTGTTCGGCGGAGTTGAGCGCCACGGCATAACCGCAACACTCAGCTTCGCCGCTGTCTTTTGCAAGCATCAGATGCACAAAGGCTTTGCTTTCAGACATTTGCTGTGTAAGCGTATAACCCGGAAAGAACAACGTACCAATTTCCTTGAAGAATTTGTCCGCGCAATCCTGCAATTCATATTTGTACCGATAAATCAGGCAGAACTTTCCCTTGCCTCTGAGATACCGGCGCACGACATAGCGGTTGAACCATGTAGTTTTACCTGCGCTTCTGTTGCTAGTGCAGATATAAATTTCAGGGCGGTTGCCGTCAATGTCATTCAGGCTTAGCAGCTTTGTGCCATCGTAATACTTGCTTTCCATTTCTTATCCTTTCATATCGACGTATCGCTTCATGATAATGACCGCGCGCAGAAGCGTTTCATTAAGGTCAATATTTCCCGTGCCGTCGCCCGCGATTGCGTCGCAATCAATCAGGGCTTTGATATCCTTGTATGCCCACTTCGGCACATCGTTCAGTGTCTTGTATACCATTTCAGTTTCCTCACTTTCTGGTGTAGTTTCAGGCTCAGTTTTTTCGTCTGCCAGCAGGGAGTAATTCGGGACGCCGTACCCGCGAACATACCGGGAGTTAACAAGCAAATTCCGTCTGCCAACAGTGTCGCCCTTGTTGCCTTCAATAACCGTGATGTTGTAGCCATTGCAGGTTTCCACAATGCCGACATGGTCAGGAATTCCAGTGCAGTCGCCGTGCCCGCTGTCATCCCAGTCGTAGAAAATGATGTCGCCCGGCTTCGGCACATAGTCATCACGTTCTTCCCAGCAGTTGGCGAACATGTACTTACTAATCATTTCAGGGCACGAACACTCCGGGAATACAATGCGGGAAAATCCCGCAATGTACCCTATGGCGCTCACGAACGTGGCGCACCAAGCGTCGCTGTACTGTACCTTGTATCCTCTAGGCAGAGGGCGGTTCTTGTTGTAAATGTCGATGATTTCCTGCTTCTGCCCGTTGTATGTGTTTGCGCCCATATAGGCGCGGGCGGTTGCAACAAGAAGTTCTCGAAGATTGGTTTCGGTCATTTGTAATTCCTAGCCTTTCGTGATTACTTTGCGGTGACTGAGTATTCCGCGGCGCTTGCAGAGACGGTAACTGTGTGGATATTAAAGCTAGCGCCAGCCAGATTTACAAATGTCAGCTCATAGGAAGAAGCGCCGGACTTATTGCAGGCTACCATTCTCAACTGCTCAGTCCCAAGCCTGAGCCAAACATTACTGCCGCCGTTGGTAATTTCATTGTCGATATCAGTGTAGTTAAAAGTTTTAACTTCTTCGACATCAACGTCAATCCATACTTTCTTTTTGGCTTTCCCAATGACATATTCAACTGTTGCGGCAGCATTTGTGTCCGTGTCGGTCGGCGTTTTCACACCGGTCAGAAGTGTGGGCTTGTTCTCGTTTGCGTCAGAGAAATCAAGCGTAAAGTCACCACCAGTTACCATAGCCGCCAGAGAAACGCCAATTCCATCGGCTTCATTTGGCGGGGTAATAATCATAAAGTTCTTGATATTCGGAGAAACACTACCAAGCGCGCCAATGTTCTTTCGTGCCTGGAACTGCTGCTGGGCGGTCAACGTCTGCTCAGTATACAGAACAGCGCCATCGCTCTTGTTGTCATCGACGTACTTTTTGGTGGCGATTTGCATATCCTCTGCGGGGGCAGAGGCCATAGAAATTTGCGGAAGCAAGCCGTCAAGGTCGACTTTAAGCAAGAATCCCGCACTATAGTAAGCAGTTCCACTGCTTGCTACAGTTACTGAAGCGAGTAGGCTACCGTTACTTGCTGTTCCCACGTTTGAAAAAACCATGGTGTCGCCGTTTACGCTAATGCTAAGCAGTCGCAAACGGACATATGTGGCATCGTATGGCATGATTACAACGGGGGTTTTACCGGCATTAACGGCTTCACTAATTTCCGCCCACGTTTTATCCAGCGTTGCGGTTAAGTCCAACTTAGGGGTTGCGTTAATCACGAAATCCGCGCCCGTGGCATCCACATATTCGATTCCGCTTCCGTCTTGTTTCATTTTCAGATATTTTCCGTTATTAGCGCTGGTTGCCGTGGCTAGAAAACCTGCCACGTTGTACGTGCCTTTAGTCTGCCCGCCAACGGTGGAGATAATAAGTCTGCCGTACGACATATCTGTTCTTCTAACGACATTAAGGAAAAACGCTTTAAAGGCTGTATTAGAAAATGAAAAGTCAAGGACTTGAAAGTAAGCCCCAATGTCTGCGGGGGCAATAAACACCGGAGTTCCGTTTTCTTTAGCCTCATAAATTTCTTCGACCGTATATGTTTTATTACCATCAGTCAACGTATAAATTCTTTCGTCAATATTCGTGACATCAATAGTAATGTACAGCGGCTTGCTGGTCGGGTCTTTAAGCTCCCACGTCGTCCCGTTGACAGTCGGGACTTTGCCGTTGTCGGTACTATCACCAGCGGGGACAGGCAGAGCGCACCATTTATAGAGGGCATACGTAGATGTGCTGTTGGCCGTTTTCGTTACCCAAATAGCATCAGCGATAGTAGGAAATCCAAGAAAAACGTCATTTGCGGCGTGTACAAACGCGAAGTTAATATTACCAAACGTTTTATCACCGGAAAGCTGGGCCTCGATGGATTTTGCCACCAATTCGGCTTTAGTAGAATCCTTGTACAAACGCGCAACAACATCTGCGCCTGAACTAATCAGGTCAAAAATGGCGTCAAAGGTTTGGTTCGTACCAAGGCTGACAGTCCACGCCTTGAGGTCTTTGCTATATTCTTCGACAGAACCTGTCGGCCAGAAATCAACATACGTCACTGCGCCAGAAAGCGGCAGCGTAAATTCTTTCACCCCATACTTCCACACTGTCGTGCCTACATCAGCAGAAAGCTCGATGACCCGCACAAGCATTTTATCAGAAGCCGTAGCGTAATTGGACGTAACGAACGTAAACGTCATATGGTTTCCGCCATAGATATCGAACGTGCCGTTCCAATATTCCGCGCCGTCGACACTGTCAATCAGTCGCGTCGGAAGATTCTGATAGAGCTTGCCGCTGGTGTCTGAATGATACTGTGCATACACGGCATTCGGGGTCGATTCATCGTTCGTGGTGATGACATTGTGTGCTCCACGGGTAAACTGGAAGCCCTCATAGCGGTTGAAGTCGAAGATTTTAGAATCAATGGTTTCGTGAATCCAAGTGCCAGTTTTTGCGTCGCCGATGATGTAATCAAGCGTTTTGTTAAGCTGATTGACCCCATTTGAAGTGAATGTGCCATAATCTCGTTCAAACGCAATTCGTACAATGCGGTTAGTCGTGTCAACTGTAGCGATGGAACTCGAACGTGCAAGGCCGTCATAGGCCAGCTTAGCGTTAACGGCCACGCACAAATTCTTTCCGGGACGCGTCATGTTATAAAGCTGCAAGAACTCAGACGGCGTAATGCTGCATTTGACAGAACCGGAATCAGAAACAACTGCGGTGACGTTTACAACGCCCTCTGCCGAAGTGTACGGTGTGCTGATTTCGATAATCTGCAAGCCCCACGGAACACTAAGAGACGATTGAGAAATGGGCGGGATAGTAAGCTTTGCGACTTTCTGCTTGATAGCATAGTCATTTGCGCTATCATATTTCGTCTCAATTGGCACGATAAGGTTGAAGTCGTTTGAAGCCTCGCTGCCCCAATTGCCAGCGTTATAAGAGCAAGACACCGCATAAACCTGACCACGCCCGGCTTCATTCGTAGAGAACAGTGTGCAAATTGCGTCGCCATTCTTTACCCAATTGTACAGTTCCCCCCTCGTCGGCATAGCGCCAGACGGGTTTGCGCCATCAAAAACAAGGAAATGAATTTTGTCATTAAGCGCTTCAATCTGTTTAATTCTCGCATCCAGTGCTGCATCTCCGGCCTGTCTGTCTGCAATTTCGGCGGTCAGCCCCTCATTGAGTTTGTTAACCGTTTCACCTGTGTTATTAAGCTGACCAACTACTTTGCAAAGCGTTTCGTAGTAGCTCATGCTTTCATCATACACAAGCGGGAGAATGGGCTGACAGTAAAAGCTCATGGTGTTCAACATACTAATTGTGTCCATAACTTCACTCCTTTACCATACGTTCATAAATTCGGTTGAAAGTTCGTTAATCATTCTGCGCTCAATATTGATAAGCGTGTTGGCAACGTCTTTCATAAGCTCAATTCTTGCCTTGCCGCCAGCCTTACCCTTAACTGTCTCCGCGGTGTTAGCTTTGCGGTCAGATGTTTCATTGTGCGATTCTGTGTTGTCGTTCGTCTGGTCAACCAACGCACGGCGGGCATAGGAGAGATATGCCATACCAGCCGCGTCCTCGGCGGGTTTCACAGACACAAGGCCATTCTGCGGCGTGTCGCTGTCAAGGTTGTAGTTGTCAGCACTAACCGTGTTCTTATTCGTGCTGCCGCCAAGCGCCTTGTCGTTGTAAGCGCCGGTGAACGTGCGAACAAGGTTAGTGTCACCGTACAACACTTCAATGTCCTCAGTCGTAAAATCACGAATGCTGTTGAACGTTGACTTCACAAGCTGCGTGTAGTACGGCGCAATTTCTGCAAGCTGCTCGTTCATGTGGAACACCCAAAGCGCTGCCGTTTCCCAGCCAATTTCGCGCGTGTAGTAGTGAGCAAGGATGCGTCTACAAATATAGTACGTCGTAGGCTCGTCTACAAATTCCCACGGGATGACGCTGCGTTTGAATGGGGAGTTCTCTCTGCCTGTACTGCCAATGGGGAAGATTTGGGGGGCAGCTGCACCAATGATTTCGGCAATGGGTCTGGTCTTGTCATCAACCAGTGATTCGCAAATGAATCTTACCTGTGTAGTGTACAAGCTCATTCTTTCGGTTCACCCCCGTTATCCTCGGGATTAGGGTCAAGCCAGTCATTAACAGTGTTGCCCTCGTCGTCGGAAATACCAGACGTATAAAGGGAGTTAACAGAGACTTGAATATTCAGGCCGAACATTTTGTTGATTTGCTCGGCAGCTTGCTGCCGGGCTTCCAACTTTGACATACGACAAGCAGACGTACCGGCGGTCGCCTGTTGGATTTCGTCAGTGACAAGGCGCTCACGCTTGGAAATCGTAAGGTTCGGGACGCCCTGCATTGCCAGAGCTTCGTTCCAGATTTCTCGCTTGAGGTCTTGCAACTCAGCAGCCGTGTATGGAACACCGGGATTCAGTACCTGAATGTTATTCAGGTTCAGGTCTTTGTCACCAAAGATAATCGGGACATTACCGTCATACTGCATCATAAGATTCTTAAACGTCAAACGCTGCGATTCGGGGCACGTTACGATAACGGGAGTTTTCTGCGCCGCCGCGTTAACGTCAACATCGCGGTCAATGTTCTCAAGCCGATGCGCATACACCCAAGCTTCATAAGCGGACGGAAGCCTCAGGCGGTTATTCCAGATAAGAACAGAGTTGGTGTTATCCAACTTCCACTGGTTCTTGCCAACGCTTGAAGCATATGCCACGCGGTTGATGGGCGTGTTGTACACGTCAAACGGGCCATTCGCCATTACGCGCAATGCAAGGTAGCCATGCTTTTCGTAATCTTCTTTGCCCTCAAGACGCGCCGCTTCTGAAAGCACATCGTCCTTGAAGAACACGGCACAGCCGGTCGAGAACAGGCACAACTCCAAGAAGCGCGGGTCAACACTCGGCGGGAGATTTTCCCACGTGAACAGAGACGTTGAAATCTCTGTTAGCTTGTTGAAGTAAAACTGATACCGCGTTGTGTTGTCGTATGCCGTTTCCCAAAACTGCCGCGAGTGAGAGCCTTTAGGGTTTCGGTATGGTTTGCTCAAATTATTATCACCTACTTACAGTGAGTTATCAAGCGAGTAGTTTCCTACGCGCGTAAAGGGGTTGCCAGCAGACAGGTCGATGCAGCGCCAGAAAGTAATGCCCCGGTCGTAAATTTGAACAAGGGCTGCGGTAACGTCCGCAGGAGCGCTACCAGTGAGAGTGCAGCCACAAGTCTTGACATAATTCCATGCCTTGCGCCCGTTGCGGTTAGGAACTTTCACACGGTTCGTCTTGTAGCCGAACATGGAGAAGAAATCGTCGATAATGCGGGCGAACTGGCCTTGAATGCGATAGGGCATATAGTGGAAGCCTTGATATCCCATGGCACAAAACACACTAGAGGATTGCTGACCGCGGGCGTGATTTGGCTGAGTAGAGGCTGTCTTTACCTGCGCGACAAGGTTAATGGTTTTATTAAGAACATCACCTTGCGCGTTATAGGAGACATTCTGCATATTCTGATATGCGTTCGCGTATTGCCCGACGGCCTGAATAGTTTGTGCCGACCCAGCACCGGTCATTGCCGCGCTCATGCCAGCAACTTCGCCAGCCATACCAACACCGGTTGCGGCCAAAGCTACTTGCTTTACGGTGTCAATTGCTGTAGTTGCTACACCAGCAGCAATTGCATATTTGTTCTGAGCAATCCATGCCTTAAACGTATCAACATTCCAAGCACACTGTGGGAAGCCGCCCATAAGAAGAGATTCCTGAAAGTTTGTCGGAAGCCCTTTATAGTTAATGGGGATAGACGCACACTCAAGGTTGCCGTTTACTGCGCCAACGATATTAAATGTTGGCTTTCGGTCTGTAAAATATTCATAGGCATAATTTGCTGCATTACCTTGAAGATTGTCGACATAAACGCCACAAAAAGGAGCGGTGTAAAGCTTATTATTTTTAGGCTTATAGCCATCAAATGTGCCAGTAAACGCAGGAATAGAATCGACAGTATCAGGAACAAGGCCGGTGGCTAAATCGCCGGTAATTGACCAGTTCATGAAAAACTTCGGGTACATCGTAATGCTAACAATGCCGTCTGCTTTGTTGGCTTTCGTGGCGGCCTCAATAATTGCATTTGCTTGCTGAACACAGGCTTTAGGGTTGGCAAGGTCATACTTACAAAGATTCTTCGTCAGCCCCGTATAAATACCACTATCAACGCCGCCTACACCACCAGTTGTAGCATCTTCGATAACCCACTGGTTATCTTTATACGTAGCTTTCCATGTAGCAAGAATGCAAATTACATAATTGGTTTTCAAAAAAATGTTCGGGAAGTAATCATTGTCATACACGTATTCCCCAAGCTCGAAAGATTCGGGGTTAAGGTTATCCCCAATAGCGTCTGTCATTGCGTGTTCACGCTCGACAAAGCACTGCCCAACGTTAACGTCAAAGAGGTACGTCTGCATGGGGTCAATGGAATAATAGATGCGCGAAGTAGTGTTGCTGATATACTCGACCTGCGTAATGAACGCATAGAACCATTTTGTGCCGTAAGCAGTGTTACGGAACATCATATAGTTACAATCGAACAGTTCATCAGCGGTTTTGTCCAACGTGATATACGGCCTAGGATAACGCTGATATGATACTTTATCGAAATAGAACGCAAGCGCATATGTCGTGAATGCTGTCGCTTGCTGTTCGGGGCTGTCAAACCAAATGGTGTGGTCGAATGACGGTTCAAGAGGAACATTCTTTAGAATATACACATCTGAATTCGGAACAATCATCGACATGAAACCACCTGCCTTTAAGAAATTTCCCTCCTACCCACCCGACCACTATTTTAACGCCGTGGCCATTCGTCTGTAAATGGATTACTTAACTGTGACAGTGCACGTGGCTTTCTTCGTGTCGTCGAAAGCAGAAGTTGCAGTAATCGTCGCGGTAGTAGACGTTGCGTCTGCATCGACCGTGACTACACCAGCCGCCGAAACCTTAACATCCGCTGCGTTGCTCGTCCACACAACCGTCTGCGGAGCGAAGTATTCAGTCACGACCGCACAGGAGAGAGACACGCTGCCGCCCTTAGGAACGGACGCAGTAGTCGGAGACACAGTAACGGAAGTGACCGACGGAGTGCCCGGAACGAACAGAACAGAGTTTGCAAACGGGGACACCGAGAACGTTTTCCACACATGGTAGAAGTAGTTCCAGTAAAGACCCTGACCGTTATACTGCTCAGTGAACTGCGTCAGCATATCGAATACCATGAACCAATCCTTGTCAACGATGACTGCCGGAATTGCATTCAGCGCAGTAAGCTCGTCCTGAGACGGCTCATTGTACGTCGGGTCTCCGGCGAAGATTTCGCCGAGACGGGCAATGTCGAGGTCGCCGAAACCATCAATCAGAACACGATGACCAAGGAACTCAGCCTTATCCATATTGAACGCAGAAGCAAGGACATTCACGTCCATGGTAGCGTCGAACACAGAGTTAACAATCATGTACTGGTCGGTCTTGTCAGTGAACGTGCGAACGGCTGCGGGGTTGTACTCGCTGTTCATAAACGTCAGCTTATTAGACACACCCTTAACGGTGGTGACAATCGCTTTCGCATTCTCAGCATTCACGGTCGGGACAGTGACAGGGTACACACGACCATCAAGGATATGACGGGCAAGCAGGTACTTCATGACGAGAAACTCATCGTAGTTCGCACCCGTGTACATGGAATCGACGATTCGGGCAATCAGGTCGGTCACGCCATCCCACGACAGGAACGCCTGTTTAAGCTGCTCCTGCGTGACGGTTGCCTTATAGAACTTCTGGTAGTTCATGATGTGGAAAGCTGCACGAACATCAGGCACGACGCGCTTGAAAACTTCCTGCTCGGCAATCTCGGGATTGAACTCCTGAACCTTTGCGATGTTGACGAAGATTTCCTCAATAGATTCGCCGTACTCAAGAACGCCTTTCTTGAAGAAAGCGATAGGGTTAGAGTACATCTTCGACGTGAGCATTACACGACCGATGCGGTTAACCAGAGCATTCAGGAACTCATTCTGGAGAGCCGGGTAATCCATGATAATCGCGCCAATCGTGCGAACGGATTCAACGTCATTAGCGTCTGCTTTGGGGACGTAATTACGATAATCGACCGACGCATTATTGCGGATAACATTCAGAATATCCGCAGCGGACGTGGTCAGCGTCCTAATCTTAGGCTTAACAGGCATAAGCATTTACTCCTTTCACGAAAACAGGTCATCATACTTTTCCGGGGATTCCTCATCGGGTTCATCTTCCGGAAGTTTAGGGTCTGCGGGAGAATTAGGAGCAAGGAAACGGTCTTTGTATTCCTTGACCACATTCTCATACTTTTCTTTGTATTCGTCACGCTCCTGCTGCAACTGCGGGTTGGACATTTCGTCATACATACCCATAAGGTCAGAAACGTCCTTGAGCGTGGCTTCGTCATCGGCAATAGCATACTTGCCGATAATAGCCTGAAACTGTTCACGAGTTAGCACATCAAAATTCCTCCTTTAATAGAATCTTGCTTGTGGATTTATCATCATCCATAGCGGCATTGGCTTTCTCTTCTTGGGCGACGGTGGCGGGGCTGGAAGATTTGTAAGGTAGATGTACCATTTGTCGGCGTAGGTCATGCGCAATGCACGAGTCTGCTCCCAAGCCGAAAGATTGGGACGCTCATACTGGACAAGCCAAATGTCCGCCAAAGTGGCGGGAGATTCGGTAGAATGAATGTATGTTTGCCACGTATTTGTATAAGATGGAAAGTAAGGATTTTGGCCGAATTGAAGATTGTTGTCATACTCATACTTAATCCGACTCAATTCCAAATCGCCGCAACGCAACGGGTCATCCCAACCGTCCCCCGCCCAGTCACTAAACTTTGTCCGTGGCGTCCATTGCACAAGGCCGTAACCAGCATTAGGATTACCAAGCTCGAACGAAGCTTCTGTCTGCCCGGGATTCAAATTCGATTCAACTTGCATATTGCCGAGCATGCCAGCAACAGCATTTATTGACCAACCTAGAGCGCCAAAATAATTCCAGATGATGCGCGCATTATTTTTCATAGCATCCTCTGTCATTTTTCCAAGCTCGTTAGTATAATAAGCTACCCACTCTAGCCCCTCAGAGGCCATGCTTGCGTAATCAGGGAGACAGTAACCACGAATAGACTTCTGGTCTATCGTGCGTTCCATCAGCTTAACAGAGTCTCCGTTGTTGCCCTCGATTACTGTAAACGTGTTTCCGTTTACAACGCCAACTATACCGCAGTGGTCTGGCTGCCCCTGATTGTCGCCAGAACCAGAGTCATCCCAATCGTATTGAATAATGTCCCCCATCTGAGGGACATAAGCGTCATTTTCTTCCCATCGGTTAATGTTCTGGTATAGCGTTACCATGTAAGGACAATAGGCCGTCGGAAAAATGATATCCGTCAAGCCTAAAGCAATACCGACATACGAAACGAACACAGCACACCAAGGTGAAGCGTATGTTACAGTCGGGCCTCCTACATCTGTTTGGTAGCTATTATACGCGTCAATTATTTTCTTATAACTGTCGTCGTATTCATTAAGGCCGATGCACGATTGAGCGAATGCGTAAACTGACGTTCTTAGTTCTTGCTCAGTCATTTAATCGTGAGCGTGTTGATAAGAGACTGCATAACGGAAGTGTTGTTGTTAATGGCAGTAGAAAGCTCAGAAATCTCTGCCTTATATTCCTTCGTCAAATTAGCAATCTCTTCCTTATGGTATTCCGCAGATTTGTTGACATAGAAAAACATGATAAGGCAACAAGCAATAGGAAAACCCACATTGGAAATAAGCTGAACGACTTCGTCCATGCAATTCACCCCTTTCTATAATATCATGTTACCACAGTTCCGGGCTTGTGTCAAATGGAAAGTTTTGGAGATGAGAGCGAACTGGTTATTGCTGGAAGCAAGGGGGTACTTGTAGGGGTG
>OGMF01002228.1_pt1 | contig 16973 bp, 14 predicted proteins | sample 1572921 | NCBI WGS metagenome assembly OGMF01 (sample SAMEA2581919, study PRJEB24529) | metagenome | biome: Human gut stool | place: China | collected 2011
AAAACTCTGATGTACCACTGAAATTATTTCTAAGAAGTATATTCATATACATATTAAGTTCTAGTTTACTATAATCTTTATATTTCTTTTTATCTATTTTTAAACCATAATAAAGGTTTTCTTTTGTAACATTGGTACTTATTACTGAAGAAGGAATATTAACTTTTTTAGGTTCTTTCATAGAAATTATCTTAGGATTTAAATATTTTTTATCAAAACTTTCATAAAAATCCTCACAAAGTTTTATTACTTCATAATGATTAACATTACCAGTTACAACTAAAAACATATTTTCTGGATGATAAAAAGCATCAAATACATTTTTCGCATCATCAACGGTAATACTTTTTATATCTTCTTCATCACCAGTAATTAAATACTTATGATTATCATATTTATAAATATTATTTAGAAGTTCAAAATATCCTTCATTAAAGGGATTATTTTTAGTCATTTTGGCTTCCTCAATAATAATAGGTTTTTCTTTACTTACAAGTTCTTTTGTAAAATAATCATTATTAACGAAATATAGTAAATGATTTAAGTTATCTTTTAAATTATCGTTTGTGGTAACTTCATAACATGTATGATCAAAGGTTGTATAGGCATTTACATAACTACCAATTTTATAAAAATAATCATGTGCAGTTTTATTATCCTCTTCATTAAATTTAATATGCTCTAAAAAATGAGCCATTCCGTTTGGAACTTTAATATCTTCTTTATTTACCTCAAAGTTAGTGTGAACACTACCATATTTAACTGTTAAGGTAAGATTAATATCACTAGATTCTTTACACTCCCAAATATAAATATTAAGACCACAATCTAATTTATGATGATAAACTATTTCATCAGTTCTTTCTATTTTAATTTTTTCCATTTTGATCCTCACACAAAGCATAAATTACATTTAATTTTAATTTTTTTGCAAAAGTAACAATGTCACTTTTTGTAACCTTTTTTATATGCTCTTTTTTCTCTTCGAATGTATAATCATTTACAAATTTTTGTGAAACATAGTTATTATTTATTCCTGATTGACTATTTGAATTTAGTTCAATATTATTTATTATATTATTTTTTGCATTATTTACATCCTCTTCAGTAAACTTACCTTTGACCATTTCACTTACACTTTTCTTTATTAAGGAAACAGCTTTATCAATATTTTCTTTACTAAGTGAAACATCTACCTCAAAAACATTATCAAAAACATTTAACACACTTGATACTCTATAGCATAAACCATTTTCTTCGCGTAAATATTTATATAGTTTTGAGGAAAGCCCTCCAGAACCTATAATATAATTAAATACTGGGTATACACTTCTTCTTTCTTCCTCAGTAATATCATTAATATTATAAAGCATTACTAGAGATGATTGTTTAAATGTAGATTTATCCATCTTAACTATTGGTTTCTTTCTTTCAATATTTTTTACATAATATTTGAAATCCATATAATTTACTCTGTTATTATGATAATTATCTTTGATTAAAGATACTGCCCTATTCATATCTAAATTACCCATTACAAAAATATCAACAACGCTATTTTGCATTATATATAAATATTCTTTATATAAGCCTTCCCTAGTTATGGCTTTCACTTCCTCTTTAGTACCAGTTACTGATAAAGCAGAGATTGAATTTTTATCAAGAGTATCAAAAGCATTATCAAAAGCAAGCTGCATAGCATTTTCTTTTGTACTATCAATATCAAGGTAAAGTTCATTTTTACCATTTTCAAAAGGGATTTCAGCAAATTCATTATTTTTTACATTAGGAAACAAAATCATATCAAATAAGAATTGTACTATATTTTCTAAATAATCTTTTTCACTCATATATTCTGGATTAATAAAATTTACCCTAAATGTTAGTGAGCTAACATAACCTTTTCTACTTATACCTGTAGAATAATAAATGTTATATAAATCCTCTTTTTTAAGGGCTAAATTACGAAGTGAATTGAAATGCTTATTACACGTTCCCATTACCTCACACAAAAGACTTACAATAGGAAATCTTTCTTTATCAGTTTTAAATCTAAATACAACCTCAATATCACTAGTTTTAAATCTATCGTATTTTAAAGTATGAATTTTGTATGAACTTTTATCTATAGTATTATATTCCATAACTCTCCTTCTTAATTATTATGTATTAATTTTCTTTATTTAAACAAATTTTTTTATAAGATGATATAAAATAATCATCAGTCATACCAGATATATAATCAAGCACTATTCTTTCATTAGAACTTTCTAAATATTTTTCATCCATATTATTTAAGTAAGAATAATATTGGGCTATCATAATTTTTAGTTTTTAAATCATTTAAATAGCCATCAAAGACTGTTCTAAACATTTTATTAATAAGTTCTCTTTCTTTAACTGTATAGGCTTTACCATAAATATGTTCATAGTTAAAATCCTTTAATTTAGAAATTGCATTAAATACTTCATCACTCATTTTTATATAACTTTTGCCTTCGCTTTCAGTTATTATATCAGTAATTATTGTATTAACTATTTCTCTATTAGTTTTACCTAAAACATTAACAATTTCTTTAGGGATTTCTTCGAAAGATACAAGTCCCATTCTTACACCATCTTCAATATCTCTTCCTAAATAAGCAATTATATCACTAATTCTTACTATACATCCCTCAAGGGTCATTGGTCTTAAATATTTGGCTACCTCTAAAGATTTATAAGATTCAAAATATTCCTTTAAAAAATCTTCTTTAGTTTTTGGTTTAATATAATATTCATTTGATACAAGTTCACCATTATGACACATTATTCCATCAAGCACCTGAAGACTTATATTTTGACCTTTACCATAGTTTTCGACAAACATTAGGTTTCTAACACTATTTATATTATGCATAAAATAGCCTTCGCCTACTTCTTTACTTATTTCATTTAATACTCTTTCCCCTACATGTCCAAAAGGTGTATGTCCAAGATCGTGTCCTAAAGCTGCAGCCTCGATTAAATCCTCATTTAAATTAAGGGCTCTTCCTATAGTTCTTGCAATTTTAGATACATACTGCACATGAATCATTCTTTTTTGAATATGATCATTTTTAGTTTCGGTAAAAACTTGTGTTTTGTCCATATATCTTACATAAGATAGTGAATAAATAATTCTATCTATATCTCTAAAAAAACCTGGTCTAAAATCTTCTTTTTCATTCTCAAATCTAATCACTTTGTCATCAGTGCACGCATAATCACTTAAATATTTATTATGTTTACGCATATTATCATATATTTTTTTATCCATCATTATCACCTATAAAATATTATATATGATTTTACCCTAAAAAAAAAGATAGTTTACATTTTTAGTTTACTATCTTCATAAAGACTTAATTCATTTTCACATTCACAAACTAAATCATAAATTAAGTTAAGTTTCATATCAATATATCTTATTTCTTTTTCCTCTTTTTCAAAAAGTTCTAAAAATAATTTATGAACTATTGCTATTTTGCAAGAAACTTCAGTAGAGTTATCACATTTTCCGTATAGCTCTAAAAGTTTTCTTTTTAAATAATTGATTTTTTGTTTTTCTTCTTCAGTAAGACTATTTCTATTCATTCTATCTTCCCTTTCCATAATTTTTCTCTAGATTTGCAAGTGCATCTTTTATTTCATCAATAGTTCTCTCACAATTTGTAATTTTTGCTTTAATAAATGGTATCATTATAAATTGACCATTACGCATACATTCATAAATTTGCTTGTTATAATTATTAATTTCATCCTGTCTATATAAAAGACTATATTCAAGCATCTCTTTATAATGTTTTAACCCTTCTTCAGTATATTCCATAATTTATCTTCCTTTTCCATAATTGTTTTCAAAAGTCGCAAGTTCACATTGTAGACTTTCCATTTCTTTTTCACATTTTGAAATATTATATTTAATAATTGCTGCTTTTAAATATTGCTTACTACTCATATATTCTTTAAGTTTTTGCTCAAAGCTTATAATTTTCGTTCTACATATAGAAATATTATATTCTAAAATTCCTTTCCAATAATGAATTTCTGCATCTGTATATTCCATAAAACCTCCTTAGGTAATTAATATTATACTATAAATAGTAATGATTTTAAATAGGTAAATGGTATAGTATTAGTACCTATTTTTTTCCTAGTCATATATTCATAATCAATTTTTAATATATTACATATTCTATACAAAAAAACTCTATTAACATTTCTAGTTTTATCATTTTCAATACTACTAAGGGTAGAAATAAAAATATTTGATAATTTTGATAGTGTTTTTAAAGATAATTTTCTATTTATTCTATCTTGTCTAATTAAATATCCAATTTTATTTATAAACGTTCCTCCTTTACTTAATTTATTGTATAAAAAAACAGACCATAAATTTATGATCTGCTCGATTAATTGTAATTTGAGATTAATTTATATCAAATTCAATATAAATTTTTTCTGCGACATTTGATGAGTATGGAAGATTTTCTTCTGAGGTAAAATACCTTACCAATCTATATTTACCACTCTTTAATTTATCGTATCCATAAGTCCAATCAATTGTTTCTTCTTTTTCTTCATTTGTTTTTATATTATATAAAATAGCAATCCAAGTCAAAGTTTCTTTTGGCTCTAATGAAACATATTTGCCATTTTCGTATTTTTCTAACGAATATTGTGGTCCATAATAGTATGTTTGATCAGTATTATTTTTCATAAGCAAGGTTAATCCACTATTAGTTAATGTATTGTTCTTAATTGTCATTAAAATACTTTCATTATTACTTCTAATATATTTTTCCATTGAATTATATTCATCGCCATTTATTCTATAAATTCCATTATAAGGTATTTCAATATACATTTTCCCATTTTTCTTGTAAACAAATAATGTTGATTGCTTATCATCTTTCAAATCAAATTCAATTTTTATAATATCTTCTGCATTTACTGGATAGTCTTGTATGCTTTCTTCATCTGTATTTCTTCCTTTACCACTACCACTCAATACATAAATAATATCTTTGATTTCTTCGGTATCTGTAATTTCTTTTTTATTATCATTTTTTTCAAATAAAATGCTCTCAACATTTTCTTCTTTAGGAATTGATAATTCGTACTTTTTCTTTCCTCCACACCCTGTTATTCCTAAAACCATAAACCCACAAATTAAAATAGTTAAAATTGTTTTTTTCATAAATACCATCCTTTCAACAAATTTCAATTTTTTACTTTGTTTACATTTTATATTATAACATTTATTGCAAAAATTATAAAGAGGAAACTAATTTGTTTCCTCTTCGTTTATTTTTTCAGAATTTACTTCTTCAACTTTAGTTTCATCAATAACTTCAGGTTTTTCATCCATTAAGTTTTCCTCTAAAGCTTCAGTTGCATCAGTTTCCATAAATTGTTTTTCAAGAGCAATATCAATATTTGAATATTCAGTAGCACCAGTACCTGCTGGGATAAGTTTACCAATAATAACGTTTTCTTTTAAACCTTTTAAGTAGTCAACTTTACCTTTAATAGCAGCATCTGTAAGTACTCTTGTAGTCTCTTGGAATGAAGCTGCTGATAAGAATGAATCAGTTTCAAGAGAGGATTTTGTAATACCAAGCATAATTGGAAGTCCTTTAGCAGGAACTCCGCCTGCAAGAAGTACTGGTTTATTTCCTTCATTAAATGTTTTAAGTGAAACAGATAAGCCCTCAACAAATTTAGTATCTCCTGGATCTAAGATTCTCATCTTATTAATCATTCTCTTAACAATAATTTCAATATGCTTATCGTTAATATCAACACCTTGAAGTTTATATACACTTTGAATTTCTTTTAGAATGTATTCTTGAGCAGTAAGTGGGTCAGTAACAGCAAGTAATTCTTTAGGAGCAATAACACCTTCAGTAAGTTTATCTCCTGCTTCTACTTTATCCCCAACACTAACTCTAAGTTTCATATTATAAAGTGTTGTATGTTCTCTTGAACCAGCATCATTTGCAACTGTAATAATATGTTTACCACCGTTTTCCTCAATTTTAGTTACAGTACCAGTAATTTCAGAAATAGTTGCTTTATATTTAGGCGTTCTAGCCTCAAATAATTCTTCAACTCTTGGAAGACCTTGTGTAATATCATCTTCACCAGCAACTCCACCTTTGTGGAAGTTTTTCATTGTAAGCTGAGTACCAGGTTCACCAATTGATTGAGCAGACATAATACCTACAGCTTCACCAGTTTCAACTAAGTTACCTGTAGCAAGATTTCTACCATAACATTTTTGACAAACACCGTTTTCAGTTTTACAAGTAAGTGAAGAACGAATTTCAACTTGTTTAATGCCAGCTTTTTTAACTTTTTGAACAACAGCTTCAGTAATCATTTCACCAGATTCACATAATACTTTCTTAGTTTCTGGATCAATAATCTTTTTAGCGGCAAATCTTCCTAAAATTCTTTCTTCAAGAGGTTCGATAACTGAACCATCTTTATCATTTAGTAAGTCTTTAACAACTACACCGTGGATTGAACCACAATCATGTTCTTTAACAATAATATCTTGAGCAACATCTACAAGTCTTCTTGTTAAGTAACCAGAGTCAGCAGTTTTTAAAGCAGTATCGGCAACACCTTTTCTTGAACCATGTGTTGATAAGAAGAATTCTAGAACTGAAAGTCCTTCCATAAATGATGATGTAATCGGAATTTCAACTGTATCACCATTTGGTTTTGCCATTAAGCCTTTAAGACCTGCAAGTTGGGTAAAGTTTGTAACCTCACCACGTGCTCCTGAATTCATCATCATGAATATTGGGTTATCAAAATCACCAGCACTCATTTCTTTAAATTCATTTTTAACGTTTTCAGTACATTTAGACCAAATTGCAATTACAGCTTCATGTCTTTCTTCTTTAGTAATAATACCACGTTTAAATTGTTTATTAACTTTATCTACAGCAGCTTTTGCCTCTGCAATAAATTCTTCTTTTTTATGTGTAGTTTTGATATCAGCATAAGATACTGTAATACCAGCTATAGTTGAATACTTAAATCCTTGATCTTTTAATTTATCAAGCATTATAGATGTTTCAGTAGTACGATATCTTTTAAATACTTGAGCAATTAATGATTTTAATGTTCCCTTTACAAAAGGTGATACTAAAGGCATTTCTTTAATAGCCTGTGGAATATTAGTTCCAGGTTCTAAGAAATATTTCATTGGTGTAATACCTTCGATATTATCTTTTGAAGGTTCATTCATATAAGGGAATGAATCTGGGAATATTTCATTAAATTTAAGTTTTCCAACTGTAGTAACTAAATATTTACCTTGTTGTTCATCAGTAAATAACTTATGTTTAAATGAACTTGCTGGTATAGCAATTCTTGTATGTAAAGTAATTTCTTTTCTCTCATAAGCCATTAATGCTTCATTTTCATCTTTGAATACTCTACCTTCGCCTTCTTCACCAGCTTTTTCAATAGTTAAATAACAGTTACCAAGTACCATATCTTGTGAAGGTGTAACAATTGGTTTTCCATCTTTTGGATTTAAAATGTTGTTAGCACCAAGCATTAAAAGTCTTGCTTCTGCTTTTGCTTCCTCAGAAAGTGGTACGTGAACAGCCATTTGGTCACCATCGAAATCAGCGTTAAATGCAGCACATACAAGTGGATGTAGTCTTATTGCTTTACCACCAATTAATACTGGCTCGAATGCTTGAATACCAAGTCTATGTAGGGTTGGTGCACGGTTAAGCATTACTGGATGTTCTGTTATAACATCTTCGACTATATCCCAAACACATTCATTTCTAGTTTCAATTAATTTTTTTGCTCCTTTAATATTATGAGCAAGTCCTCTTTCTACTAAACCATGAATAACATGTGGTTTAAATAGTTCAAGGGCCATTTCTTTTGGAAGACCACATTGATACATTTTAAGGCTTGGTCCAACTACGATAACTGAACGGCCAGAGTAATCAACTCTCTTACCAAGTAAGTTTTGTCTAAAACGACCTTGTTTTCCCTTAAGCATTGAAGATAAACTCTTAAGTGGTCTATTAGAAGATGCTGTTACACTTCTTCCTCTTCTACCATTATCAAGTAGTGAATCAACTGCCTCTTGAAGCATTCTCTTTTCATTTTGAACAATAATTGATGGTGCTCCAAGTTCAAGTAATTTTTTAAGACGATTATTACGGTTAATAATTCTTCTATAAAGATCATTTAAATCAGATGTAGCAAATCTACCACCATCTAGTTGAAGCATAGGTCTAAGCTCTGGAGGTATAACTGGAATAACATCAAGTACCATCCATTCAGGTTTATTACCAGATTCAATAAATGAATCTAAGCAATCAAGTCTTTTAACAAGACGCACTCTTTTTTGTCCAGTTGTATTTTCAAGTTCATCATGAACTTTTTCAATTTCTTTTTTAAGGTCAACTTGTTTAAGTAGTTCCTTAATAGCTTCAGCACCCATTCCAACTTTGAATGTATTACCATATTTTTCATATAAATTTCTATACTCTTTATCAGAAATAGTTTGTTTATGTTCAAGTGGAGCTGTTCCTGGATCAATTACTACATAACTTACGAAATATAATACTTCTTCCAAATCTCTTGGAGACATATCTAGTACAAGGCCCATTTTAGATGGAACACCCTTAAAGAACCAGATGTGAGAACATGGTGCAGCAAGTTCAATGTGTCCCATTCTTTCTCTTCTTACTTTAGAAAGAGTAACCTCTACACCACATCTATCACATATAATATTTTTATATCTAAGTCTTTTGTATTTTCCACAGCTACATTCAAAATCTTTTGTAGGTCCGAAAATCTTTTCACAGAATAATCCGTCTCTTTCTGGTTTTAATGTACGATAGTTAATTGTTTCAGGTTTTTTAACTTCGCCATAAGACCAAGAACGAATCTTTTCAGGGGATGCTATGGAAACCTTAATTCCCTTAAAGTTACTAACATCTATCATTATTCTTCACCTTCCCCTTCCATATCATCTATATCATCTGGAAATTCCAAATCATCAAGTGATGGTTCTTCATCTTCATCATCAAAGTCATCTTCCTCTTCATCAAATGATTTACTTGGTTCAGGAAGTACTTCTTCATCAGTAGATAAATCAATTTCATCAATTCTTAAATTATCATTAGATTCATCATCTTTTTCTTCAATATCTTTAAATTCTAATAATTCATCATCATTTGTAAGAACTTGTACATCTAAGCATAATGCTTGGAATTCTTTAACAAGTACTCTAAAGCTTTCTGGAACACCTGCTTGATTAACAAGTTTACCTTTTACTAAAGCTTCATATACTTTAACACGTCCTACAATATCATCGGCTTTAACAGTTAAGATTTCTTGAAGTACGTGTGCAGCACCATAAGCATAAAGTGCCCAAACTTCCATTTCTCCAAATCTTTGTCCACCAAATTGCGCTTTACCACCTAATGGTTGTTGAGTAATAACACTATAAGGTCCTGTTGCTCTTGCATGAAGTTTATCATCAACCATATGGTGAAGTTTAATCATATACATAACACCAACGGCAATTTTATTATCAAATGGTTCACCTGTACGTCCATCATATAAAGTCATCTTACCATCAGGGCTCATCTTAGCATCTTTCATTTGCTCAGATACATCTTCCCAAGTAGCAGAATCAAATACTGGAGTAGCATAATGTCTACCTAAAATCTTACCAGCCATTCCTAAATGAAGTTCTAGAATTTGACCAACGTTCATACGAGATGGAACACCAAGTGGGTTAAGCATAATGTCTACTGGACGACCATCTGGCATAAATGGCATATCTTCCTCAGGTACTACTAAAGAAATAACACCTTTATTACCATGTCTTCCTGACATTTTATCTCCAACTTGAATTTTTCTCTTTTGAACTATATAAACTCTTATAACTTTTTGAACACCAGCCGCAAGTTCATCTGAGTTTTCTTTTGTATAAATTTGTACATCATGAACAATACCATCTGCACCATGATCTACTCTAAGTGAAGTATCTCTTACTTCTCTTGTTTTTTCACCAAAGATTGCATGAAGTAGTTTTTCTTCGGAAGTAAGTTCTTGCATTCCTTTTGGAGTTACTTTACCAACAAGAATATCGCCTTCTCTAACTTCTGTACCAATTCTTACAATACCATCAGCATCAAGATTTTTACGAGCATCTTCAGAAACATTTGGTATATCACGAGTAATTTCTTCAGGTCCAAGTTTTGTATCACGACACTCAATATCATAGTGAGAAATATGAAGTGAAGTATATGCATCATCTTTAACAAGTCTTTCATTTAAGATAACGGCATCCTCATAGTTATAACCTTCGAATGTCATGAAAGCAACTGTCATATTCTTACCTAAAGCAAGTTCTCCTTTATCACAAGAAGGACCATCAGCAATAACTTGTCCAGCGTGAACTTTATCGCCTGCTTTAACAATTGGTCTATGGTTTACACAAGTTGAGGCATTACTTCTTTCGAAAGTTGAAAGATAATATGTATCACTTGATTTACCATTATTTATAACAATTTTTTTACTATCAGCATAATCAACTACACCAGCAGTTTTAGAAAGTACACAACTTCCTGATGATGATGCAGCAATATATTCAACACCAGTACCAACTATTGGAGCTTCACTTGTAAGAAGTGGAACTGCTTGTCTTTGCATGTTTGCACCCATAAGGGTTCTTTTTGCATCATCGAATTCCAAAAACGGAATACAACTTGTAGTTACTGCAACAACTTGACTTGGAGCAACGTCTACATAATCAACTTCTTCACGTTTAACGATAACGTTATCACCATTAACACGTACAAGAACTTCATCGTCAATAATTCTATTATCTTTATCAAGTTTTACAGTTGCTTGAGAAATATAATAATCAGTTTCTTCATCAGCAGTCATATAAATTATATCTTTATCAACAACACCATTATTTACTTTATGGTAAGGAGTTGTAATAAATCCATATTCATTAACTTTAGCATAACCAGCAAGTGATGTAATAAGACCTATATTTTGTCCCTCTGGTGATTCAATTGGACATATTCTTCCATAGTGAGATGAGTTAACATCTCTTACTTCCATACCAGCTCTTTCTCTTGAAAGTCCTCCTGGTCCTAAAGAAGAAAGTCTTCTTTTATCTGTAAGTTCAGCAATTGGGTTAACTTGATCCATAAACTTAGAAAGTTGTGATGAACCAAAGAACTCTTTTAATACTGCAGTTACAGGTCTAATATTAATTAATGTTTTTGGTGTAACATTTTCAAGTTCTTGAGTAGTCATTCTTTCACGAATAACTCTTTCCATACGAGCCATACCAACTCTAAATTGATTTTCAACTAGCTCACCAACTTGTCTTACACGTCTATTTCCTAAATGATCGATTTCATCTTCATTACCAATATTATAATGTAAATCAATATAATATGATAAAGATGCATAAACATCAGGAATAGTAAGTCTTTTTTCAGTTACACTACTATCAGTTCCAATTAAAGTAAGAACTTTTTTGCCATCAATCTTATCATAAACCTTTAAAGTTTGAATCATTTTAAAATCATCAAGTTCTTCATTAATTGTAGCTTCTTTTAAATTTAATCCGCCAGCAAAAGCAACTTTTAACTTTTCAAGAATATCTTTAGTAATAACATCACCTTTTTTAGCAATTTCTTCACCATTAAATTTAATGTTTTCAGCTAAAGTACATCCAAGTATTCTTTCACAAATAAACATTTTTTTGTTAAATTTGTATCTTCCTACTTTTGCTAAATCATAACGGAATCTATCAAAGAATCTAGTGATTAATTGGTTTTTAGCACTATCAATAGTTGCAGGTTCTCCTGGACGAAGTTTTTCATAAATTTCAAGTAGTGCTTCATCAGTATTATTTGTAATATCTTTTTCTAAAGTATTTTTTACAAATTCATTATCACCAAATAATTCAATGATTTCTTCATCAGTGGAAAGTCCAAGTGCACGTAAGAATGTTGTAACAGCTACTTTTCTAGTACGATCTATTCTTACATAGATTACACCTTTAGCATCTGTTTCATATTCAAGCCATGTACCTTTATTAGGGATTATTTCTCCACTAACAATTCTTCTACCATTTTTATCTATTTCTCTTTTGAAATAAATAGATGGAGAACGAACAAGTTGAGATACAATTACTCTTTCTGCACCATTTATGATAAATGTACCAGCATCTGTCATAAGTGGTAAATCACCTAAGAATATCTCTTGTTCTTTTACTTCACCAGTTTCATGAAGGTAAAGTCTTGCTTGCACTTTAAGTGGTGCAGCATAGTTAACCATTCTTTCTTTTGCTTCCTTAATTGAATACCTTGGTTCATCTAAAGAATAGTCAGTAAATTCAAGTGAAATATTTCCAGTAAAACTTTCAACTGGAAAAAGATCCTCAAATACTTCTTTGATTCCATTTTCAATGAAATTTTGATAACTTTTCTTTTGGATTTCCAAAAGGTCTGCAAGTTCAAGAGTGTTACTTGATTTTGCGAAATTAATTCTTTCGCGATAGTCTCCGAATTTTTGTTTTTTATAAGCCACGATCTCACCCCATAATCTTATTTTTTTTGGACTATTTTTATGTTAAAAATAAACACGTCAACATTAAATAATTTTAGCAAAGAATAAATCATTTTGTCAAGACATTTTACAGCAAAAAATGTAAAATCCTTTATCTTTTTCTTTTATTTCAACATTGTAATGTTCATTTAACAGTTTTTGTATAGATTTAGCACCTTGGTCCTTACGCATTACAAACCAAAGTCTTCCACCATCATTTAGATGTATTTTAGCATTAATAAGAAACTCTAATATAACTTTTTTACCAGCTTTTATCGGTGGATTTGTAATAATTACATCATATTTATCTAAAATATTTTCATACACATTACTTTCAATTACTTTAGCATTAACTTTATTTGCAACAATATTTCTTTCACACAAATGCAATGCTCTTTTGTTAACATCACACATAGTTATATTTTTACCAGTTATCTTAGCAAGTGATATTCCTATTAATCCATAACCACAACCTAAGTCTAGGATATTTTCATAATCAGATTCATTTTTTAAAAATGTTTCTATTAAAAGTCTACTTCCATAATCTAAATGATTTTTGCTAAATACTCCGTTATCACTAAAAAAATCAATAGTTATGTTTTTATAATTATAACTAAGTGTCCTAATTTCACTTTTTAAATTTTGATTATTTGTAAAATAATGATCCATTTATTTCCCTTTTCTTTTCAAACTAATTTTATTATACAAAAAAAGGCACACTAAATCAAGTAGCAAGCGCCCTATTTTTACTATATAAAGTTTTTAATAAACTCCATAATTAAACTAAAACATGTTAAAAATAATATTATATATAAAAGCTCTTTTCTTTCAGATGAACTTTTCATTAAACTAACCCCCCTTATTATCTTTTTCTATTTAAAGATAAACAATATTTATTATAATTACTTACCGCTTCATGAGTATTTTGAATACTTTCTATTTCACCATCACCATTTAAATGCCATATAAGGTCATCTTCAATGGAGTATGCATAACTATCTATTCCATTTAACTTAAAATAGCCATAAACCTCATCACTATTTTTAAATACTGGTACTTTTTGACCTTCATAAAATTTCTCTAATATTGACTCTAAATGTTGAAATGGTCTACCCCAGAAATACTCTAAAGCATCATCATAAGTAAGTTTGGGTTCTAAACCATAACTTGGTTCATTCATAACTATTGTCATCATTTTTTCACGAGATTCTTTACTTACTTCAAATGTTTCTTCACTATATAAATAATTAGGTTCATATATATTACTTTGCTCTTCATTACTTTTCTTAATGCTATATGAAATAGCACTTATACTAGCCACTAAACAAATACTTAATACTCCCTTAAATATTTTATTATTTTTCATAACTAATCCCCCCCTTAGTTACTAACATTCTATCATATTTTCACAAAAATGTCAAATCAGTGTAAAGTTATCTAGATAAATCATCTATTTTTTCTAATACAATATTTTCATATATAATAACTACTCTAACGTGCAGAAACTGGCGTTGCCACCAATTTTCAGGGGGTTTGAAATAAATCAAAAATTCTGGAAGGAGGATGATGCTTATGTCTAAAGATAAGATAATTAAATTCGAGTTTTTATGCATACTATTTCTGATTTGTTTTTACAACATCGATAAAATAGAAAACGCCGTCCATGTTCTAGTAAAACTATTTAGACTTTTAAAAGAGTTTATTTTAGCTTTACTAGCATAGATAGCGTTATCTAATTTCATTATTAGGCAACGTGAACTTCCTTCACGTTCACCTATTTATAATATAACATTAATCTATATATTTATGCAAGGGGTTTAGATATTATTTGTTTTTCTTAATATATAATTTGAAAGTGATTTAAGTTTATCAAAAATATACATACTACAAATAAATAAAACTATAAATACTAAAATAGTGTCTTTATTAATATTACTTATATTGAAAAATGCATATTGGTAAAGCGCACAATATTCAAATGCTAAGAATAATATACACATCATTACTCCCCTTAAAAGATTATATGGTTTACAAATATAATTTAAGAATATAAATCCTGTTATAGCGGTTAAAAATACTGTAAGAGTCGAACATAATTCTTGTGAAAGACCAAAATTAATTTGGAATAACTTAATAATTACTACATTAAATACTACAGTTAAAGCACTAGGTAAAGCCTTTAAGAATACTTTCAAAAGAAAATTTCCTTTTACAAGTTCATGGTTTGGTTCAAGTGCTAAAATAAATGATGGAACACCTATTGTAAAAAATGTTATTAAGGTTAAATGAATTGGAATAAAGAAATATTCTGTATTTAAAAATATACAAGCAATTATTAATATTATAGTAAATATTGTTTTACTAAGAAGAAGTGATGAACTTCTTTCTATATTATTAATACTTCTTCTTCCCTCCTTTAAAATAAGAGGTAAATTATCAATTTTTGAATCAAGAAGTACAAACTGACTTACATTTTTGGCAGCATCAGCTCCACTTGCCATTGCAATAGAACAATCACTTTCTTTTAAAGCAAGGCAATCGTTTACTCCATCACCAGTCATACCTACAAAATGTCCTTTATTCTTAAGGGCAATAACTATTTTTTTCTTTTGGTCTGGTTTAACTCTACCTAAAATATTAAAACTTTCAATAATATCAGGTATTTCTTCATCACTAACCTGTGACATATCTACACTTCTTATATCACTAATTCCTGCCCTACTAGCAATTTTAGAAACAGTTACTGGATTATCTCCACTTATGATTTTAATATCAATACCTTGCTCTTTAAAATAATTTAAAGTAACATCAGCATTTTCTTTGATTTTATCTTGAATTAAAATTAAAGCAATAGGTTTTATATCTTTTATATTTTTTAAACTTTCTCCTTTTGCAAGAAGTAATACTCTATAATCTTCTTGATAAGATGAAAGACTTTTTATTTTACCTTTATATAAATTTTCAGGACTACCTAAAAAGTATACACCACTTTCAAATTTAACCGCAGAATACTTACGCACGCTTGAAAATGATAATGTTTCTAAAAAAGCATCCTTATATTTAATATCACTTACAAAACTTTCAACTGCTTTAAAAGTTGGTGATGGATCAGAAAGTGCATTTACATATGATGCTAAAATTTCTTTAATATCTTTTTCACTTTCTTTTTTAAGAGGAATAATTTTTTTTACTTCCATAAATCCTTCGGTAATTGTACCAGTTTTATCTAAACATAAAGTATCCACTCTAGCAAGATTTTCAATAGAATATAAATCTTGAACTAAAACATTATATTTTTTAAGTCTAATAACACTTACTGCCATTGCCGATGATGTTAAAAGTACAAGCCCTTCGGGTATCATACCTATTAAAGCACTAACCATACTCATAAGGGAATCTGGAATGCTGTTAGTAATACCCATTTGATTTATAAAAAATAATATACCAATTGGAACAAGTAAAACACTTAGTATTTTTAGCATCTTTTCAAATGAATTATAAATAACTGAATTAGTCTTTTTTATATATTTTGTTTCACTAGTAATTTTAGAAATAAAATTATCTTTTCCTATATGAATTACTTTAGCATAAACATTTCCACTTATAATAAATGAACCACTTGTTAAATCATCACCTTTTTCTTTAGTAATAATTTTTTCTTCACCAGTTATAAAAGCTTCATTTACTTCACAAGTTCCAGATAATATTACAGCATCAGTTACAACCTGGTTTCCTATTTCATAATTACATACATCATCTAAAACAAGCTGTTCTCTAGTAAGCTCTATAATTTCACCATCACGAATTACTTTAATTTTGCTATCGGCAATAACACTTAATTTATCAATTGTTTTTTTAGCAAGAATTTCTTCGACTATACTTATTATAGTATTTGTAAAAATGACATTAACAAAAAGGCAATTTTTTAATGCATATAAAAATTTTCCAGATACTATTCCACTTATTAAAACCATTAAACCTAAAGCAATATTTAAAAAGTTAAAATAAGTTAAAGCATTTGTCTTAATAATTTCTTTAATAGTTTTAGTTTTTGGTTCATCAACATAATTTATTAAACCTTTTTGTTTTCTTTCTTCAACTTCAGTATTTGTTAATCCCTTTATATTCATTTATTACACCCACACTACTATTTTAGTATAGCATAAATTTTATATTTTGACACCTAGATTTAATATAAAAAAATAAAGAACCAGTTAGTTACAGTAAAGAATAAAACATACCTTTTTGATAAAAAAGGAGTAATGGTTACAGGTTGGGCTAAGTACAAAAAGGACTATTACTATTTCGGACGTACTAAT
>OGMF01002237.1_pt1 | contig 16931 bp, 8 predicted proteins | sample 1572921 | NCBI WGS metagenome assembly OGMF01 (sample SAMEA2581919, study PRJEB24529) | metagenome | biome: Human gut stool | place: China | collected 2011
CAAAGAGATGATGATTGTAAAGACAATTACGAAAAGCGATGAATTTAGTGTAGTGTTAATTCAATGGCTTTCATAAAAGATAAAGTAGTAAATGTGCAGTCAATCAGGGGTTTAGAATAAACCGAAATAAAAGGTTCGATTCCTGGTGGCACCACTGAAAATCAAGCAGTTACAATTATTTGTGACTGCTTTTTTGTTTTTATGGCAAATGAGTTTGTTTGTGTTACATACGAAAATGCAAAACAGGATTAAATTTGATTATAGGGAAAGGAGAAGAAGCGGTTTAATTGTGTCATACTGCTAAAGAATGACATACTAAAACTATTTTATCTCCCGTTAATTCTTTACATTTGCCACAAAATTATAGCGATTATGACAGAATGCAAGGATGAACACATATTAAATTCCATTGATTACCCGGAGGATTTGCGCAAGTTGTCCCCCGATAAATTGGGAGAGGTATGTGCAGAGTTGCGTCAATATATAATAGATGTACTATCGGAGAATCCGGGACATCTTGGGGCAAGTCTCGGTACGGTAGAGCTGACGGTTGCACTACACTATGTTTTTAATACTCCCTATGATCGTATTGTATGGGATGTGGGGCATCAGGCGTATGGTCATAAAATACTGACTGGACGTCGAGAGGCTTTTCATACGCTCCGAAAATTTAAAGGAATCAGTGGATTTCCTAATCCTCTGGAAAGCCCTTATGACGCATTTGTTGCCGGACATGCTTCAAATTCCATTTCGGCGGCTATGGGTATGTCGGTCGCTTCTGCTCTAAAAGGAGAAAAAGACAGACACGTGATAGCCGTGATCGGCGATGGAGCCATGACGGGTGGGTTGGCGTTCGAAGGTCTGAATAATGCGTCGGCTAATCCAAACAACCTACTTATCATTCTCAATGATAATGATATGGCAATAGATCATGCGGTCGGTGGGTTGAGTCAGTATTTGGTGGATATCACAACCAGTCAGGCATATAATAAAATGCGTTATGATGTGTACCGCGGATTGCGGAAGATGAAACTGATCAATAATGACCGTCGGGGAAATATCCTTCGTTTTAACAATAGTCTGAAAGCATTGCTTACTCAACAACATAATCTGTTTGAGGGATTCAGCATCCGTTACTTTGGTCCGATCGACGGGCATGATGTCGGTTATATGATCAAGGTTCTGAATGATATAAAGGATATGGAAGGTCCGAAACTATTACATATCAAAACTAAAAAAGGCAAAGGATTCAAGCCTGCTGAAAAGTCGGCAACGGAATGGCATGCACCAGGGCTGTTCAATAAAGAAACAGGAGAACGGATCATTGTCCATAAGTTGAACGAACCTCAACTTTATCAGGATGTTTTCGGACATACCCTTGTCGAGCTGGCTGAACAGGACGAACGGATCGTGGGGGTCACTCCTGCTATGCCGACAGGTTGTTCTATGACTTATATGATGAAAGCGTTTCCGAAACGGGCGTTTGATGTCGGGATTGCCGAAGGGCATTCGGTAACTTTCTCTGCCGGACTTGCCAAAGAGGGAATGATCCCATTCTGCAATGTCTACTCTTCTTTCATGCAGCGGGCATACGATATGGTGATACACGATGTTGCACTTCAGAATCTTCATATGGTAATTTGTCTGGACCGTGCCGGTCTAGTAGGCGAAGACGGGGCGACCCATCACGGGGTGTTCGACCTCGCTTATCTGCGTCCAGTCCCGAACTTGGTTATTTCATCTCCTTTGAACGAACTGGATTTAAGGAATTTGATGTATACCGGGTATAAGGAATGTAACGGCCCTTTTGTGATCCGTTATCCACGCGGTAAGGGAGAGATGGCAGATTGGAGGAATGAGATGCATATCCTTCCGATCGGGAAAGGCAAGAAACTTCGTGATGGGGATGATATTGCGATCTTGTCACTTGGACCTATTGGCAACGAAGTGATAAAGGCCATAAAGGAGGTTGAAAGTGATGGTATATCGATTGCCCATTATGATATGATTTTTTTAAAACCGATGGATGAAGAACTGCTGCATGAAGTCGGTAAGAGGTTCAGTCGTGTCATCACTGTTGAAAACGGCGTAATCAAAGGTGGACTGGGCAGTGCTGTTTTGGAATTTATGGCTGATAACGGATATGCTCCTCAGGTAAAACGGATTGGTGTTCCGGATGAGTTTGTCGAACACGGACCGATTTCCGAACTATATAAACTGTGTGGCATGGATGCCAAATGTATAGCAGAAGAAATAAAAAAGATGGTTATCGGAGGATAATATGTCCTTATAATTAATCTCTATATAAAATGAAAATTATTATAGCCGGAGCCGGTGAAGTAGGAACCCACCTGGCAAAAATGTTATCACAGGAGAAGCAGGATATTATCCTGATGGATCCGAATGAGGAACGTTTGAATTTCACGAATTCAAGCATGGAGATCCTTCCTATGGTGGGTAATCCGACATCCATTCGGGACCTGGAAGAAGCCGGTATCAGAAAGGCCGACCTGTTTGTCAGTGTCACGCCGGAAGAAACGACCAATGTGGCAGCCAGCATTCTGGCTTCTAAATTAGGAGCACATAAGACGTTGGCGCGTATCAACAATTACGAATATTTGCTCCCTAAAAACAAGGAACTGTTTGAAAAAATGGGGATCGATTCCATGATTTACCCGGAAATGCTGGCAGCCAAAGAAATTGTTACGGCTGTCAGACGCCCGTGGACTCGGCAATACTGGGAGTTGTTCGGAGGCGCTCTGATTCTGATCGGTGTAAAGGTGCGCGATAATTCCCGACTTGTGAACAAACATCTGTCCGAATTACTGAACGAACAGAAACTCTATCATATCGTTGCCATCAAACGGCAGAACGAGACCATTATTCCCCGTGGTACGGATCGTATAGAATCGGGAGATATCGTTTTTTTTACAACGACTAAAAGCCATATCGAAGACGTCCGGTTGCATGCGGGCAAGCGAGACCCCGAAGTAAAGAAAGTCATTATTATGGGTGGAAGCCGTATTGCGATCCGTACCTGCCAGTACCTTCCGAACAATATCCGTGTAAAAGTAATCGAGACTAACAAAGAAAAGAGTCACCGTATAGCTGAGGTTGTCCCTGGAAATGTCTTGATCATCAATGGAGACGGACGCGATACCGATCTGTTGATGCAGGAAGGGATCAAAGATGCACAGGCATTTATCGCACTGACGGATAATTCGAGTACGAACATCTTGGCTTGTCTGGCTGCTAAACGCGCCGGAGTATTCAAGACTATCGCTAAGATCGAAAATATCGACTACATACCTTTAGCGGAGAGCATGGACATCGGCTCGGTTATCAATAAGAAACTGATTGCTGCCAGCCATATCTACCAATTCCTGTTGGATGCAGACGTGTCGAACGTGAAGTGTTTAACTTTTGCCAATGCAGATGTGGCGGAACTTGTTGCCCGTCCCGATTCGAAAATTACCCGTAAGCAGGTAAAAGATCTGAATCTTCCGAAAGATTTGACGTTGGGCGGATTGATTCGTGACGGTGAGCCTATGATGATCAAGGGTGATACACATATCCAAGCTTATGACCACGTTGTGGTGTTCTGTTTGGATACGGCTATGCGTAAATTGGAGGACTACTTTAATTAATTGTCAATGGACAACTCTGGGTTGTCTCTTTTCTCTGTTCAATGTGTCAATTGTTAATAGCATATTATGCTGAACATTCGTTTTATAATTAAGATGTTAGGGATGATGTTCATCCTTGAGACGTTGTTTATGCTGGCTGCAACGGCAGTCGCTTTCTTATATGAAGGAAATGACTTCTATCCGCTTCTTCAGTCGAGTGGTATCATGTTCGGAACGGGAGTCCTTTTTATGCTGATCGGACTACGAGCCAATGAACATACGGCCGGGCGCAGGGAAGGGATGCTGACTGTTACATTAACTTGGGCTCTTTTCTCCCTTTTGGGGATGTTACCATTCTATTTAGGTGGCTATATAGATAATGTGACGGATGCTTATTTCGAAACGATGTCTGGTTTTACGACGACAGGCTCTACCATATTGACCGATATCGAAGCTCTTCCGCACGGGATATTGTTTTGGCGGAGCCTTACGCAATGGCAGGGCGGTATTGGAATGATCGTGTTTACCGTAGCGCTGATGCCTATTATCGGAGGTGGGGCTACCCAGATGTTCAATGCCGAGACTCCGGGTATCACGCACGAACGTTTCCGTCCGCGTGTTACCCAGGTGGCCAAGCGCCTGTGGGGAGTTTATTTGTTCCTGACCATTATCCTTATTGGTCTTTTATGGGCGGGTCCAATGGACTTGTATGACGCTGTCAATCATGCGCTCACTTGTATTTCTACAGGTGGCTATTCCACGAAAAATGCCAGTATCGCTTACTGGGACTCTGCCTATATCGAATATACAATTACGATTTTTATGTTTATCGGTGCGACCAATATTACTTTGATATATTTCTTTTTTAACGGTAGGCCCAAGAAGTTATTTGCGGATGAAGAAACACGCTGGTTTTTCTGGTTCGTACTGATTATTACGGCAATATCGACAGTCTGGATCATGTATAAAGGAATTGTGGACGATTTTGGTACAGCTTTTAGGCAAACGGTATTCCAGGTCGTGACATTGGTGTCTACATGTGGGTTTGCAACGGTCGATTATATTCCGTGGGGACCGTTTTTCTGGCTGTTAGCGCTAGTTCTGATGGTGGTATGTGGTTGTGCTGGCTCTACTTGTGGAGGTTTGAAAATGGGCCGTTTTGTGATTTTGACCAAGAACCTCTTTAATGAGTTTAAGAAGCAGACGCATCCACATGCCATTATTCCGGTACGAATGAACGGGCATGCTGTTTCTGGTGATATCGTCCACCGGGTATTGGCGTTCGCTTTTGCCTATATTGCTTTAATATTTGTCAGCTGTATGGTGCTGATGATCGATGGGGTAGGATTTGAGGAGACGATCGGGGCTACTATCTCTTCGATCAGTAACGTTGGACCGGGACTTGGTAGTCTGGGACCGGTCGGAAACTATGCTGATGTTCCGGTGGTATCGAAATGGTTCTTGTCTTTTCTGATGATGGTCGGACGTTTGGAGATCTTTACGGTGCTGACAATCTTGTTGCCGGGGTTTTGGAAACAATAATACCAAAAAAGATAGTTCGGATATACGCTTTTGTCTAATTTTGCGTTATAATAGGTGCGAATCATAAAGACGTAAGATACATGATAGAATATATCAAGGGAGAGATAGTAGAACTGACACCGGCCAGGATGATCTTGGAATGTGCCGGAATCGGTTATGAACTGAATATCTCCTTGAATACATATACTTTTTATAATGGGAAACCGACCGGGAAGATTTACGTGTACGAAGTGATACGTGAGGATGCCCATTTGCTTTTTGGCTTTGCAGGAAAAGATGAGCGCGAACTGTTTCTGATGTTGACTTCCGTGTCGGGAGTCGGTCCCAATACTGCCCGGATGATCCTTTCTTCCCTGTCACCATCCGAATTGATCCGGGTGATTGCAGATAAGAACGAAACAGCTCTGACGTCAGTCAAAGGAATCGGATTGAAAACAGCTCAACGTATTCTAGTTGATCTCAAAAACAAGGTAAAGCCGATAGAGGGAATGACAGTGACAGGTGGCTCCTCTTCTGTCGCTGCCAGTGGTGCTGTCACAGAAGAAGCAGTGGCGGCATTGGTTATGCTTGGATTCCAGAAGGCCGCTTCGCAAAAGGCGGTTAACTTGATATTGAAAGGTTCGCCTGCACTGGCTGTCGAGCAGGTCATTAAAACAGCCCTAAGAATGCTTTAAGCAATGGATAATTGGCAATTGGCAATTTAGGAGAATTTGGAATTGTCGGTTGTCATTGTCTGTTGTCAATTGTCAATTAACATGAGAAGGACACTGAAATTTATACTCTGGATAACAATTCTACTGTTTGGTGCAGGTCTGTATTCTATGAATACGGATTTTCTGGCCTATGAGATGTCGTTGCCGGATACTGAACAGCCGGTCGTTCCGGATGATACGGTGCCGAAGGTGCGCACCCGCTTTCCGGTAGCTAAGACGGTCCCTGAAGAATATCAGGATCTTACCAAGCAATCACCTGCTGACTTGAAGACGCCGGATAACGTGAAATCAGTGGTCGAATATGATATCAGAACCGGGACGTATGTAGTCCGTACCAAGTTAGGTGATGCCGATCTGACTACTCCTATTTCGTTGACCCCTGAGGAATACCAGGATTATAGTTTCCAAAAATCCGTTCAATCCTACTATCGCCAGAAAAACGAGGAAGAATTTCAAAAGGCGGCTAATAAGCAGTTCAACTTAGCTGATATGCAGTTCAATATCGGTGCGGCGGAACGTATCTTTGGGCCGGGCGGTGTCCGGGTGAAAACGCAAGGTTCGGCCGAAGTGGAGTTAGGCTTGAAGCAGAATAAAACCAAAAATCCCTCTTTGCCGGAACGTGCTCGTAACCGTACCTTCTTTAATTTCGATGAGAATGTTCAATTGAATGTACAGGCATCGGTTGGTAGCAAAGTGAATTTCGATATGAACTATAATACCGAAACCTCTTTTGATTTCGACTCCAAAAAACTGAAATTAGCTTATACCGGGGAGGAAGATGAAATTATCAAGTCGCTGGAAGCCGGAAATGTAAGTATGACAACCAGTAACTCCCTAATCAACGGAGGAGCAGCCCTGTTCGGTATGAAAGCGGATCTCCAGTTCGGGAAGCTGCGAGTCAATGCGTTGTTTGCACAGCAGGAGTCGGAATCGAAAACGGTCAGTTCTAAAGGGGGCGTGCAGACAAAACCTTTCGAATTGACGATTGACCAGTATGACGAGAATCGTCACTTTTTCCTGTCACACTATTTTCGCGACCGCTATGATGAGGCGGTGAAGAACCTGAATACGATTTCCTCTCCCGTCACGATTAGCAAGGTGGAAGTTTGGGTGACAAACAAACGGGCTACTTATGACCAGGCGCGTAACGTGGTCGCTTTTGCTGATCTGGCCGAGCATGATAATATTTCGAATACGACGGTCGTTTCTCCTTCGGGGGCGCTGTCTATCCCCTATAATAATACGAATACATTATATAATACCCTTAACCAGCAATTTACCGGTGCTCGTGATATCAGCACGGTAAATCAGGCGTTGGGAGGAACTTTTGTTAACGGTACGGAGTATGAAGAAGTGGAAAGTGCTCGTTTGCTGGATGCGTCCGAATATACGGTCAATACGAAGTTGGGGTATATCTCGCTGAAAACACAGTTGCAGGCAGATGAGGTATTGGCTGTCGCTTACAATTATACTTATTCGGATGGAAAGACTTATCAGGTTGGTGAGTTCTCGACTGACAATCCTTCATCGGCTGCCTCTTGCCTGTATGTGAAGTTGTTGAAAGGAATTACCATGTCGCCTGATATGCCTTTTTGGGACCTGATGATGAAAAATATCTATTCATTAGGAGCTTACTCTGTCCAAAAAGAGAAGTTCAAGTTGAATATCATGTATCAAAGCGATACAACCGGTACGTATGTCAACTATTTGCCGGAAGGGGCGATTGCCAACCAAATCTTGTTACGAGTGCTGAACCTGGATAGCTATGATTCCAACAATCAGCCGCATCCGGATGGTATATACGACTTTATTGAAGGTGTGACCGTCCTTGCCGATAATGGGAAAATTATTTTTCCAAGTGTGGAACCATTCGGCTCCTATCTGCGTAAAAAGATTAACAATGATGCGATTGCTGACAAATATGTATTCCAGGAACTCTACGACTCGACATTGACTGTCGCCAGACAGATTGCTGAAAAGAATAAGTTCAAACTGGAGGGGGAATACAAAGCCTCTTCGGGTGCCGAGATACAGTTGGGAGCTTCCAACGTAGCGCGAGGTTCAGTGAAAGTAACGGCTGGCGGAGCGATATTAACCGAGAATGTAGATTATACTGTTGACTATACTTCCGGCGTGGTAACGATCCTGAACGAAAGTATTATTTCTGCAGGCACGCCGGTCAGTGTCTCGCTGGAAAACCAGACAGCCTATAACATGCAGCGTAAGACCATGATGGGATTGGACTTGAACTATCAGTTCAACCCGAATCTGATGGTAGGCGCTACCATCATGCACATGTCCGAAATGCCGTTGACCACCAAGACGACGATGGGCGACGAAGCGATAAAGAATACGCTCTGGGGTGTCAATATGGCTTATAAGGGCGAGAGTCAGTGGCTTACCAATATGTTCGACAAGCTGCCGTTGCTGAACCTAAGCAAACCCAGCCAGATATCTTTCAATGCGGAGTTCGCTCATTTGATTGCCGGGCATTACGAAAACAAGAACACGGGGGGATATTCGTATCTGGATGACTTCGAGTCGACACAGAGCAATTTCGACCTCTCCGACCCTTATCCCTGGCAGTTGTCCAGTGTGCCTTATGACGATGGTACGCCCCAATTGTTCCCGGAAGCCGGGCTGACCAATAATATCGATTACGGGAAAAGTCGTGCTTTGCTCGCTTGGTACACGATCGACGGATTGTTCACGCGTAAAAATTCTTCTTTGCGTCCGAAATATATTACGACAAAAGATTTGTCCAACCATTATGTCCGTGCTATCGAGACGAGAGAGTTGTTCCCGCAACGGCAGCAAAGCATGAGTGAAAGTAATACGTTGACAGTTCTGAACATGGCTTACTATCCGCAGGAACGCGGACCGTATAACTTGGATGCCGATAATATTAATCCTGACGGAACATTGCAAAACCCGGAAAAGCGTTTCGGTGGAATGATGCGAAAGATAGACCAGAGTGACTTTGAGACGGCGAATGTCGAATATATCGAATTTTGGATGCTCGATCCGTTCATTTATGATCGTCAGACAACAGGGGGGGATCTGTATTTTAATTTGGGTGAGATATCGGAAGACATATTGAAGGATGAAAAGAAGTTCTTCGAAAACGGATTGCCAATCGATGGCGATACGTCTAAGGTCGATTATACTGTTTGGGGTAAGGTTCCAAAACAGCAGAGTACAGTTTATGCCTTCGACAATACGGCAGGTGCACGTCTGTTGCAGGATGTCGGCCTGAACGGTTTATCCTCGGATGAAGAAAAGGAATATCCGGCTTACCAGGATTATCTGAATAAATTACGCCAGAAATTGAATGCGGTACCCCTAACCGAGATGGAGAACGATCCGTTACAGCTGTCCCCTTTCTTTGATCCGGCCGGTGACAAGTTCCACTATTTTCGTGGTTCGGACTATGATTCTCAGGAGGTGGATATCTTAACACGTTACAAACGCTATAATGGAACGGAAGGAAACTCGAAAGATATCAACGATTCGGGCGAGCGCTACAGCACTTCTTCCAAGACCGTGCCTGATGTAGAAGACATCAATCAGGACAATACTCTGAATAAAAATGAAAAATATTTCGAATACAAAGTCAGGATAACTCCGCAGGATACGGTTGTCGGTGAAAACTTCATTGCGGATAAACGTACTTCATCAGTAAGATTGGCGGATGGTACGACAGAATCCGTTACCTGGTATCAATTTAAGATTCCGGTAAAACAATACCAGCGTCGTGTGGGGGCAATCAATGATTTCAAGACGATTCGTTTCATGCGTATGTATATGACAGGATTTAAGGAATCGGTCGTGTTGCGCTTCGGTACTCTGCAATTGGTACGCGGAGAATGGCGATCCTACGAGCAGGATTTGTCCGATCCGAAGATGCCGCCCGCAGTGAAGGGTAAATTGGAAGTCTCGACTGTCAATATCGAGGAAAACAGTGACAGGGATCCGGTCAGCTATACATTGCCCCCGGGCGTCAGCCGTGTACTGGATCCAAGCCAGCCTCAGATCCGTCAGGAGAACGAACAGGCGCTTTCTTTAAAGATAACGGACCTTGCCGCTCAAGATGCACGTGCCGTGTATAAGAATACGAATTATGATTTGCGGCAGTATAAGCGCTTGCAACTGTTTACACATGCCGAGGCTCCGAAATTGGATGTAAACGATCTTGCAGATGGCGATCTCGCTGTTTTTATCCGCCTGGGATCGGACTATAAGAATAACTATTACGAATATGAAGTACCGTTGAAATTGACTCCGCACGGGGAGTATAACTATAACAATTCGGAACACCAGAAAATCGTTTGGCCGGCAGAAAACATGTTGAATTTCCGTTTGGAGATTTTGACGGACCTAAAACTGGAGCGTAACCGGGAAAAACGGTCCGGTACGAATGGAGTGTCTTTCCAGACTGTCTATTCTGGTAGGGATCCGGACAACGATGGCAATACGATCCGTGTCAAAGGCAATCCGAGTCTTTCCGAAGTGAAGACAGTCATGATCGGTGTGCGTAACGTGCGTAATAAGTTGAAGAGCGGGGAAGTTTGGGTGAACGAATTGCGCCTGACCGACTTCAATGAAGAAGGTGGGTGGGCTGCTAATGCGAATTTGAATGTTGCGCTTTCCGACTTGGGAACGGTGAATGTGGGCGGACGTATCGAAACGGCCGGCTTTGGTGCTCTTGACCAGTCTTTGAATGAACGCCGGATGGAGGACTTCAAACAGTATAACGTGGCGACCTCTATCGAATTGGGTAAGCTGTTCCCGGAAAAGGCGCAAGTCAGCATCCCGTTCTATTATGCCTATTCGAAAGAAACATATGATCCGAAATACAATCCGCTGGATCAGGATGTCAAACTGAAGGATGCTATCGATAAGGCGGAAACAAAGGCTGAGAAGGATTCGATCCGTGATTATTCTCAAGATAGGACGGTTATCAAGAGTGTTTCGTTTAATAATGTGCGTGTGAATATCAAGAGTAAGAATCCGATGCCTTATGATCCGGCAAACTTTACACTCGGATATTCGTACAGTATTAATGATAAGAAAAATCCGGAAACGGAATATGAAACGACGAAAGACTATCGTGCTAATTTTGCCTATAGCTATGTGCCTTATGTCAAGCCGATCAAGCCATTCGATAAGTTATTGAAGAAAAACAACGGCTATACGCGCTATGCCAAACAACTGGCGTTTAATGTGGCCCCGTCTATCAACTTCCAGACGGCCATGATGCGGAATTATTACGAAATAAAATTACGCGACCTGACAGGAGCGGCAACAGGTGTCCCCAACGATATACCAGTGACATTCAGCCAGAACTTCTATTGGGACCGTGCTTTCAGTTTGAACTGGGCTTTTACGAATAACCTGAACATAACGTTCAGTTCCGGTACGAATGCCCGTATCGAAGAACCGTATGTGCAGGTGAATAAGGAACTGAACCCGGACGGTTACCAGTTATGGAAAGATTCCGTGAAGAAGAGCATCGCTGACCTGGGAACCCCGATGAAGTATGACCAGCAGTTTATGGCGACCTGGCAGTTGCCGTTGCAGCTGATCCCGGTTCTGGATTGGACCAATGCTTCTTTGAGCTACAATGCTACTTACAACTGGGATCGTGGAGCGACGGTAAGCGAAGATATCGAGATGGGTAATACGATCAAGAACCAGCGTCAGTTCGATTTGCAGGCGAACTTGAACCTGTTATCTCTCTACAACAAAAACAAATATTTGAAGAAGATCAACCAGAAGTTTAACAATACCCGGACTACGGCTAAAAAAACGGAGAAGAAGAAAAAGCCGAAATTGGAAAAAGAAATTGTCTTGAGTCCGGACAGCGCTACGGTTGTCGAGCATGGAATGTTTACGAAAAAGGTGCAAATCACGGCCAGAAGAACGGACGGGCGTGTCTACAAAGTCAAGTTCAAGCCGATCAACTTCGCACAGGTTAAGATTTTGAACCAAGACACGGTGCGCTTGAAGTTGACGATCATACCGGGACCGGCCCCTACTGAGGATTTTCTTTACAAGGCGGTTGAACATAGTGCCCGCTTTTTGATGATGGTGCGCCGTTTCAATATTCAGTTTACGAACTCTGCCGGTATGATGCTGCCCGGTTTCCGTCCGGAGATCGGTGATATCTTTGGCCAGGGACGTTCTTCATTCGGACTTTCCCCGGGGATCGGTTTTGCGTTCGGTGACGTGCGTCGTAGCTATATAGACGAGGCATATGAAAAAGGCTGGTTGATTACGGATACCGAGAGAGACGTGAATGCCGCAGTCATGACCAGTACGAAAAATCTGAATATACGGGCGAACCTCGAACCGATCACTGGATTGAAGATCGACTTGACGGCTCTTCGCAACGATACGCGTAATACGGAAATACAATTTATGTATGAAGGTATGCCGGAGATTATGGGGGGAAACTTTACCATGACGACAATCGCGCTGGGAAGCGCATTCGGAGGCAGTGGCAATGCTATGAATAACTATTCTTCGAAAGCCTTTGACAAGTTGTTGGCAAACCGCGAGATCATTGCCCAACGTATCGAAAGCAAGTATTCCGGCTTGAAATATCCGGATGTGGGCTTTATCCATGATAAAGGCTTGGGAGGAATGCCTTATAATCCGGGAACAGGTAATGTGAACGGTGTCAACCGGAATTCGGCGGATGTCCTGATTCCTGCATTTCTGGCCGCTTATACCGGTAAGGACCCGAAGAAGGTAGGCTTGACGGCTTTCCCTTCGTTGAAGAGCATGTTGCCTAACTGGCGCGTTACTTACGACGGCTTGATCAAGATTCCGGCTGTCAAGAAATATTTCAAGAGCTTGACGTTGAGTCACCAGTACCGTTGTTCTTATTCGGTAGGTGCTTTCACATCCTTCTTGAATTGGGTGGATGCCGGGCAGGACGGACTGGGATATATCCAGTCGATTCTGAACGATAACCCGACACCATCGTCTCCTTATTCGATTTCGTCTGTCAGCCTTACCGAAGCGTTTAGTCCTTTGTTGGGTGCAGATGCGACGCTGTTGAATAACGTGACGGTTCGGGCGGACTATTCGACTACCCGCAATTTAAGCCTGAACACGACATCCTACCAATTGGTCGAAGCACTTTCCAAGAAAGTGACGATCGGTTTGGGTTACAAATATGCCGAGTTCAACAAGGTTTTGAAGATGAAGAAAACGCGTGATTTCAGCAATGACCTCACCGTTCGCCTCGATTTCTCGTTCAACAAGATGCAGTCGTTGATTCGTAAAATCGACACTCAACTGACGCAGGCTACTAGCGGTAACATCGCAAAGACAATCTCCTTCTCGGCTGATTACGGTTTGAGCCGTGCGTTGACGGTCCGTGCATTCTATGATATTCAGATCAATGAACCGTTGATATCGAGTGCATCTTATCCGACTTCAAACTCAAACTACGGTATCAGTTTGCGGTTCTCTCTTGCACAATAATCCAGTTTCTCTATCACTCTATCACACTTTGTTTTGCAAGCATTGACAAACATGGTGTGCAAGGAGTGATACATACCGGATTCCTGTATCACACTTGTATCACTACCTGCCGTTGAAACGGGTAGCCGGTATTGTTTACAAAAACGCAGGGAACCGTGCCGATATACATCTGTGTGGAGATAGTTCCCTCAACATAAAGGTCCTTTTTTACTAAAACAAGTAGGAAAAGAACGAAAAGCAAGCAGAAAAGTTTGGTAACATGCCCATCTTCCGCCTTTCTACACCCGGATGTTACCGCTCTCCACACCCGGATGTCCGGAATGGCTACACCCGGATGTCCGGAACTCGTACTTCTTACCAGTCAATCTTTTGAATACCTTTGCTTTGGAGGAAAGTATTCGCCTTGCTGAAGTGTTTACAGCCGAAGAAACCATGGTCAGCAGAGCGTGGAGACGGATGCACGGTTGTCAGCACCAAGTGTTTATGGGTGTCGATAAGGGCGATCTTCTCTTTTGCATAACTTCCCCACAGCATGAATACCAGATTCTCACGTCCATCGCTCAATTTCTTTATCACTGCATCTGTAAAAGTTTCCCATCCCATATTCCGATGTGAGCCGGTTTCGTGAGCCCGTACAGTCAGGACCGAGTTCATAGGAAACACGCCTTGCTCTACCCAACGGTCCAGATTGCCGGATGTGGGGATCGGTTTGCCTAAGTCTTGGTGTATTTCTTTGAATATGTTGGCCAGTGATCCAGGAATGGGAACTCCTTGCGGGACGGAGAAGCAGACTCCGTAGTATTGCCCCGGATTGGGATAAGGGTCTTGTCCAAGTATAACAACCTTCACTTTCTCGAATGGACAGGCATTAAAAATATGGAAGATCTGGTGTCCGGGAGGAAGCACATGGGCGCTTCTGTATTCGTTCTTGACAAATGTGACCAACTGCTCAAAGTATGGTTTATCAAATTCTTCCTGAAGGCGTTTTCGCCAGCTTTCTTCTATTTTGACATTCATGGCATAGCATGTTAATTGGGACAATGCAAAAGTATATAATTTACAAGAGATTATCAAGAAGACAACAAAGATACGACGGATATCTTATCCGGATATTGACTTAATTCTACAATAAATGTGTATAGTCACAAACTCCCTGAAAATATTTCAGAATAAACGCAAACTTATCTTTCAAAGAGATTCAAATTGTATCTTCTTTTTGAAATAAACAAATAAAAAACAGACAGCCACCGATAAGTTAACTATATTTGTCAGCAGATAAGAAGTTACATGCAAAAAAATGACAAAATAAAACTTAATTCCTACCTGGCTCCCCTTTCCTTTTTATATGGAATTGGGATATGGTTGCGAAATCGACTTTTTGATTGGGGTATTTTACATTCCGAACAATATTCTATTCCTGTGATCTGCATAGGAAACTTATCTGTAGGAGGAACGGGTAAAACTCCCCATACAGAATATATCATACGTTTACTGAAAGATAAATATCGCATTGCAGTATTAAGCCGAGGGTACAAAAGAAAAACATCGGGGTTTATTCTTGCTGATTCTGAAAGTTCCAGTTTGGAGATCGGAGATGAACCTTTTCAAATGAAAAATAAATTTCCGGATATACTTGTCGCTGTCGACGCTAATCGCCGCCGGGGGATTCAAAATCTTTTATCCCTCCCTGAAAAAGACAGACCTGAAGTAATTCTGTTAGATGATGCATATCAACATAGATATGTGCACCCTTCCCTTTCGATCGTGTTGAGTGACTACCATCGTTTATTTTATAATGATAAACTAATGCCTACCGGACACCTGAGAGAACCGATAAGTAATATAAACCGAACAGATATCGTGGTTGTTACTAAATGCGACGAAGATATGAAGCCGATCGATTTTCGTATTATTGAAGAAAATATGAAGTTGCGGGCTCACCAGTTACTTTTTTTTACCAGCATCGTTTATGGAGAAGTCAAACCTGTATTCCCCTCGGAAGCTCGTTTCTTAAACCATAAAAATATTGGAAAAGAAGATGATATATTGTTGATATCAGGTATTGCAGTTCCCACTCCATTTATTCGTGAGGCAGAAAAGTATTCAAATAAAGTGTTGCCGGTCGTTTTTCCTGATCATCATACGTTTAGCAAGTCAGATTTCAAGAAATTGGATGTGATATTCGAAAAGATGACTTCACCTGGAAAATTGATTTTAGTAACAGAAAAAGATGCAGCACGTTTAAAAAACAGTCCTCTTGTTCCGGAAAGTTGGAAGAAATATTTATATTATCTACCGATTGTAATCAGGTTTTACAATGAGCAGAGTTTTAATGAGACAATAAAAAAACATATTATCACATTTCCCAAAAATAATATATTACAAAACAAATATGAGTAACAGGACAGAAATATCAACATTAGGCGAATTCGGTTTGATTCGCCACCTAACTGACAGGATTGAAATAAAGAATAATAGTACGATAAAGGGCGTAGGCGATGATGCGGCAATCCTCTCCTATGAGGATAGACAAGTGCTTGTCACCACCGATCTATTATTGGAAGGTATTCATTTCGACTTGACTTATGTACCTTTAAAACATCTCGGATATAAATCGGCTGTTGTAAATTTCTCCGATATTTATGCCATGAACGGCCAGCCTAAGCAGATCACTGTATCACTTGGTATTTCCAAACGTTTTTCTGTTGAGGATGTAGAAGATTTTTATGCTGGGCTAAAGTTGGCCTGTGATGTATATGGAGTCGATATTGTCGGAGGAGACACTTCTGCTTCTTTAACAGGGCTTTGCATCAGTATCACTTGTATTGGGGAAGGAGAAAGAGACAAAGTTGTTCTTCGCAGTGGAGCCCAAGAAACGGATTTGATATGTGTTTCCGGGGATTTAGGAGCTGCTTATATGGGATTGCAATTATTAGAACGCGAAAAAAGGATATTTAAAGGTGAAAAAGATTTCACACCGGATTTTACAGGCAAAGAATATCTGTTGGAACGTCAATTGAAGCCGGAAGCTCGTAAAGATATTATAGAGATGCTTCGTCATGCGGGGATTATCCCTACAGCAATGATGGACATATCAGACGGTCTGTCTTCCGAACTTTTGCATATTTCAAAAGAAAGTAATGTCGGATGTCGCGTATATGAAGATAGAATTCCTATCGATTATCAAACGGCTGCAATGGCTGAACAATTTAATATGAATTTGGTAACTGCAGCTTTAAATGGTGGTGAAGACTATGAATTACTTTTCACTGTTCCTCTCACTGATCATGATAAAGTATCTGAAATGAAAGGTGTTAAAGTAATCGGTCATATTACAAAACCCGATCTCGGTAACTACTTGGTAGGTCGTGATGGAGGCGAAGTCGAACTAAAAGCACAAGGCTGGAATTCTTTGGAAGAATAAAAATCAGTAAAAAGTAGCTCTGCCTATTGCAAGACTCAAAAAAGATTCATATCTTTGCACCCGTTAAACAAAACAAGGGTGCCATAGCTCAGTTGGTAGAGCAAAGGACTGAAAATCCTTGTGTCCCCGGTT
>OGMF01002258.1_pt1 | contig 16835 bp, 14 predicted proteins | sample 1572921 | NCBI WGS metagenome assembly OGMF01 (sample SAMEA2581919, study PRJEB24529) | metagenome | biome: Human gut stool | place: China | collected 2011
ATGCGCTCGATCGGCTCGCAGAGCTTGCCGTCGATGGTCTTGTTCAGCACGTGCGGCGTGGAGACCTGGAACTCATAGCCCTCGCGGCGCATCGTCTCGATCAGGATGGACAGGTGCATCTCGCCGCGGCCCATGACGCGGAAGGAATCGTTCGTGGCGGAATCCTCGACCTTCAGGGCGACATCCTTCAGCAGCTCGCGCATCAGGCGGTCACGGATCTGGCGGGAGGTGACGTACTTGCCCTCCTTGCCGGCAAACGGGGAATCGTTGACCGAGAAGGTCATTTCCACCGTGGGATCGTTGATCTTGACAAAGGGCAGAGGCTGCACCTTGCTGGGGTCGCAGATCGTGTTGCCGATGGAAATATCGGGCAGACCCGCAAATGCGACGATGTCGCCGGCCTGGGCGCTCTCGATCGGCTCACGGCCATTGGCCTTGAAGTCGAACAGCTTGGTGATGCGGCCGCTCATGTGTACGTCGGGGTTATGCCAGTCGCAGACCTGGATCGGGCTGCCGACCTTGATGACGCCGTTCTGCACGCGGCCAACGCCCATGCGGCCCACGAAGTCGTTGTAGTCAACGCTGGAGACCAGCATCTGCAGCGGCTCGTCGGGCTCGCCCTCCGGCGGCTGCACATATTTCAGGATAGTGTCAAACAGGGGCTTCAGGTCCGTGCCGGAGGCAGGATCGGTCCAGTCGTAGCTGGCCGTGCCGTTGCGCCCGGAGCAGAACACCATCGGGCTGTCCAGCTGCTCGTCGGTAGCGCCCAGGTCCATCAGCAGCTCCAAAATCTCGTCGATGACCTCGGCAATGCGGGCATCGGGACGGTCGATCTTGTTGACGGCGATGACCAGAGACAGGTTCTGCTGCAGAGCCTTCTGCAGAACAAAACGGGTCTGGGGCATGCAGCCCTCAGCAGCGTCCACCAGCAGCAGAACGCCGTTGACCATCTTCAGCACGCGCTCGACCTCGCCGCCGAAGTCGGCGTGGCCCGGGGTATCGACGATATTGATCTTGACGCCCTTGTAGGTGCAGGAGCAGTTCTTGGCCAGAATGGTGATGCCGCGCTCACGCTCGATATCACCGCTGTCCATGACGCGCTCGGCCACGACCTGATTGTCGCGGAAGGCACCGCTCTGACGCAGCATGGCGTCCACCAGCGTGGTCTTGCCGTGGTCAACGTGAGCGATAATGGCGACGTTGCGCAAATCGTTACGAACCATAAATAACTACCTCTCTATTTTGAATCTCTGTAGAAGTTACGTCATACGAATAAAGTTTATCTCAGTTGGGGGTGGTTTGTCAAGATTGTATAAAAACTTTTTCAAAATTTCGGCGCTTTGCCCGATAACTCTTCACACGATTTGGGCAGATGGATGCAGCGAGTTGTGCTATACTAAGGGTGCAAAACTGAACCGGGAGGTGTATCTATGAAGCTCACATTTTTGGGAGCCAACCACGAGGTCACGGGCAGCTGCACCCTGCTGGAAGCAGCAGGGCAGCGCTACCTCATCGACTGCGGCATGGAGCAGGGCAAGAATGTCTACGAAAACCAGCCCCTCCCTGTGGCACCGGGTGAAATTGACGGCGTGCTGGTGACCCATGCGCATATCGACCACACAGGCCAGCTGCCGCTGCTGGTGCGCAACGGCTTCCGGGGCAGGATCTATGCCACCAAGCCCACGACTCAGCTGTGCAGCATCATGCTGCGGGACTCTGCCCACATTCAGGAGTTTGAAGCTGAATGGAAGAACCGCAAGGCGAAGCGTGCCGGTGCCGAGCCGGTGGAGCCGATGTACACCGTGCAGGATGCCGAGGCGGCCATGCAGCTGTTCCGGGGCATGGAGTATAACACTAAGATCGAACTGGCCCCGGGCCTTGTGATCCGCTTCATCGATGTGGGCCATCTGCTGGGCTCTTCCAGCATCGAGATCTGGGTCACTGAGAGCGGCACCACCACCAAGCTGGTCTTTTCCGGGGACATCGGCAACCAGCATCAGCCCATCATCAAGGACCCGACAACGATCCGGGACGCGGACTATGTGTTTATGGAGTCTACGTATGGCGACCGCAGCCACGGTCCCCGCCCGGACTATGTGGGGGAGCTGAGCAGGATCCTGCAGCGCACCTTTGACCGGGGCGGCAATGTGGTCATCCCCAGCTTTGCGGTGGGACGTACCCAGGAGCTGCTCTACTTTATCCGTGAGATCAAAAAAGAGGGTCTGGTCACCGGCCACGGCAATTTCCCGGTCTACATCGACAGCCCCCTTGCCATTGAGGCGACCCGCATCTTCAAAGATACCGATCCCAACTGCTTTGACGAGGATACCCGGGCGCTGCTGGCTCAGGGCATCGACCCCATCCAGTTCCCGGGGCTGCAGGTCAGCGTGACCAGCGATGAGTCCCGGATGATCAACGCCGACCGGGTGCCCAAGGTCATCATCTCGGCCAGCGGCATGTGTGAGGCCGGCCGCATCCGCCACCACCTCAAGCACAATCTGTGGCGGCCGGAGTGCACGATCCTTTTTGTGGGCTATCAGGCCATGGGAACGCTGGGCCGCACCCTGATCGATGGTGCCGTCAATGTCAAGCTGTTCGGTGAGACCATCGACGTGCAGGCAGAGATCTGTCAGCTGACGGGCCTTTCGGGTCATGCCGACCGCGAGGGCCTGCTGGCCTGGGTGAACGCGTTCAGCCCCAAGCCCAAGCGGGTGTTTGTCATCCATGGCGAGGACGAGGTGGAGAACATCTTTGCCCAGACTCTGACCGAGCAGGGCTTTACCGCCTGTGCCCCTTACAATGGGGAGCAGTGGGCCATTGGGGCCGAAGGTGCGGTCTGCCTGCAGGAAGGCTCCCGTGTCCGGCTGGAGCACAAGCCCAGCGAGGGCGCGTCCCGCGCCGCAACGGTGTTCCAGCGGCTGGTCAGCGCCGGCAAACGGCTGCTCCGCGTCATCGAGCACAACGAGGGCGGGGCCAACAAGGATCTTGCCAAGTTTGCCGACCAGATCAACGCCCTGTGCGACAAGTGGGACAGATAACCATAGAATCAGAAAAAACAGCACGCCGTTCGGTTTCGGCGTGCTGTTTTTGGTTGAAAGGGAAAAGGCTCTGCCGGGAGAAACGGCAGAGCCTTTTCGGGGTATGGAGAAAAGTGTGTGGGAGAAGAGCATGGAGGGCGCTACTGGTCGTCAGAGAGGCTTTGGGAGGAAGCCTTGTCTGCAGCATCCGGGGAGAAGGGGCGGTGCAGTGCTTTGTATTGCCTGTACCGGATGCCGAGCAGCGTGAATACAACGCCGGTGACAAAGGAGCCGACGCTGACCACGATATAGGCATCAGCGCCGCTGTGCAGCAGCACCGAGCCGTACCCGGCCAGAACGATGGAAAGACCCGGAACATGCTCCTGATACAGCAGGGACGCAATGCCGACTGTCAAAAACAGACAAACTGCGGAGAGAGCGCAGTTGATTCGATGTGCCCGCCTTTGACGAAGCCTGCGTGTGCGGCGGCGAATTTCCTCCATACGAACACTCGCCTTCTGGGTCATGGACAGTCCCTCCTTTTGAGAGATCATCAGAGCGGCTGCTTTCCGTCCTCTCTATCTCCTATAATACAGTTCGCGCCGATTCCTTTCACCCAAATTTGAAAAAAGTTCAAAAAAATTTCCCGCTCCGGAAAAGAGCGGGAAACGGTCAGTGAAAAACAGTGTGCCTGCCCCTGTGGAGCAGCCTTGCCGCAAACAGGGTAACGATGATGGCAGAAGGAAAGAAGTACCCGACCATCTGCCAGAAGCCGTCGGCGGTGATCAGCAGATTGTAGATGCCGTGCAGCACCATGCAGACCCCCAGAATCCCCACCGTGCCGGTGCAGGTGAGCCACGGACGGCGGAACACATAGGCCAGTGCCAGACCGGTCAGGATGCCGCAGACCAGATGCAGGGCCCCGGCGGACATGCCGCGGATGAGCAGGAAAACAAAACTTCCTGCACCGTTTTCGGTCAGGTAGCAGACGTTTTCAAAGGTAGCAAAGCCCACTGCAATGCCAATGGCCGCAGGAGTCAGCTTGTGGGAATCCGGCTCAAAGATCAAAAAGTAGAGCAGCAGAGGCAGCAGTTTCAGGATCTCCTCGCAGACAGGTGCGATCTCTATGGCGGTGGTCACGGCACTGCACTGGTGCCGCCCCATGAAAAAGCTGCTGACATAAGCCGAAAGCAGGCAGGTGGCCATGCCCAGCACCACGAACAGGGTAAAGCGCCGGGGGCTGCCCGATGTGAACAGCAGGGAGAGCAGCATGGGAAGCGCCAGGCACAAAAAGATGTTTTCAATGTAGGTCATGGGGCTCCTCCTGCAGGATACGGGGCAGGAAGCTGACCAGCGTGAGGGTCAACAGGATGTCCACAGCATAGTAAAGGCTGAACCGGGTGTAATCACGGATGAACCCGGAGGCAACGAACAGAAGGATCTGCAAGGACATTTCAAACAAAAGTGCGATCTCATAAGGCCGGAGCCGTTTTTCCTTTTGCAGGGCCGAAAAACAGAGGTAGGCCAGCGCGCCAAAGGTGAGCGCCAGCGCGCCGGACATCAGCGGAGAGGGGCCAAACACCTGCACCCGCATGACAACTCCGGCAATGACCACCCCGGCCGCCAGCGCAAAAGGCGAGAACGGCGGACGCAGGCCCTCCCAATAGAGGATCTCCAGCGAGAGAAAAAAGAAATACGAGGCCATCCAGGAGCATTCGGCCACATAAAACACCTGCGGCCCATGGCCCAGAATGATCAGATGGAGCAGGTAGTACAAAGTGCCCATCATAAAGCTGGCGTAGCCGAACGCCAGGATCAGGCAGGAGCGGCTGCTGCGCCGGAAGGCGAGGATAAAGGCGAGGAGCGCCATCGCAGCCAGCACGATCACCTGAAAGGTGTTGTCAATGATCTCAAAGCTCATCGTCGTCCCTCGTGTGCTTCTTTTCACTGCTGCGGCGCAGGCGGTAGAGCAGGATGGTCACGCAGGAGCCCAGCAGGAACGAGAGTACGCCCACCAGGATATAACCGTCGGCTCCGCGCTCACTCAGCATCCCGGCGGTGCCGGTGGGGGAAACATGCAGCGCGACCGATGTGCCTGCCCAGCCGGGCATGGCAAGGCCCAGGCAGACCACCAGCACAAGACAGGCCGCCATACAGCCTGCATCGATCAGCAGCATCTGCCGTGCGCGCGCCTGACGCTGCAGCTGGGCCGTGCGCTGGCGGATCAGCGCCATCCGTTCGGCATCAGTTTTCATACTGATATCCCTCCTGTTCCAAAAGTTGTTTCAGCTGCTGCTTGCCCCGGTACACAAGGTTCGTTACCTGCTGCTCGGTGCGTCCCAGCACCTGTGCGGCCTGCCGGTAGCTCAGTTCTTCAAAATAGACCAGAAAAAGTGTCTCCCGGTATTCCTTTTTGAGCTTGCCCAGTGCGGCGTACAGCTGCTGGTGCTGTTCGTTCTGGAACAGCCCGGTCTCGGCCAGTGCCTCGTCAGGCAGTTCAAAAGGCAGTTCCTCCAGCGGCAGAAAAAACCGCCGCCGGGTCTTGCAGCGCAATGCGAGATTGCGCCCGGTTTTATAGAGGTAAGCCTTGAAGCAGCCATCCTGAATGGGCCGCTCTCTTGCAAAAATATGGGCAAAGGCTTCGATCATCAGATCCTCTGCCTCGTGGATATCGCCCAGCACGCCGTTGATGTAAAGGGTCAGCGCGTCGCCATACCGCTCCACCAACAGCTGAGCGGCAGCTTCGTCTCCGGCCAGATACTTCCGGTAGGCTGTTTCGTCTGAGACCATCCGGTTGTTCCTTTCCGTGTTGTACACATTTCATCTTGTCTATTTTATATAAGATGAAAGAAATTTGCAAGGGAAAATACGAAAAAGCACTCCATTCTCTTCCAATTTGTGATATAATAAACTGATTTCGCCTGTTTTTCGCGCGGAAGGCGGGCGGCTGAAATTATTGGAGGGGACAAATTTATTATGGAACGTGAAACGCTGAAATCGCGGCTGGGCTTCATCCTGCTGTCGGCAGGCTGTGCCATCGGCATTGGCAACGTGTGGAAATTTCCTTATATGGCAGGTCAGGGCGGCGGCGGTGCCTTTGTACTGTTTTACCTGCTGTTCCTGGTCATTCTGGGTCTGCCCATTATGACCATGGAATTTGCTGTGGGCCGTGCCAGCCGCAAAAGCCCGGTGCACGCCTATCAGGTGCTGGAAAAGCCGGGCCAGAAGTGGCATATCCACGGCTATTTTACCCTGATCGGCTGCTACCTGCTGATGATGTTCTACACCACCGTTGCGGGCTGGATGCTGCACTATTTCTATATGACTGCCGCCGGAAAGCTCTCCGGCTTGAACGCAGACGAGGTGGCGGGCAAGTTCACCGAGATGCTGGCAAGCCCCGGCATTATGACCTTCTGGATGGTGTTCGTGGTCGTTCTGGGCATTCTGGTCTGCGCTAAGGGCCTGCAGAATGGTCTGGAGCGTGTGACCAAGGGCATGATGATCGCCCTGCTCCTCATCATGGTCATTCTGGCCGTGAACAGCCTCTTCATGGACGGCGCAAAGGAGGGTCTTTCCTTCTTCCTGGTGCCTGACTTTGGCCGCATGAAGGAGGTTGGCATCGTCAACACCCTGGTGGGTGCGATGAATCAGGCCTTCTTCACCCTGAGCCTGGGCATCGGTGCTATGTCTATTTTTGGCAGCTACATCGGCAAGGAGCACTCCCTGCTGGGCGAGAGCGTCCGTGTGGTGGTGCTGGATACCTTTGTGGCCATCACGGCCGGTCTCATCATCTTCCCGGCCTGTTTCACCTTTGGTGTGGATCAGACCGCAGGCCCCAGCCTGATCTTCATCACCCTGCCCAACATTTTTGCCAACATGGCACTGGGCAGGTTGTGGGGCAGCCTGTTCTTCCTGTTCATGGCCTTTGCGGCCCTGTCCACCGTGCTGGCGGTGTTTGAGAACATCATCTGCTGCGGCATGGAGCTGACCGGCTGCACCCGTAAAAAGTCCAGTCTGGTCAACCTGTTCCTCATCATCCTGCTGTCCATGCCCTGCGTGCTGGGGTATAACCTCTGGGCCTGGGATGGCTTTGCCGTGTTTGGCGGTGCGGTGTTGGACTTTGAGGATTTCCTTGTCAGCAATCTGTTCCTGCCGCTGGGCAGCCTGGTCTACCTGCTGTTCTGCGTTTCCCGCTATGGCTGGGGCTGGGACAACTATAAAAAGGAGGTCAACACCGGCGAGGGGCTGAAGATCCAGGATTGGATGCGCGGCTATCTGACCTACGGTCTGCCCGTGATCGTGCTGTTCATCTTTGCCTTTGGCATCTACGACAAGTTCTTTGCATAAGGAAATAAACCCTCTCAGTCTCGCATTCGCTCGCCAGCTTCCCCGAGGGGGAGCCGACGCATCTGACAGGTAAGCAGCTTGCACAGCCTGAAGTCAGAGCAGCAATTGCCTCGCCCTTTGGGAGAGGTGGCAGTGCGAAGCACTGACGGAGAGGGTGTTTTTGTTGGAGGACACAATGCACATTTTGATCTGTGATGACGATGCGGTGTTTGCTGCCCGCGTGGAAACGCTCGTTCGGGATTTCTTTGCGCGGCGGGGCTTGCAGGTGGAATGCACCGTCTGTCACAGCGGGGAAGAGACACTGGCCCGGCGGGACCTTGATCTGTATCAGGTGGCGCTGCTGGATGTGGATCTGGACACCATGAACGGCATCTCACTGGGAAAGCAGCTGCGCCAGTGCAGCCCGGAGATCTGCCTGGTGTATGTGTCGGCCTATCTGGAATTTGCCCCGGAGGGCTACACCGTGAATGCGTTCCGCTATATCCTCAAGCGCGATCTGGACTGCCAGCTGCCCCGCTGTCTGGATGCCATTCTGCACGAGCAGGATCACCGGGCTCCCAAGACCCTGACCATCCGGCAGAACCGCACCGAGACTGAGCTGCCCTACGACAGCATCTACTACCTCGAAAGCGACCTGCGCAAAATCAACGTTTACGGAGATGTGGCCCATCAGCCCCTGTGTTCCTACTATGGCAAGCTGAATGAGCTGCCGCAGGCACTGTTTGAGAACGGCTTTCTGCGGGTGGGGCGGAGCGCGGTGGTCAATATGAAGTACATCCGGCAGATCAGCAGCTATATGGTCACCCTGCGCAATGGGGTCAAGCTGGGTGTGAGCCGGAACGGCTATGCCGGAATCCGCAGCACCTATCTGGAATGGAAGGGGCAGTTTGGGGATGACTAAGGAAATGCTCTGGCTTCTGATGGGGCATCTGGTCTGCATTGGCCAGTGGGCGGCCTTTATCATGGTGGAATATGCATTTCTGGGCCGTGGCAGGAGATTCCGCTTCCCCTGCCTGTGGGCAGCCCTGCTGGCAGCAGTTTTTCTGGCGGCCTCGATTCGGTATGATGTTGGATTCTTCAATATTGGGTCTGTGATTTTGAATGTTGTCTTCCTGCTGGTCACGGTGCTCTTTTTCGGCGGAAGCTGGAACCAGAAGCTCTCGACCTGCCTTGTCAACGGCATTATGTGCCTGTTGACGGAAAACACAGTCAGCTACACCTTTGCCTGGTGTAAGCACATTCCCGTCCAGGAGGTCTGGCGCTACCGCAGCTGCCTGTTCCTGCTGGTTGCTGCTGTTGTGGGGGCTGGCCTGCTTGCAGCCTACATTATCCGGCGCTGGCGGCGGGAGCAGGCGTTGACCCCGCTGCAGATGTTGGTCATGTCCTTTTTTCCTGGCATCGTTGTGGTGCTGAACATCGTGCTGATGGTATCCGGCGGCAGCGAAGTGCCCAGCATGATGAATATGATGCTGACCTTTGGCCTGACCATAGCAGTGCTGATCCATCTGGGGATCGTGCAGATGGTCAACGACCAGATGCTGCTGCAGCAGACACTGATGGTGGAGGCTGTGCGCCAGAAGAAGAGCGCAGAAGCTCTTCTGGAATCCTACAAGACCCAGCGGCGGCTGACCCATGAGTTCACCAACCACACCGATGCACTGGCTCTGCTGCTCCAGCAGGGCGATTACGAGGGAGCAAAGGCCTATCTCTCCACGCTCACAAAGACCATTGCGGCGAATACCACCATTATGAACACCCACAACCCTTTATTGGATGCCCTGCTCAGCAAAAAGTACGAGGAGGCCAGCCGAAAAGGGGTCATGGTCTATTTTGATCTGCCCGATCTGCGGGATATGCCCATGGATCAGACAGACCTTGTGATCGTGTTCTCCAACCTGCTCAACAATGCCATTGAGGCCGCCGCGCAGGCTGATCCGCCGGAGGTCTATGTGCGGATGCGGAAGAGCGAGGAAGAGGTGGTGCTTTCCGTCCGTAACCGGGTGAAAGAGGAACTGAACCTCGTGGACGGTCAGCTGCCCCGCATCTCTCAGAAAGGGGCAGGCCATGGCTTCGGGCTGTGGAACGTGCAGGATGTGCTGAAAAAATACGGCGGCGAATATACCATCAGCTGCCGGGAGTGCTGGTTCCGCTTTACCTGCACCATCCCGCTCCGCAAGTTATGACATGAAACCCTGCAGAATATGACATTTGGGGTGAAAGTTTCATCGGAATCTGCTACAATGAAATCAAGTTAAAGGCAGGAGCGCCTCCCCGCTGTATGGTTTGCGGCCGACAGAGGAAGGAATATCCGGGAACGCAGGCGTGTGTGCGTGGGCCGGAACGTCTTTACGAATAAAAAGTCTGACGAAGCTCTGAATGGCGATCTTGGGGGATTGCTGCAGATAGAGACCTTCTGAATGCACTGCACCTGCACGGCATCGTATGTGGGAATGGGATGCCGGGCGGTGCTGCCGGAGGGAGCTTTGTCGGGCTTTTTTTGTTTGAGATCGGGCCGGAGGGAGGACGGTGTGGAGCATGGCTGTACCTGTACGGAAGCGGGCATCCTGCTGGATATCTTCACTCCGATGCGGGAGGATTTCGTGTAACAAACAAAAAAAAGGCAGTGCGCCGCGTGGGACGCACTGCCTTTTGCTTTTGTACCGATTATTCCGGCTTTACCTGCAGCTCCTGCTCACAGTAGATGCAGCGGTATTTGCCGTTGGAGCTCATCTCAAAGATCTGGTCGCATTCCTCTTCAATGGAGGAGATGCAGCGGGGATTGCGGCACCGCACAATGTTCACCAGACGCTTGGGGGGCTTCGGCTTTTCCTTGCGCACAGCCTTGCCGTTTTCGATCACGGTCACGCTGATGTCAGGGTCAAGGTAGGCCAGCACGTCCAGGTTCAGCCAGGAGGCATCCCCTTCGACCTTGATGATGTCCTTGCGGCCGCAGTCGGCCTTGTGGGAGCGCGCATTCTGGATCAGTGCCACGTTGGCGGTCTTGTTGCCGGTGATGCCCAGCAGCTCCATCAGGCCCACAGCGGTGCCTGCCTTGATGTGGTCGATCACAATGCCGTTCTGGATCTCGTCGATGTTCAGCATATCAGTTGCCCTCCTTCGGTGCCTTGGGGTCGGCAAGACCCAGCAGCGTCATGATCAGTGCCATGCGGACGTATACGCCGTTCTGCACCTGCTCAAAGTAGGCGGCACGGGGATCGTTGTCCACATCCAGTGCGATCTCGTTCACGCGGGGCAGGGGATGCAGCACTGCCATTTCAGGCTTGGCAAGGGCCATCTTTTCGCTGGTCAGGATGTAGCTGTTCTTCAGGCGGATGTAATCCTCCTCGTTGAAGAAGCGCTCCTTCTGGACGCGGGTCATGTACAGGATATCCAGCTCCGGCATGACCTCCTCCAGAGAGGTGGACTGGGTATAGGGAATGTTCTTGGACTTGACGTACTGCTCCTTGACGTAGCGGGGCAGCTTCAGCTCCTCCGGGGAGACAAACACGAACCGGACGCCGGTGTAGCGGCTCATGGCAGCCACCAGAGAATGGACCGTCCGGCCAAACTTCAGGTCACCGCAGAAGCCGATGGTCAGGTTGTCGAAATGGCCCTTTTCCTTGTGGATGGTGATGAGGTCCGTCAGGGTCTGGGTAGGGTGGTTGTGGCCGCCGTCACCGGCGTTGATCACCGGCACCAAGGAGTGCTGCGTTGCCACCAGAGGCGCGCCCTCCTTGGGGTGGCGCATGGCGATGATGTCGCAGTAGGCGCTGACCACCCGGATGGTGTCCGCCACGCTCTCGCCCTTGGAGGCGGAGGAGCTGGCGGCGGAGGAAAAGCCCAGCACCTGTCCGCCCAGAGACAGCATGGCGCTCTCAAAGCTCAGGCGGGTGCGGGTGGAGGGCTCAAAGAACAGCGTTGCCAGGATCTTGCCGTCGCACTTATGGGCATATTCGGCGGGATGCTCCATAATATCGCAGCCCGTTTTTACCAGCTCGTCGATCTCCTCGGTGGAGAGCTGCATAATGTCGATCAAATTTTCCATATCAGTTTTCCCCTCCATTGATCCAGCTTTCGTCAGACGGATTGTCCCGGAATTTCAGCAGACGGGACACATCCTCCGGCGCGATGTAACCTTCCTCCGCGCCCACCTGGGCGATGGTGTCCAGGTTCGTCAGGCTCACGTTCTTCACGCCGGCCTCCGCCATGCGCTCCACGCCCTTCTTCATGCCGTAGGTGAAGATGCTCACCACGCCCAGCACCTCAGCGCCCGCTTCCCGCAGGGCCTCCACGGTCTCCAGCACGCTGCCGCCGGTGGAGATCAGATCCTCCACGACCACGACCTTCTCGCCCTTGTCCAGACGGCCTTCGATGCGGTTCTGACGGCCGTGGTCCTTATTGCCGGAACGGACATAGCCCATAGGCAGGCCCAGCAGGTGGGCGGCAATGGCGGCGTGGGCGATACCGGCGGTGGCGGTGCCCATCAGGACCTCCGCCTCCGGGTACTCCCGCTTCACGGTATCGGCAATGGCCTGCTCCACCTCGTTCCGGGCTTCCGGAGCGGTGAGGATCAGTCGGTTATCGCAGTAGATGGGACTCTTGATGCCGCTGGCCCAGGTAAAGGGCTCCTGAGGGCGGAGAAAGACCGCCTTGATCTCCAGCAGACGCTTGGCAACGCGCACATTGATGCTGTCCATAGTTTGTTCTCCTTTATGTCAATTTTTTTGTTGATCCAATCGTTTCCGTTTCGCGGCTCAGCCCACGAACTCCGCCACGCAGCGGCGGTAGGCAGCCACGGGGTCCTCCGCCTGGGTGATGGGACGGCCCACCACGATGTAGTCGGAGCCAAGCTCCTTGGCCTTGGCCGGCGTGGTGACCCGTTTCTGGTCGCCCGCGTCCCCGTCGGCAAAGCGCACGCCGGGAGTCATGGTGAGGAAGTCCTTGCCGCAGCGCTCATGGACAACGCCCGCCTCCAGCGGGGAGCACACCACGCCGTCCAGACCCGCCTGCGCGGCGTTTTCGGCATAGTGCATCACCACCTCGGCAAGCGGCTTTTCGATCCACAGCTCCCGCTCCATGCGCTCCTGATCGGTAGAGGTGAGCTGGGTCACGGCGATGAGCAGCGGACGGGTGCCGCCGGGCCGGATGAGGCCCTCCAGCGCGGCGGTCATCATGGCGGCGGTACCGGCGGCGTGGAGGTTCACGATGTCCACATCCAGCGCAGACAATGCCGCCATGGCCTTTTTCACGGTGTTGGGAATGTCGTGCAGCTTGAGATCGAGGAAGATCTTGTGGCCGCGCGCCTTGATCTCGCGCACGATGGACGGGCCTTCGGCGTAGAAGAGCTCCATGCCGATCTTCACGAAGGGCTTTTCGCCGGTGAAGCGGTCGAGAAACGCGAGGGTCTTTTCCTTGCTGTCAAAGTCCAGCGCGATGATAACGTCCTTACCCATGGTGGGCACCTCCTATGATGTCGTTCAAATCGTTGATGTTGTATTTCTGCATGACGCGGGGCAGGTCCTCGACGATGCGGCGGCAGGCGAAGGGATCGACAAGGTTGGCAGCGCCCACCTCGACCGCCGTTGCGCCCGCGAGCATCAGCTCGATGACGTCCTCGGCGCTCATCACGCCGCCGAGACCGACAACGGGGATGCGCACCGCTTCGTAAACCTGCCAGACCATGCGCACGGCGAGCGGGAAGATCGCGGGACCGGACATTCCGCCCGTGCCGTTGGCAAGCAGCGGGCGCTTCGTTCTGGGGTCGATGCGCATACCCATGACGGTATTGATGAGGCTGATACCGTCCGCGCCTGCGTCCTCACAGGCCTTGGCAATGTCCGCAATGCTCGTGACATTGGGGGAGAGCTTGACGATGACGGGCTTTTTGACCGCGTCCTTCACCGCGCGCGTGACCGCTGCGGCAGCCTTCGGGTCAGTGCCGAAGCTCATGCCGCCGCCGTGGACGTTGGGGCAGGAGATGTTCACCTCGAGCCAGCCGACCTGCGGGCAGGCGTCGAGCTTCTGACAGACCTCGACGTATTCATCGAGCGAAAAACCGCTGACGTTCGCCATGACGGGCTTGTGGAAAACGCGCGCGAGCTTGGGAAGCTCCTCGGCGATGACCGCGTCCACGCCGGGATTCTGAAGGCCTACGGCGTTGAGCACACCGCTTTGCATTTCAGCGATGCGCGGCTGGGGATTGCCGAGGCGGGGCTCGCGCGTCGTTCCCTTAAAAGAGAACGTGCCGAGGCAGTTGATATCGTACAGCTCCGCGAACTCATAGCCGTAGCCAAATGTGCCGCTCGCGGGAATGACGGGGTTGTCGAGCGGAAGAGAGCAGAGCGTGACGTTCGTTTTTACCATTTGATCTCCTCCCTCCCGAATACGGGGCCTTCGCGGCAGACGCGCTTGGGGCCGTTTACCGTGTCGATCGTGCAGCCCATGCACGCGCCGAAGCCGCAGCCCATGCGCGCTTCCAGACTGAGCTGACAGGGCTTGTCCGTCTTTTTGCATAACGCCCGGAGCATCGGCAGCGGGCCGCAGGCGCAGACGGTATCGAACCGCTCCGGCAGCGCGTCGGTCACGAAGCCGCGCACACCGCGGCTGCCGTCCGCCGTTGCAAGAATGGTCTGTACACCGAGGGCTTGAAACTCTTTTTCGTAAAAAATGTCATCGGATGTGTTGAAGCCCAGCAGCGCCACAGGCGTTTTGCCTGAGACGAGAAGACGCCTGGCAAGACCGTAGAGCGGCGCTGTGCCGATACCGCCGCCGCAGAGCAGCGTCGTTTTTCCACAGGCGGCAACGTCGAAGCCGTTTCCGAGGCCGGAGAGCGTATCGAGCGTCTGTCCGGCGGTGCAGCGGGAGAGCCAGTCCGTTCCGCCGCCGACCACCTTGTAGAGAAGGGTGACGGTGTTTTCCTCCCAGTCGCAGACGGAAATGGGTCTGCGCAGGAAGAAGCCAGACAGCTTCAGTTCAAGGAACTGCCCCGGCGCAGTGATGGCCGAGGTGTCGCCCTCGAGCTTCAAGAGGTAGACGTCCGAGGCAATGGGGGCGTTCTCCGCGATGGTATATGTTACTTCGATCAAAGCGTGTCCTCCTGATAAGAAAATCCCGGCCCACGAGGATGCCTGAAGGCATCAGCGAGACCGGGAAACAAAATCATATTCAAAATGAGCGGCAGTCATATCATCGGCAGAGGAAACGGTCGTTCCGTCCGAAAAAAATGCCGTCGCAAAAGGAAACACGACGAGCGGGAGGGGCTGTACGTTTTTCAGACGATAGCGCATCTTCCGTTCCTCCTTGTCGTAGCTTCGGTGCATTATACGGGATATTTGCGGGAATGTCAAGTGCGGATGCGCGGGGCTCGGGCGCAAATGAAAAAATATGCACACTTGTCATGAAAACTTGCCAAATGCGCATTTTGACGGCGGAAAAATGCGAAAAAACGGACACTGTATTGGTGTAAAGTGCTGTAATTTTTGGGATCGGCGCCGGGCAAATCGCACGCTTTTCGACGAAAATCGAAGAGGAGGGCGAAAATGTAAAATGATTCGGTTGACAATCGCCGTTCAGACTTTTATACTGAGGGCAACAAAGTTCCACGAACGGAGAAGACAAGACAGATGAAGAGCATTTTCGTTTTTGCATACTACTATTACTTTACTGTGAATTCATAGTAAGGCTAATTTGTGATGCAACGAAAAAGGGCTCTTGAAAAAGATGACTTGATGCGGCACAGGTTAGACCTGTGCCGCATTTTTCGTTCCGGAGATAAAAATTCATGACCGATCTAAGGAGGACACTATCATGATCGTCGTACTCAAGCATGGCGCGGAAGCAGACAAGCGCGAGCAGCTCATCAACTGGCTCAAAAATCAGGGACTTGGCGTGCATATCTCCGAGGGCGAGTACCAGACCGTGCTGGGACTGATCGGCGACACGGCGCGCGTTGACATGGATCTCATCGAAAGCCTGAGTATCGTTGACTCCGTCAAGCGCGTGACGGAGCCCTTCAAATGCTGCAACCGCAAGTTCCACCCGGACGATATGATCGTTCAGGTGGGCGATGTAAAGATCGGCGGTGGCAACTTCTGCATGATCGCAGGGCCCTGCTCGGTCGAATCCGAGGAGCAGATCGTCGCGGTCGCTAAGGCTGTGAAGGCCTCAGGTGCAAACATGCTGCGCGGCGGCGCGTTCAAGCCCCGCACCTCGCCCTATGACTTCCAGGGGCTCAAGGCTGAGGGCATCGAGCTTTTGAAGATCGCCCGAAAGGAGACGGGGCTTCCCATCGTCACGGAGATCATGGGCACGAACTATCTGCCGCTTTTTGAAGACGTCGACCTCATTCAGGTCGGCGCGCGCAACATGCAGAACTTCGAGCTCTTAAAGCAGCTCGGTCATATCAACAAGCCCATACTTCTCAAGCGCGGACTTGCGAGCACTCTGCAGGAGCTGCTGATGAGCGCCGAATACATCATGGCGGGCGGCAACGAAAACGTGATCCTCTGCGAACGCGGAATACGCACATTCGAAACGTACACGAGAAACACGATGGATGTTTCGGCGATCCCGCTGCTCCACGAAAAAACTCACCTCCCGATAATCGGAGACCCGAGTCACGCCGCCGGAATCTCCCGCATGGTAGAGCCTCTCTCGCTCGCATGCACCGCGGCGGGAGCCGACGGTCTTATGATCGAGGTACACAACGACCCCGCGCACGCACTTTGCGACGGTCCGCAGGCACTGCGTCCCGACGCTTTTGCAAAGGTGGTCGAAAAGGTAAAAAAGGTACGCACGGCGCTCGACCTCGGCAACGCCGCCGAGTGAGCCTCATAAACGAAAGGAAAACGCGAAATGAATGTATCGGTCATCGGGCTCGGACTGATCGGCGGCTCGTTTGCAAGAGCGCTTCGGGAAAAAGGTCATACGGTGTTCGCCTATGACGCCGACTATCCGACGGTTCTTGCCGCAAAAGCGGCGGAGGCGATCGATGCGCCGTGTACGGAAAGCGCACTTTCCGCATCGGATTTTATAATAATCGCGCTTTATCCGTCAGCCGCCGCAGAATTTCTCGAAAAGAACGCCGACGTCATACCTAAGTCGGCAACGGTAATCGATGCCTGCGGCACAAAGCGCAAGGTCTGCGAAGAGTGCGGAAAGATAGCCGAAGCGCACGGCTTCACGTTCATCGGCGGTCATCCGATGGCGGGCAGCCAATACTCGGGATTTGCGCACTCCCGGGCGGGATTGTTCCACGGTGCGACGATGCTCCTCTGTCCGAGGGAAAACGAGGACATCGCAAAGGTCGAGAGCGCACGGGACTTTATCCTCTCGCTCGGCTTCGGGAAGGTACACTTCACATCGCCCGAGGAGCACGATCGGATGATCGCGTTCACGTCGCAGCTTGCGCACATTGTATCAAACGCCTACGTCAAAAGTCCGAGCGCGCCGATGTGCCGTCCGTTCGCGGCG
>OGMF01002266.1_pt1 | contig 16784 bp, 14 predicted proteins | sample 1572921 | NCBI WGS metagenome assembly OGMF01 (sample SAMEA2581919, study PRJEB24529) | metagenome | biome: Human gut stool | place: China | collected 2011
AAGAGGAAGACAGGAGGCGCATGCAATCGTGTTATTTTTTACAAAAACGTGTTACCAACGTTGTAGCCTCCCCTCCGGCCTGTGTCAAGGGAGGCAGAAAAAAAGCCGGGAAGATGATCATGGATCATCCTCCCGGCACAGAGCGTCGTCATCTGCCTGCCGCCGGTCCGGACGGGCGTCCCGTCAGCGACGGCAGGCCATAGGCAACGGGGACCTGGCCCCCGGTTACACCTTGCCCTTGGTGGCAAAGTTCTCCACGGCCTTGGCGCCCTTGGCGGCGGGCATCACCACACCGGCGCCGCCCACGCAGCCGCCCACGCAGGTCATGACCTCCACCAGGTTGCCGGGGCAGCCGCCCTTGACGAAGGACTGCAGCTTCTTGAGGCCCTGGGGAGAAAGGCCGTTGATGGCCACGGGACGCACCTCGAAGCGGTCGCCCACCAGCTTTTCCACAGCGGCGGACACGCCGCCCGCGATGGCATAGCCGCGCGCCTCGTTGCTGGGGTGCTCCAGCTCGTGCTCTTCGCACTCTTCCACCACGATGCCGCGGGCATTGAACAGGGCACCCACTTCTTCGAAGGTGAGCACGTAGTCCACCATCTCGTCGTGCAGGCCTTCCTGACGCTTGGCCACGCAGGGGCCGATGAAGACCGTCACGGTGTCGGGATGGCGCTCGCGGGCGATCTCGGCGGTATAATGCATGGGCGTGGCGGTCTCGGACACATGGGGCAGGAGCTCGGGCGCGTGGCGGCGCACGGCTTCCACATAGGCCGGGCAGCAGGAGGTGGTCATGAAGGTGTCGCCGCGTTCCATGCGTTCCACGAATTCCGCGGCCTCACGCTGCGAGGTGACGTCGGCGCCCAGGGCCACTTCCATGACGTCGCTAAAGCCCAGACGGCGCAGGGCCGTGACGATGCGGGCCGGGCCGCCGGGGAACTGGCCCACGATGGCCGGGGCCATGAGGGCCGTCACATGGCGGCCGCTGGCCAGGGCACGGAGCACGGGCAGCACTTCGCTGCGCTCCATGACCGCACCGAAGGGGCAGGCGCGCATGCAGCGGCAGCATCTAATCCTCTTTTAAAAGCCGACCACGGCGCGGCCCTTGTTGCCCTTGTGGATGGCGCGCACCGGACAGGCCGCCTCACAGGGGACATTGAGGCGCACGATGGCATGGTAGGGGCAGGCGTCCATGCACATGCCGCAGTTGCGGCACTTTTCGGGGTCGATGGTGGAGCGGCCGCGCGAGAAAGAGATGGCCCCAAAGCGGCAGCTGCCGATACAGGAACGCGCCACGCAGCCCTGGCAGGCGTCAGTCACATAGTAACGGGCACGCATGCAGCCCTGGCAGGCGATGTCACAGACCGTCAGGATGGGCCAGTTGGGCTCCTTGCGCTCCAGGGCCTCTTCGGCATAGGTGCGCAGGGGGATGGAGTCGTCCGTCTCGTCTTCGAGGCGGAAGCCCATGGCGGCACGCAGGCGTTCGCGCAGGATGGCGCGGTCCTTGTAGATGCAGCAGCGGCTCATGATCTCGCTGCCGCGCGGGCGCATCAGCAGGGGGATGCGGTCCACGTCTTCCGGCAGGGTCCCGGCCCAGAACGAAAGGGCCAGACGTTCGATGACGCCGAGGCGCAGCGAACTCAACATGTTGTCAGTCTTGGTAGCGGGCATGGTCTCTCCTTGCGGTGGAACGTCCGATAGGATGTTCGTCCGAAGACAGGCAAATGGCGATGGCCGGGACATCCGGCACCAGGGACAGGCGCCTCGAACAGGCGCGACAGGACAGGAGCGGCTCCCCGGACGCACGGGGCCGGGAGGCTGGCCGCCGCGCACGGGAAGAAGGATGCACGGCAGGGTGCCGTCCCGGGATGACTGTTTAATTAAACAAACAAGATTTGCAATAATAGCGAATATTTTCACATATTACAAGAAGGAGCCCAACGCCCCTCGGGCCGGGAAAAATGCCCGCATCCGCCGCTAGCGGCGACCGGGGACGGGCTTGCGGCTGCGCATGAGCGGTTTGCCCAGGTGCATGTCCTGGGCGATGGCTTCCACCTCGCGGGCACGGTCGTCCGTACCGCGCATGACCACCATCACCAGATAGAGCTTGCCGCTGCGCTCCATGCGGGTGCGCAGGCCGCGCCCTTCCAGACGCTGGCGCAAATCGTCCACGATGCCGGGATCGCGGAAGGCCCCCAGCTGGAAGACGAAATCATATATGTCGGTGGGCGTTGGCGGCGGCGCCTTTTCCCCCGCGGGCACGGCAGGCTGCATGCCCGGAGGCATGGGCGGATAGGCGGGGGCCCCTGCCGCTGCCGGTTTGGGGGCCTGGGCAGCCGGCAACGGCGGCGAAACAGGCTCCAGACGCGCGCCGGGCTCGGCACGCAGGGCACGGGAAAAACGCAGCTCCGAGGCCGCCAGCACCGAGGCTTCGACCAGGGAATCCTCTGTGTTCCCGGCATCAGCGGCCGTCTGGGCTTCGCCCGCGGCGGCGCTCTCTTCCTTTTCCCCATCCGTGGCGGCCGCCGCGGCCAGGGCCGCACGGGATTCCTCAAGGCTGCTGGCCCACTGGGCACGGCCTGTCATCACACCGCCAAGATACGCCAGCACGAGGGCCGCCAAAAAAAGCACGCTGGCCGTCACCAGGACCGGCAGGGTCACTTTCAGCCCTGCGGCGGGCGTCTGCTGGGAAGTATCCTGCGCACGGCGGGACGAAGACATGGCGGCTCCTTGGAAAACGGCGTGTTGGGAAAAAGGCGGACAGTCCCGCCCGACTGATTCCTATACCAGCCGGGACGGGCAGCGTAAAGGCCCCTCCTCTCCCGCTCCTCCGCCCTTCCGCCTGTAATGCCTTGCGGCCCCGGCGGGCCTTTGCTACACCTACAGCATGCCGCACGCTGCTGTGCGGTCCGATCCTGCCAACTACGGCCGACGTGCCGTCCCAGCCCTTCGGGACTGCAACCTGACGAGGTCCGACATGTTCCATCCCTGCCGTCTGCTTGTTTTTCTGACCCTTGTGTTCGTCTCCCTGCTCGCGTCCTCCCCGGCCTTCGCGACCAGGGACACCCCGGAAGACGAAAAAAGCCTGACCATCCGCAACGAAAGCGCCGAAGAGCTGCTGAGCATCCGCTTCACTGTGGGCAACCAGGCCAACTATGCCCGTCTCGACCTCCTGCCCGGCGGTGAAGACCAGCTGCTCAATCCCGGCGGCACCGCCGACCTGCGCATGGATATGGGCCTGTATCTGTGGGACTTCAACAAGGTCCGCCTGGCCAGCGTCCAGAGCCTGACCCTGTGCGGCGAACACCATCCCTGCCTGCTGGTCCGCGGCCTTGACGGCAAGATCAGCCACGTCAACGGCACGGAAAAATCCCTGCTGCCCGCAGAAGATGCCCGGCCCGTCTGCGCCCTGAGCAAATTCCGGCCCGGCATGCTGATGAAGGACGCCTGCGCCCTGCTGGAAAAGGACCCCCTGCGCGATGACGGCGGCGCCGTGCTGACCAGCCTGGGCTTTGCCGACATGGTCTGGGCCGCCCGCCTGACGCCCTACACCCCCGGCGATGACAATGTGGAAGCCTTCCCGGTCAAGGCCGGCGGCGAGGTGCTGGAGCATGTGGAACTGCGCCAGAAGCTCAGCGACCAGCGCCTGGACGCCCTGCTGGCCAGCCTTTACAACATGGGCTACCGCCCCTGGCAGGCCGAGCTGCCGGGCCTGGACATGAATTTCACCGAGATGCCCGTGGCTGACCAGAAGCGCCAGATGGAGATCCTGCACATGGCTCTGGGCATGCTCATGAACGCCCCGCGCGGTGACGCCTGCATCATGATGGCCCCCGGCGACATGCTGCCCGACCTCATCAGCGATACCCCCCGCAAGGACGTACAGCTGTTCACCATCACCGTGCGCCGTCCCACCGCCACCCTCATCGTGGACATGACCGCGTACAGCGCCTCGTTCTAGCAGATACGGACGAACCTGCCCAAAGGGCCTCCGCTCCCATCCGGGAAGGAGGCCTTTTTTGCGCCATCGTGCAGGGCGGACAGGTCCCCCAACCAGACGACATGCCGCGAGGGCAGCCTTCCATCGTGCTGCCACGGTGAACAGCGACCGGACGAACGGCCCGTACGCCCCTCCTTCCCCGCGGCCCGCCGGAAAAACAAAACGCCCCCTTTGCAGGGGGCGTTTGCATTCCAAAGATGCGGGCCAGGCTTACAGCTTGCTGGCGCGCATGTCGCGCAGCCACTGGTACCAGCCTTCCAGGCCGGAACCGTCACGGCAGGAGACCTCGAACACGGCCAGTTCCTTGTTGAGGCGGGTGGCGAAATCCCGCGCCCGTTCGCGGTCGAAGTCCACATAGGGCAGCAGGTCCACCTTGTTCAGCACCATGGCCTTGGCCAGGTTGAACAGCAGGGGATACTTTTCGGGCTTGTCGTCGCCTTCGGTCACACTCAGCAGGGCCACCTTGGCGTCTTCGCCGCAGTCGAATTCCACGGGGCAGACCAGGTTGCCCACGTTCTCGATGAACAGGATGTCCACGCCGTCCAGGTCCAGGCTCTCCATGGCCGTCATGATCATGTTGCTGTCCAGGTGGCAGCCGCCGTCGGTATTGATCTGCACGGCCTGGGCGCCCGTGGCCGCCACGCGGCGGGCATCGTTGTCGGTCTGCAGGTCGCCTTCGATGACGGCCATGCGGAACTCGCCGGCCAGGTCATGCAGGGTGCGTTCCAGCAGGGTCGTCTTGCCGGCGCCCGGCGACGAGATCAGGTTCAGGGCCAGGATCTTGCGCTCACGCAGCTTCTCGCGCACGCTGGCCGCGATCTTCTCATTGGCTTCCAGAACGTTGCGCACCACAGGAATTTGCATCGTTTCCTCCCGGAACTCCGGCCCTTTTCCTCAGGGCCCGCCTGGCGGCAGCATGGCCGCAGGCCGTCGGTTTATGAATCCTGGCCCCCGCTGACGGAGGCTTCCAGATGACTGATCTGCAGCTCCTTGCCCTGCACCACCGTGTGGCCTGCCAGAGCGCCGCACGCCGGACACGGCTGCCAGAGGGCTTCCTGCCCCTCGCCGCCGAAGGTCTGCCCGCAGGTGGAGCAGCGCAACAACAGGGGGATGGTCACCAGTTCGAGCCGGGCGGCCGCATGCGGCCCGCCCTGCACCAGGGCCTCGAAGCAGAATTGCAGCGAATCCGGCACCACGCCGGCCAGGGCGCCGCATTCCACACGGATGAGGTCGAGCCGGTCACAGCCCTGTTTGGCTATCTCTTCCAGAGCTATGTCCAGGATGCTTTGTGCGATGGACATTTCGTGCATAGTGCGCCGATGCTAGCGCAAAGCCCCCGGCGCGTAAAGGGATTTGGCAAATCTTGCCATTCGGCACAAATCATGTAGAGTTTAGCCGTGCCTGCATATGGGGCCTCATGGCATGCCCCGGCCCGGAAGGCCTTTTGCCCCGCCGCCGTGACACGCGCGTCATGAACCGCCACGCGCGATCTTCCGCCGGGCACTTCCCGGCGGACATCCGGCCCAAAGGCACAGGAGCCTACTGGCATGAACAAGATCTTTCTCTGGATAGTCCTCGCGGTCATCATCCTTGGCCTGCTGCTCATCCTGCTCAACACGCGCATGGGGCAGTCCGGCGACGCCCCGGTCCCGGCCGACAACAGCGTCTCCGCCCCTGTGAAGCCCGCGCCGCCCGTTGCCCAGCCCCCCCTGCCCGTGACGCCCGGCACGCCTGCCGACGGTGAAAAGCTGGCCGCTGCCGGGGTCAAGCCTTCTCCCGCTGCCGTGGAGCGCGGCTTTGCCTTCGAAACAGGAGAGGAAACGCCCGCCACGGCGGAAAACCCTGCCCCCGCAAGCCCGGGCACGACCCCGCTCACCGCTGCCGCCCATGACGAAAAAGCCCCGGCGGCCGCTCCTGCGGCTCCCGCCGCCCCGGCGGAAGTGAAGAAGGCGGAAAAGCCCGCCCCCAAGCCCCAGCCCGCGCCCCGCAAGGCGGCCCCCGCACCCAAGAACCAGACCATCACCAACTTCGTGGTCTTCGTGCGTGACGGCGGCGCCACCATCCGCCTGGACGCCTCGTCCCCCATCCGCTTCAAGCATCTGGAGCTGACCAGCCCCTCCCGCGTGGTGGTGGATCTGCACGGCACCTGGAAGCTCAGCGAACCCGGTGTGCCCAAGGGCGAGATGGTCAAGGACGTGCGCCTGGGCAAGAAGGGCAGCGACACCCGCATCGTCATCGACCTGCACGCCAAGGCCAAGACGCGCTACATCCTGACCAAGGGCAAGAAGCGCCTGGACATCCGTCTGGACAAGACCAAGTAACTTCTCGCAGCATAGCGATAAAAAACGGCAGGACCTTCCGGAGATCCTGCCGTTTTTCATAACTGAAAAAGGGAGGCTTTCGCCTCCCCTTCTTTTATTCCTTTTCCATTTCCCTGCCGCGTTCGTCAGCGGCCAGCACCGCGTCCACCAGCAGGCCGGAAAGTCCCGCTCTGTCGAGGACATTGACCCCGGCGATGGTCAGGCCGCCGGGCGAGCATACCTGGTCGCGCAATTCCATGAGCGGCGTGTCGCTGCGGGCCGCCATGACGGCCGAACCTTCGAACAGGGCCGCCACCATATCGCGGCATTCCTTGCGGCCCAGGCCCAGGGTGACACCGGCCTGCACCAGTCCCTGCATCATGCCGAACACATAGGCGGGCCCGGCGCCGATGAGGGCCGAGAAGGCCGTGAAGCGGGACTCCGGCAGCTCCAGACAAACGCCCAGCTGGCTGAAGAAGCGCAGGATGTCTTCCTTGCTCTCCGCCGGGACCTTGTCGTCGAAGCACAGGGCGAACACGCCCTTGCCCACCAGCGCGGGCGTATTGGGCATGCAGCGCACCACGGGGCAGCGTCCGGCCACGGCCGCCTGCAAACGGGCGATGCTGATGCCCGCCGCCACGGAGATCACCACCGTGTCGGGCCCGAACTCGGGCGCCATCTCGGCCAGCAGGGCCTCGATCTGGTAGGGTTTGACGGCCATGACCACATAGCGGGCCTTGCGGGCCAGCTCGCGGGCCGAATCCAGACGGGTGACGCCCGCCGCTTCCAGAGGCGCCATGCGTGCTGCCGTGCGCGTATGGCCATACAGGGTGCAGTCCAGGGAAGAGGCGGCAAGACCGGCCAGGATGGCCCCGCCCATGTTGCCGCAACCCACACAACCGATGCTCATGCTCATGTTCGTTCTCCATCACCGCCACAGGCGGCTGTCAGCCGGGAAGCGCTCCAGACGCTCCCGGAAAGATCACTCCGGCTTGCCGAACTGTCCGGCCCGCAGCTGGGCCAGATGCCAGACGTAGCGCCGCAGGGGCACCACGGCCACGCCCTCACGGTTCTCCCAGCGCTCCAGGGCCCGCAGGGTCGAGGCGTGCGGATGCCCGATGGCGATGGCGATGCCCTGCTTGCGGGCCAGGCGGGCGGCCTTGTCCAGCGCGGCCAGCACCTTGTCCGTGCCCTGGGGATCGTCCAGAAAGACATGGCGGCTGGCCGTGACGATGCCCTGGCGGACCATGCTGGTCTCCAGCTGGCTGTTGCCGCGGGTGACGCTGTCCAGCACGAACAGGCCGCGCCCGTAGGCCAGACCGGCCAGCATGCGGCAGGCATCGCGCCGTCCGGTGAACCCGGAACCCATATGATTGTTGAAGCCCAGGGCCGTGGGCACCTGCGCCAGCGCCTTGTCCAGAGCGTGTTCCATGGCATAGGCGTCCATGTCCGTCTCCAGCGCTCCTGGGCCCGGATTGGGCGCGGTGCCGTTCTTGCGGGGCATGGCCTCCATGGGCATGTGCAGCAGGACGTCCAGCCCCATGTCCCGGGCCACCTGCTGCACCGGACGGCGGGCAGCGGCATGGGGCCACAGGGCCAGGGCCACGGGGAACGGCAGGCTGGCCAGCTGCTCCGCGGGCTCCAGCTTCTGGCCCATGTCGTCGATCACCAGCACCAGAGCAGGTTCGGGCATGGGCCGGGAAAGCGTGGCCAGCATGGTCTCCCAGCCGGGGAAATGCAGGACGAGGCAGGTGCGGCCGTCCACATCGGCTTCCAGCACCCCGTCGTCCGTCCAGCGCAGTTGCGGCATGGGGACGTCATCGGCCAGCAGGCGCTCGCCGTCAGGGCCGGTACGCAGGGCCTCCTGGCACAGACGCTCCTGCAGGGCCAGGGCCAGACGCAGGGGAGCGCCGTCCCCTTCCACACGGTAATGCCGGGCCTCCTGTTCCGAAAAGCCGGGCATGGTCAGCAGACGGCAGCCGGGCATGACCCGGGACAGGGTCTGGCGCATCAGATCGTCCAGACGGTCCCGGTGCCGCAACCAGTCACCGGTGGCCAGCACGGGCTGCCCGTCCTCGGCCACCAGCACGGCGCCTCCCTCCCGGGAGGCCAGACACAGGGACAGGCCCAGACACAGGCAGAACCACAGGATACCGCCCACCAGCAGGCGGGTCGACGCACACGGCCCCCCGGAGAGGCCGTCGTGATCGTCGCCGCTCGGGGGGCCGGGATGTAAGAAAGGCAAGCGCACAGGTTCCCTCCGCGCCGGACGCAGGCCTAGCGCCGGATCTCCTGGATGCGGGGCAGGCCCTTGACCAGCTGCAGGGCCATGCGCAGCTGGTTGTCGCGGGCCAGCTGTTCCGCGGCATCGTCACGCTTCTTGCTGCTCGTGGCCTTCTTGCCGCCATCGGCGTTCTCCAGATGGCCGCTCAGGTTCTGCTCGCGCAGCAGGATGCGGGGCTCGTCGGCATCTTCTTCACGCGGGCGCTCGAAGGGGATCTCCAGGTCGGGCACGATGCCCTCGGCCTGGATGGAGCTGCCGCTGGGCGTATAGTACAGGGCCACGGTCAGCTTGAGGGCCGAGCCGTCGGACAGGGGGATGATGTTCTGCACCGAGCCCTTGCCGAAGGAGCGTTCGCCGATGATCAGGGCGCGCTTCTGGTCGCGCAGGGCACCGGCCACGATCTCGGAGGCCGAGGCCGAACCGGCGTTGATGATCACCACCACGGGCACGTCGATGTCCCCGGCCTGGTCCTTGGCCTCATAGATGCGCTCCGGCACGGGGCCGCGGCCCTGGATGGACACGATGGTGCCCTTGCTCAGGAACATGTCGGAAACGCTCACGGCCTGGTCCAGCAGACCGCCGGGATTGTTGCGCAGGTCGAGCACGATGCCCTTGAGGCCGCCGGTCTTGGCGCATTCGCGGGTGGCCTTCTTGAGGGCGTCGCGCAGGTCCTCGTCGGTGCGGCCGGAGAAACGGGTGAGGCGGATCCAGTAATAGCCGTCTTCCAGCGGCTTGGACTTCACGCTGACCAGCGGGATGGCCTCACGCTTGACCCGGATGGTCTTGGGCGACTTGGAGGTGCTGTGCAGGATGCCCAGCTCCACTTCCGTGCCCTTGGGGCCGCGGATGCGCGAGACCACGTCCTGCAGGCTCAGTTCCTGTGTGGGCTGGCCGTTGATGGTCAGGATGACGTCCCCGGACTGCAGGCCGGCACGATAGGCGGGCGTGTCCTCGATGGGGGTCACCACGGTCACCTGGCCGTTCTCCACCGTGATCTCGATGCCGATGCCGGTGAATTCGCCGGAGGTGGTCTCCTGCATCTCCTTGTGTTCTTCAGGCGTCATGAAGGTGGAGTGCGGATCCAGGCCCTGCAGCATGCCCTTGAGGGCACCGTCCAGCAGTTCACCCTGGTTCACGTCCTTCACATAATAACGGTTCACCAGATCCAGCACCTGGCTGAAGCGGCGCAGGGCTTCGAAATCTTCCTCGACCTTGTCTTTGTCGGCCTTGGCGGCAGCGGTGGCTCCCAGCGGGCAGCAGAGGGCCAGCACGCAAAGGAAAACGGTCAAACGGAAAAGAGCTCGCATGGATTGCCTCCCGAAAAGATCATACGGACGCAGGGGCTCCTGCCGGAACCGGCGGGGCAGGCACGCAGCCTTGCCGGGCCGCCTGCGGAGGAAGGGCCGCCGTACCGGCATGACGGCGGCCGGGGACCACGGCAACCCGGCAGGTACGCCATGGACAGGGGCGGCCGCAGATGCATGCCGAAAAAAGTACCGCTCCCCCGCTCCCGGCCCCGCAGGCTGGCGCAAAAAAAAGGGGCCGCCCGTTGCCGGGCAGCCCCTGGGATAGCAAAGGCGCAGGGCCTAGATGAAGAACAGCCAGGTCAGGATCAGGAACAGCGGGATCAGGATACCCACGGACCAGGCCATGTAACCGAAGAAGCTGGGCATGGCCACGCCCTGTTCTTCGGCAATGGAACGCACCATGAAGTTGGGGGCGTTGCCGATGTAGCTGTTGGCGCCCATAAACACGGCACCGGCGGAGATGGCGGCCAGGGTGGGCGCCATGTCGGTCATCAGGTGCACGGGGTCGCCGCCAGCGGTGTTGAAGAACACCAGGTAGGTGGGCGCGTTGTCCAGGAAGCTGGACAGGGCGCCGGTCAGCCAGAAGAACATATAGTTCACGGGCTCGCCGTCATGGAAGACCATGTTGATGACACCGGCCAGGGCGCCGTCGGTACCGGCACGCAGGATGGCCAGGGCGGGGATCATGCTCAGGAAGATGCCCAGGAAGAGCTTGGCCACTTCTTCGATGGGGGCCCAGGAGAAGCCGTTGAGTTCACGGCACTGGCGGGTGGTGAACTTCCAGGACAGGCCGGCCAGGCAGAGCAGCAGGATGTCGCGCAGCAGGTTCTGGCCATCGATGCCCACGCCGTGGATGTTGATGGCTTCGCCGAGGTCGATCATACCGGAGACCAGCACGCAGAGCACGATGCCCAGCAGGAAGAGCAGGTTGATGGAGCCGTCGAGGCCCAGCTTTTCTTCCACCTTGTTGGGATCATGCGGGGGCTGGGGACGACCTTCACGGCCGTACAGGACGGTATCGAGCACGAAGTAGATGCCCAGCAGGGCCAGGGACATGAAGCAGGTCTTCGCGAACAGGTTGGTGGTGGTCCAGAAGAAGCTCACGCCCTTCAGGTAGCCCAGGAACATCCCCACCGCCGTGAGGAAGATGACCACCGCCTGTAAGATGGAATAGGTGAAGAAGACCACGGAATGCACACGGTACTTGCGGTGGGCATTGGCGCGCAGCAGGGGGCGGATCAGCAGCATGGCGGCGCCGGTGGTGCCCATCCAGCTGGCCAGGATGGTGCCCACGGCCAGGATGCCGGTGTTGACCACGGGGGTGCCCACCAGCGAGCCCTTCAGGCGCACGCCGCCGGCCACGGTGAACAGGGCGAACAGCAGCACGATGAAGGGGATGTACTCCAGCAGGATGGCATGGAGGAATTCATAGAAGGCCACGTTGAAGCCGTAGACCACCAGACAGGGAATCAGGAAGGCAAGGCCCCAGAAGACGGAGATCTTGCCGAAGTGATGATGCCAGATATGCGGCAGGGCTAGCGGCATGATGGCGATGGACAGCAGCATGCATACGAAAGGAATGACCCAGACCGCGGACAGTTCCGCACCGGGGATGCTCGGATGCCCTTCGGAGGCCATGGCCAGCACGGGAAGCGCCAGCACGGTCAGCAGGGCAAGAGGAAGGGACCAGCGTTTCAACATGGGATTCTCCTCAAGTCAGTATAAAATATCACAAAAGAAAACATTGTGATACATTATGAAAACTTCTCAATTTTACGCCATTTCCACGTTTTTTGCAATGAAAATGCTCCCTCTTGGCGCAGGATGAACATTTCACAAAATCCGGCTTACCTGACGGGCTCCGGGCCGTCCCCGGGCAGGGCCGCGGCCGGGCCGCTGTCGCTGCCGTAAAGGCTGCGGTATTCGTGCTGGAAGATGCACATGCGCGTGGCGTCGTGGTAGGCGCCGTTGGCGAAGAACTCGTGGATGAGCACGCCCTCGGCCTGGAAGCCCAGCTTGGAATAGACGTGGATGGCGCGCACGTTCTCGTTGTCCACCACGAGGTAGAGCTTGTAGAGGTTGAGCGCGTCGAAGGCGTAGGCCATGGCCAGCTTGGCCGCCGCCGTGGCAAAGCCGTGGTTCTGCCAGGCCGGGTCGATGATGATCTGGAACTCGGCCCGGCGGTGGATGTAGTCGATCTCCACCAGCTCCACCAGGCCCACGTTCTGGCCCTGATGGTCCACGATGAAGCGGCGCTCGCTCTGGTCATGGATGTGCTTGTTGTACAGGTCCTGCAGTTCCACGAAGGCCTCGTAGGGCTCTTCGAACCAGTAGCGCATGACGTTGGCGTTGTTGTCCAGGCCGTGCACGAATTTGAGGTCTTCCCGTTCCAGCGGCCGGATGCGGATGGCGGCCGATGCTTCCCTGCCAGTTTCCATGCTGAGACTCCCTGCCGCGCGCCGCAAGGCCAAGGCTTGCGGGAACGGCGTTTTTCTGCCAGATTTCCGGCGAATTCCACCAACAACGAGGATGCTATGCCCAAGGACCCCACTCCCCGGCGCAAGGCGCGTCTGGGCTCGGTGCTTGCCCACCGTCAGCCCGACCTGACCCTTGTGCTTGCCAATATCCATGACCCGCACAATGTCTCGGCCATCTACCGTTCCTGTGACGCCTTCGGCGTGGACAAGGTGCACCTGTACTATACCGACACGCCCTTCCCCGTGCTGGGCCGCAAGACCTCGGCCTCGGCCCGCAAATGGGTGGAGAGCGTGCGCCACCGCGACCGTCAGGAGCTGGAGACCAGCCTGCGTGCCCAGAACATGCAGATCCTGGCCACCACCTTCACGCCCACGGCCAAGCCGCTGCGCACCTGGGACTTCACCCGTCCCACGGCCATCATCATGGGCAACGAACACAGCGGCGTCAACGAGGAACTCATCAGCATGGCCGACGGTGAGCTCTACATCCCCATGTACGGCATGATCCAGAGCTTCAACGTCTCGGTGGCCTCGGCCATCATCCTGTCCGAAGCCTGCCGCCAGCGTGAGGCCGCCGGCTTTTACGACAGCCCCCGCCTGGAGCCCGACGAGCTGGAACGCCGCCTGGCCCTGTGGCTGGAAAAATAGACTGTCCCGCAAGATGCGAAAAGGGGGCGCCCTGCCGGGTGCCCCCTTCGTCCATCATTCGATATCCAGCCCGTCGGCGGGCTCGCCGCTGCCCGCCGCATGCGGCCTGACCACCTTCTGGAAGCGGTGGCCGTCCCAGCGGTAGCCGATCTCGTTGGCCAGCGGCAGGTAGAGCATGCCGGTCTTGTTCCAGAACACGGGGTGCGCGCGCAGGCCCCCCATGCCCAGGCAGATGAGCACCGAGGGGTTCACATCGTCGGGCACGGGCTGGCCCTTGGCAAAAAATTCCTGGATGTCCGGCTCCTGCGGCACGTCCACGGGTACCGTGCGCCCCGAGGCGTCCACGCGCCACAGCTCCACCGTACACAGCTCGGTGCCCAGCGTGCCGATGGCCGCCACGGCCGAACCGTCGTCAGCGTCCCGGAACAGACGCAGGGCCACGCCGCTGTCGCGGAAGGGCAGCGCCCGGAACACGATCACGTCCCGGCTCTCGCCGGCCAGTTCCCAGAACTCGCTCTGTCCTTCTTCCAGCAACTGCTGTTTGTCCTCGTCCTCAAGGCCTTCGGCCGTATTTTCAAAAATGCTCGTGGGCAGGGCGCCGAACGCCTCGCGGGCGGTGAGCGCGCTCTCCTGCGTCAGGCCCGCGGACGGGCACAGCAGCATGAGCATCAGCAGACAGAAAAAAATACGCATAACTCCCCCTTGCCGCGACACTGTCCCGGCTCGTCAAAAATTTTATACGGCCTTCCCCGTCCTTTGTCCATCGCTCCGGGCCGTTTTTCCCGGCGCTTATCAGGAATCCCTCTTGCCAAACAGCGTCGCCACGCTTACATAACAGCCCATGAACAATCCCTGCATCCATATCGAAAAAGCCCGGCAGCACAACCTCAAGGACATCAGCCTGGACATCCCCCGCGACGAGCTGGTGGTGGTCTGCGGGCCCTCCGGTTCCGGCAAGTCCACCCTGGCCTTCGATATCGTCTATGCCGAGGGCCAGCGCCGCTATGTGGAATCCCTTTCGGCCTATGCCCGGCAGTTCCTGCCCCAGATGGACAAGCCGGACGTGGAGAAGATCGAGGGCCTTTCCCCGGCCATCTCGCTGGAACAGCAGAGCACCTCGCGCAATCCCCGTTCCACCGTGGGCACGGTGACGGAGATCCACGACTTTTTGCGCGTCTTCTTCGCCCGTCTGGGCCGCATGTACTGTCCCTCCTGCGGCCGCCCCATCGAGGCCCGCTCCGCCGACGAGATCATCACCGACATCATGGCCCTGCCCCAGGGCAGCAAGTTCATGGTCATGGCGCCGCTGGTGGAACTGCAAAAAGGCACCCATCAGGACAAGTTCAAAAAGCTGCGCGCCGAAGGCTTCGCCCGCGTGCGTGTGGACGGCACCTTCCACACCCTGGACGACGTGCCCGCCCTGGACAAGAACAAGAAGCACAGCATCGACCTGGTGGTGGACCGCCTGGTCAACAAGGACGGCATCCGCGGCCGCCTGGCCGACTCCGTGGAGCTGGCCCTGCGCTACGGCGAAGGCCGCCTGACCGTCCACCTGCCCGACAGGCCCGAAGGGGAACGGGACATCATCCATTCCACCACCTCGGTCTGTCCGCACTGCCATATCTCCCTGCCCGCGCCCAGCCCGCAGCTCTTTTCCTTCAACAGCCCGCAGGGGGCCTGTCCCCGCTGCGTGGGCCTGGGCACCGTGGACTATTTCGAGCCCCGCCTCATCGCGCCCAACCGGGGCCTTTCCCTCAATACCGGGGCCCTGCTGCCCTGGGCCGAGAGCAAGCATTTCCAGCGTTACGAGCCCGCCCTGCGCGTCCTGGGCGAGCGCCACGGCTTCACGCTCTCCACGCCGCTGGAGGACTTTTCCGACGCGGCCCTGGCCTGCCTGTTCTACGGCGAGGACGAAAAGGGCCGCCCCGCCGCGCACAGCAGCGGTCTGCGCCGCAACTGGATGGGCGGCAACGTGGCCATGGATGCCACGGGCGACTACCAGAGCGAACTTTTTGCCGGACGCGCCGCCGACGTGAAGGTCAGCGAGGAGCGCTGGCCCGGCGTCATCCCGCTGCTGGAAAAAGGCATGCAGTACGGCGAGGCCTGGCGCGAGATCCTGGCCCGCTTCCGCCAGTCCACGGACTGCCCGGACTGCCACGGCGCCCGTCTCAAGCCCGAGGCCCTGGCCGTGCGCGTGGACGACCTGAACATCGCCCAGTTCTGTTCCCTTTCCGTGGAACGGGCCCTGCAATGGCTGGAAGGACGGCACTTCGACGGCCGCCACGCCCTGGTGGCCGAGCCCCTGCTCAAGGAGCTGACCCACCGTCTGTCCTTCATGCGCAACGTGGGCCTGGAATATCTTTCCCTGGGCCGGGCCATGGCCACCCTTTCCGGCGGCGAGGCCCAGCGCATCCGTCTGGCCTCCCAGCTGGGCTCCGGTCTGGTGGGCGTGACCTATGTGCTGGACGAGCCTTCCATCGGCCTGCACCCGCGTGACAACGAACGCCTGCTGGGCACCCTGCGTTCCCTGCAGCAGCGCGGCAATACCGTGCTGGTGGTGGAGCACGACGAGGCCACCATCTGCGCGGCCGACACGGTCATCGAACTGGGGCCCGGTTCCGGCTCCCAGGGCGGCGAGATCATGTTCCAGGGCAGCGTGCCCCAACTGCTGCGCGCCGATACCCTCACGGCCCGCTATCTGCGCGGCGACGCCAGCATCAGCCTGCCCGACGAGCGGCGTGAGCCCCAGGGCTGGCTGACCCTGCACAACGTGACCACCAACAACCTGCGCGGCATCGACTGCCGCTTCCCGCTGGGCGTGCTGACCTGTGTCACGGGCGTGTCCGGTTCGGGCAAGAGCTCGCTGGTGGTGGACACGTTGTACAAGCATCTGGCCATCAGCCTGGGCCAGCGCGTGGACCAGCCCGGCACCATCGCCGGCCTGAGCTACAGCGAGGGGGCCCGCCCCATCGAGCGCATCGTGGCCATCGACCAGACGCCCATCGGCCGCACGCCGCGTTCCAACCCGGCCACCTACACCAAGGTCTTCGACGAGATCCGCAACATCTTCGCCATGACCCCCGACGCCCGCAAGCGCGGCTACAAGCCCGGACGCTTCAGCTTCAACGTGCGCGGCGGCCGCTGCGAGGCCTGCGGCGGCGACGGTCAGCTCAAGATCGAGATGCACTTCCTGCCGGATATTTACGTCCCCTGCGAGGTGTGCAAGGGCAAACGCTACAACCACGAGACCCTGGAAGTGCGCTACAAGGGCCTGAACATCGCGGAAGTGCTGGATCTGCCCGTGCAGCAGGCCCGTGCCTTCTTCGAGAACTATCCCGTGCTGGAGCGCCGTCTGGCCGTGCTGGAGGAGGTGGGCCTGGAGTACCTGCGCCTCGGCCAGCCCGCCACCACCCTTTCCGGCGGCGAGGCCCAGCGCATCAAGATCTCGCGCGAGCTGGGCAAGCGCTCCCTGCCGGGCACGCTCTACATCCTGGACGAGCCCACCACCGGCCTGCACATGCACGAGGTGGGCAAGCTCATCAAGGTGCTGCACGCTCTGGTGGACAAGGGCGCCAGCGTGGTGGTCATCGAGCACAACACGGACATGATCCTGGCCGCCGACCACGTGCTGGATATGGGCCCCGGCGGCGGCGAGAACGGCGGGCTCGTGGTCTCGCAGGGCACGCCCGAGGCCATCGTGGCCGACCCCAATTCCGTCACCGGCCGCTTCCTGATGCAGGAACGCCGCGACCGCCTCAAACGGCGCGGTTA
>OGMF01002272.1_pt1 | contig 16754 bp, 17 predicted proteins | sample 1572921 | NCBI WGS metagenome assembly OGMF01 (sample SAMEA2581919, study PRJEB24529) | metagenome | biome: Human gut stool | place: China | collected 2011
TAGAAAGGTGTTAATAAAATGATTAAGAATAACAAAAATCAAAATTTAAATCTTAATTTTATACAAGAAAGATTGAAAAAATATGAAAATTATTTTCAAAGGAGCGATAAAAATGCTGGATTACAAATTGAAAATCGGTTTGATTCCTGATGTCAGAGATCTCGGAGATTTTGCCACGAGAAAAGGAATCTTTGAACCTGCAAAGGGGGTGGAAATCAAAAACAAGACCGTCAGTTACATAAAGGAAAATTTCGAAGATGACCAAACGGAGTTTTATGACCTTGAATGGCTTAACGAGCTCGGCGTGCTTTACAAAAATTCCGACTGCGACAAGGTCTGTGATTATTTAAGGCAGCAGAAAGCAGACGCAATTTTTATCATAAACTGTAATTTCGGAAATGAAGAGGTTTGCGGGCAGCTGGCTAAAAAAATGGGATTGCCTGTGCTTTTATGGGGACCTCAGGACATGGTTTTTGAGGAGGACGGACAGCGCTACACGGATTCGCAGTGCGGACTTTTTGCAATCAGCAAGCAGCTGCGCCGCTATAAGGTACCGTTTTCGTATATTGAAAACTGTCCTGTTGAGAGCGATGTGTTCAAGTGCGGCCTCAGCCGCTTTCTGTCGGTTGTGACGATGGTTAAAAACTTTAAAAAGCTGAACGTTGTGCAGGTCGGAACAAGACTCACACCTTTTAAAAGCGTTATGTACAACGAGCTCGAGCTTACGGAAAAATTCGGAATTAACATAAATAATGTTAATATGGCGGTTGTAAGCGATAAATTCAATAAAGCGCTTAATTCAAGAGATGATGAGCTTGAGAAGGACTTGGCAGAGCTTAAGGAACTATATGACGTAACCGGATTGAGTGATGAAGCGCTAAAAAAAATGCTGACATTCGTATATGTATATAAAGAAATATTCGAAGAAACCGGCGCAAGCGTTCTTTCCTCGGAATGCTGGACGGCAATGCCGCTTGCATTCGGCGCCAATCCATGCCTTGCAATGAGTATTCTTTATGACAAAGGGTATATCGTTGCATGTGAGTCCGATGTTCACGGTGCAATAACCTGCGCGCTTTTAATGTGCGCCGCGCGCGGAAAGCAAGCCCCGGCATTCGGGGAGTTTACGGTCAGACACCCCGAAAACAAAAATGCCGAGCTTTTGTGGCACTGCGGTCCGTTTCCGTATTCCGTGAAAGCAGAGGATTCAAAGGCAAAGCTGTTTAACACAAAGCCGAGTTTCAGAGCCAAGGACGGCAAATATACAATTGCAAGATTCCAGGGCGATGCAGGAACATACACACTTTTGGGCGGCGAGTTCAGAACCGTTCCCGGACCGAAAACCTTTGGCACATATATGTGGGCGGAGTTTAAAAACTGGGCGAAAGTCGAGCGGAAAATGATAGAAGGCCCATATATTCATCACATGAGCGAAATATACGGAGATTTTGCTGAAACATTGAAAGAATTTTGTCGGTTCATTCCCGAGCTTGAGTTTGACCCGATAGAAGAATAAAGAAAAGAGGTAAAAACAATGACAGACTTTTTATTTGACACAATCGCAACAGAGCTTGAAGACGCGGTTGGCAGAGAGAACTGTTCGACAAGAACAATTGATAAGCTCACACACAGTGTTGACTACTTTTGGCTTTCAAGAATGTGGGCAGACCGTGGTCTTCGCATGCCGGAGGGCGATTTTATTGTTGCGCCAAAGGACGCAAAAGAGGTTTCCGCAGTTATTAAAATTGCAAACTACTATAAAATCCCCGTTACAACATGGGGCGCGGGCGGCGGAACACAGGGCGGCGCCATTCCCGTTTGCGGAGGAATTGTTCTCGACACAAAGAGAATGAATAAAATTTATGACGTAAACGAAAAGGGCATGTACATAGAATGCGGTACGGGCGCTATATACAAGCACATCGAGTGGGCGGCAAACGAAAGAGGATATGCAACGATGCACTATCCGTCCTCACTCACATGTTCGACCGTGGGCGGGTTCCTTGCACACCGAGGCATCGGAGTGTCCTCCACGAAGTACGGGAAAATCGACGATATGGTGCTCCGGATGGAGGTTGTGCTTCCGAACGGCGATATTATCGAAACATCGCCTGCGCCAAAGCATGCGGCAGGTCCCGACCTTAATCAGATTTTCATTGGCTCGGAGGGAACGCTCGGCGTTATGACGAAGGCGCAGATGCGTATTTATGACCAGCCTGAATCGCGTCAGTTCAGAGGATTTTTGTTCCATAATATGACGGACGCGTTTAATGCAGGTCGCGAGCTGCTTCAGAAGTTCAAGCCATCGGTAATGCGCCTGTATGACGAGGCGGAAACCGCAACGCTTATTAAAAAGATTGTCGGCGTTGAAAAGAAAGGCGCGTTTATGAATATCGCCGTTGAGGGCGTTAAAGAAATGGCTGACCTTGAAATGAAAATTCTTCTTGAAACCTTCGGCAAATACGGAGCGGAGGATTTGGGCAGCGAGTATGGCGAGAAATGGTGGAAAGAAAAGATAACGTTCTTCTATCCGGGATATATGATGGATATACCGCAGTGCTTCGGCACGATGGATACAATTGCACCCTACGATAAGATTGAAAATATCTATTGGGAAATGAAAAAGGCAATTGAAACAAACTTTCCGCAGGCAAAGTTTATTGCGCATTTCTCTCATTGGTATGAATGGGGCTGCATGATTTACGACCGCTTTATAGTTGACGGCGACAAGGTGCCGCGTGATCCGCATGAAGCGTTCAGACTTCATCAGGCAATCTGGAACTGCGGCGTAAGAACGGCGCTGAAAAACGGCGGTGTTGTAAACGACCATCACGGTGTGGGCATTAAGCTTGGCAGGCTCATGAAAGAGCAATACGGTCCTGCAATGCAGGTGTTTGAGGGCATTAAAAAACAGCTTGACCCGAACGGAATTATGAATCCGTTCAAGCTTGGACTTTAAGGAGGTAACCGAGATGCAATTTACAAAGAAATCAAAAGAACATATTGACAGCTGCCGTTTTTGCTGGATGTGCCATCACGTTTGCCCGATCGGGAATGCAACGGGGCTTGAGAGAAACACGGCAAGGGCACGTGCGCTCGGTCTTTCGCTTGTTATGCGCGGTGCAATCGATTATTCGGAGGATATTATAAACAATGTTTATGAATGCTCGCTTTGCGGCGGCTGCATGACGGACTGCGTAACAGGATGGGACCCCGTTATGTTTACGAAGGAGGCAAGGCTCGGCGCTGCGCTTGACGGAAAGCTTCCCGAATATGTAATGACAATGCTTCAAAATATAAATGAAAAGGGCAATATATATGGAAAGGAAGAAAATATTCCCGAAATAAAAGGCGGAGATATTCTTTTCTTCCTCGGTGAGGACGCGCGTGCCAAGGACTGCGCGGAAACCGCCGTTGAGCTGCTGAAAAAGGCAGGCATTGATTTCACGCTTTTAAAGGATGAACCGAACAGCGGATATTCAATGGATTTCTTAATCAGCGCTGCCGCCGAAACCAAAACCCTTACCGAAAATTGCGCAAAGGTTCTGAATAACTACAAAAAGGTAATTTGCTATGACCCTGCCGATGCAAAAATTATGAAGCGCGAATACAAGGAATGGGGCGTTGAACTAAAGGCGGAGGTTGTTACGTTTACGGAGCTTCTGGCGGAGCTTATAAGAACCGGAAAGCTTAAGGTTAAAAAGACTGAGCTTGAATTTACCCCTCAGGACAGCCCGATTCTTGCAAGAGATTTGGAGGAAACAGAGCCGCTGCGCGAGATTTTGTCCGCATGCGGAACAGTAAATGAAATGCTGCTGAACAGGGAGCACACGCAGCTTGCCGGAAATCTTATCATGAATGAATACATGCCGGAGGTTATGGAGCAGGTTGCCGAAAAAAGATGGATTAATGCGAAAAATGCCGGTGCAAAAATCCTTGTTACCGCTTCGCCGGCTGAATATGTAATGCTTTCGGAAACAAAGCCGGATGATATTGAACTTATGAAGGTTGAGGAGGTTGTTAAAAAATGCTTGTAAGCTTAAAAACTGTTATAGATTTGGCAGAAAAAGGCAATTTTGCAATTCCCGCATTCAATGTTTATAATATTGAAACGGTTATGGGAGTCGCAAAGGCGGCAGAGGAGCTTCGCGCACCGATTATTATTCAGGTTTACCCCAGACTTTTGAATGAAGAAGTCGGATATTATCTTTGCCCGGCAATTGTGGCGGCTGCAAGAAAGGCAACCGTGCCGATTTGCTTCCATTTGGATCACGGTCCGTCGGAAATGGAGGTTCAAAAGGCGCTTCGCTGGGGAGCAACAGGCATTATGTACGACGGTTCGGTGCATCCGTTAGAGGAAAATGCCGAAAATACAAAACATATTGTCGACATCTGCGCAGCGGTAAATGTTGAGGTTGAGGGCGAGCTCGGACATATAGGGAGCGTCAACGACGATTCCATGGACGAATTTACGGATCCCGGTGAAGCGGCTGAGTTTGTTAAAAGGACAAATGTTACCTGTCTTGCGGTTCTGATCGGTAATGCGCACGGGCATTACAAGAAACCGCCGAAGCTTGATATTGAAAGAGTTAAGGCAATAAGAGAGGCAACGGGGGGAATCCCCTTGGTACTTCACGGCGGCTCGGGTATTCCCGATGAGCAGGTAAAGGCGGCAATCGCCGCAGGCGTTCGCAAGATGAATATCGGAACGGACGTTTGCTGCGCATTTGCGGACGGAACGAAGGAAATTCTGAGCGATCCGAACAGAAGCCTTGCGGTCGATATATTTATGAAGCACCCGATTGAGTCGGTTAAAAAGCTTGCCTCCGAGAAAATAAAGCTTGTCGGCGCGGATGGAAAGGTGTAATATATGATTGAGATTGTGGGAATTGGCGCAAATGTGTTTGATACCCTGTTTGCGATTGAAAAATATCCCCGGGAGGACACAAAAATGCGTGCGGATTCCGTGAAACAGAGCGGCGGCGGTCCGTGCGCAACGGGACTTGTTGCCGCAGCAAAGCTTGGAGCAAAGTGCGCCTTTATCGGCAATATGACCGATGACAGCGCCGGCAGATTTTTGAAAGAGGATTTTGAGAAATACGGTGTTGATACAAACTGCGTAAAAATAAAACGCGGCTATGATACCTTTCGCTCATGCATATGGCTTGCAGGGGATTCGGCATCACGTACATGCGTTTTTTACAAAGGAAACATTCCTCCGACAGAAATAGATGAAAATGCGGCAAAGACTGTTGAAAATGCAAAAATACTGATGGTTGACGGCAATGACATGGACGCTGCAATCAAAGGTGCGGAAACTGCAAAAAGAAGCGGCACAAAGGTTCTGTACGATGCAGGGGGCTTGTACGAAAATGTTGAAAAGCTTCTTCCGTACGCGGATATTCTGATTCCGTCGGAGGAATTTGCCCTCGGTCACACAGGCGAAAACGATGCCGAAAAGGCCGCAAAAGCGCTTTTTGAAAAATATTCTCCCGAAATTGTTGTAATCACTCAGGGAAAAAAAGGCGGCATAATTTACGACGGTTCTTCTTTTGAAAAATACCCTGCCTTTTTGGTTGACGCAGTGGATTCAAACGGTTCCGGCGATGTGTTCCACGGAGCTTTTGCATTTGCCGTCACAAAAGGCATGGATTATAAAAAGGCTTGCGTATTTTCAAGCGCTGTGTCGGCGCTTAAATGCACACGGATCGGTGCAAGAGAAGGTGTGCCGGCATATGATGAAGCAATTAATTTTTTAAAGGAGCGTGGAGAACATGTTTAAAAGAAGCTGGAATAAAAAGTTCGGAAAATCGGAAATATTTAAAAAAGAGGACAGTTACTGCCAAAAGGTTGAAATGGATATGCTCAGGCTTGCGGCAGGTGACAAAAAGGCATACCGTGAAAGCGGCAAGGAATATGCGCTTGTTATTCTCGGCGGCAAATGCACAGTTTCGGGAAACGGTTTTGAATTTAAGGACGCGGGCAGAAGAAAAGATGTGTTTGACGGTGCGGCAACCTGCATTTATGTACCCTCGGATAATCCGTTCACAATCACGGCGTGCACAGAGGTGCAGATTGCAGTGTGCAAATCTCCGTCCGATAAGAAATTTAAGCCTGCAATAATCAATCCCGAGGATGTTATAATCAAAAATCTCGGAAAGCCGGGCTGGGAGAGAGAGGCTCACTTTATTCTTGATGAAAGAACCGATTCTAACATGCTTTACATCGGCGAGGCATTCGTAAAGGGAGGACAATGGGCAAGCTATCCTCCGCACAAGCACGATGACGATAATATGCCGACGGAAGCGGAAACGGAAGAAATATACTACTATGAGTTTAAGAACCCGAACGGCTTCGGCATACAAAAGGTTTATACAATGGAGGGCGACATTGACGAAACATACACGGTTAAGTCGGGTGATTTCGTTGAAATTCCGCGCGGTTATCACCCGTTCCATGCAGCGCCGGGGTATGACAATTACTATCTTTGGATAATGGCAGGTAAGGACAGAGGTTTTTACATGACAACCGACGAAGAGCATCAGTGGCTTAATAAATAAAGGGATTGAGAAGTTATGCGTTATTTTCTTGGAATTGATTTCGGCGGCGGCGCTTCAAAGGCAACTCTTTTGTGCGAAAACGGAGAGGTGCGCGCGGCAAGTACAACGGAGTATCCGACATATTATCCGCAGACAGGATATGCGGAGCAAAACCCTGCGGATTGGGTGCGGGCAACCTGTGAGAATATACGCGGAGTGCTTGAAGAAAGCAAAATATCGCCCGATGAAATCTGCGCGGTTTCTCTGGACGCCGCCACTCACACAGCCGTAATAATGGACGAAAATTTTAATGTGATAAGACCGTCAATTTACTGGACTGACACGAGAAGCACAGCCGAGGTTGCCTTCCTTAAGCAGAATTATTCCGATATCATAGAAAAACAGGTGCTTCATAAGGCTGATACAATCTGGTCGCTCCCTGAGCTTATGTGGATTAAGAATAACGAGCCCGATAACTGGGCACGGGTTAGAAAAATCATGTTTGCAAAGGACTATGTAAGGCATCGTCTTACCGGGGATTATGTCACGGATTATATCGAGGCTGAGGGCTCGATGATGTTTGACATAAATACAATGCGCTGGAGCGGCGAGCTTTGCAGCGTTCTCGGAATAGAGCCGTCAATGCTGCCGGAAATTGTGAAACCGACGGATATCGTTGGAAAAATCACAAAAAGCGCTGCGGATATGACGGGGCTTTCAGAGGGCACGCCCGTGCTTTGCGGAACAACCGACACTGTTATGGAGGTGTTTGCCGCAGGCGCAACAGAAAAGGGGCAGATGACCTTAAAGCTTGCAACGGCAGGCAGAATCTGCGTTGTGACCGACAGAGCGTATCCCGATACCAATCTTATAAATTATTCGCATATAACAGACGGGCTTTTCTACCCGGGTACGGCAACGAAATCCTGCGCCGCGTCCTACAGGTGGTTCAGGGACACATTTGGCGGCGATTTTAAAGAGCTTGACAAAATGGCGGAAAGCGTTGATATCGGCTGCGAAGGTCTTGTTTTTCATCCGTATTTAAACGGGGAGCTTACGCCGTATGCAAATCCGAAATTATGTGCCGATTTTGTCGGAGTACGCTCGTCGCATACGATGGCACATTTTGCAAGAGCGGTTCTGGAGGGTGTTGCCATGTCAATGCTTGACTGCAAGGAGGCGCTTGAAAAGCTTAATATTCCGCACGGTGACTGCGCTGCGATAATCGGCGGCGGTGCGAAAAGCAACCTTTGGCGGCAGATGATTTCCGACTGTCTCGGGCTGAGGCTTACTCAGATGAAATATGCCGATTCCTCGTTCGGAAGCGCAATGCTTGCCGGAATCGCCGCCGGAGCGTTTGAAAGTCCGAAAAAAGCGCTTGAAATCTGCAACAAAAAGGTGTCGGAAACTGTTCCGAATCCCGAGAATACGAAGAAATACAGAGAGGTATTTAAGAAATATAAGGCGGTTCAGAAAGCGCTTGAGCCGATATATAACGGTGAATACTGATGAAAATATTAGTGTGCGCAAAGGTGTGCGACGGAGCAATTAATCCGTTTGACGAATCGGCAATCGAATGTGCATTAAAGCTGAGCAGTGATGTTACTGTTATATCAATGGCGCCGCCTGCTGCAAGGGAGGTTCTTGAGCCGCTGACAAGGCTCGGCGCGAGGGTTGTGCTTATCTCCGATAGAATATACGCAGGCTCGGACACGCTCGCAACATCTTATATCCTCGCGAAAGCAATCAAAAAATATGAATATGATTTGATACTTTGCGGACGGCAAAGCATTGACGGCGACACTGCACAGGTCGGTCCGATGCTTGCACAAATGCTCGGGCTTGATGTTGTCACAAATGCACTTGAGGTTGCGCAAGCCGATGACGGCTTGACTGTATTAACGCGAACGGGAACGGAAAAGCAATCGCTTCCGCTTCTTGTAACTATGGAAAGAACCTATATGCTGCGATTTCCGAGCATCTTCTCGAAGCTGAAGCAGATTGAAATTGTCGACAACACAATAATCGGCTGCGATGAAAAAAGGTGCGGACTTCAGGGCTCGCCGACAAGGGTTGTAAAAACCTTTGAAAATGAAGCAGGGCGGAGAAAATGTGCTTTTATCACCTTTGATGAGCTTTATCCGTTGATTGAAAGGCTGAAAAAAGACGGGCGCGGTGAAAATAAACCGAAGTATATCGGGAAAAAGCTCAAAGAAGTCTGGGCTGTCGGTGAAGAAGTGTGTGAAAAAGCAGCCGAAATTGCTGAAAACGTTGTTTTGATAGATAAAAGCAGCGCTGCGCAGATTGCGCGGAGAGCAATGGAGGAAAAGCCGGAAGTAATTCTTTGGAACGCCGATCTGTGGGGGAGAAGAAATGCTCCAATAGCTGCCGCCATTCTGCAAACGGGACTGTGCGCCGACTGCACGCAGCTTGAAACTGACGGCGAAAGACTTTTCATGTACAGACCTGCCAGGGGCGGAAACATCACGGCGAAAATTTTGTGCCGAACGCTTCCGCAGACGGCAACCGTCAGAACGGAAAGCAAAAGCAGCGATGTTGTTGTCGCAGGGGGAAAAGGCGTTTTTGATAAAATGGATAAAATCCGCGAACTGGCAGAAAAAACAGGCGGCACAATAGGCGCTTCGAGAGGTCTTGTCGATATGAATAAAATCGATTATAAATATCAGATAGGGCTGACGGGAAAAACAATTTCGCCGCTTATATATATTGCCGTCGGTATCTCCGGAGCAATTCAGCACACTTGCGGAATTGAGGGCGCAAAAACAGTTATCGCAATCAATCCGGATAAAAACGCAAGAATTTTTGACTATGCCGACTATGGTATAATTGACTCTTTTTAGAATACAAACCGTATATTAACCAATCCGCGGCGGAGAATTATTCTGCTGCGGATTGGTTGACTTTTTATATAAAGCAGTTTATAATAAAGAAAAATTCAGAGCGACAGGGGAGAAAACCGACTATGAAGTGTTTGATTGTTGTGGACATGCAAAATGATTTTATAACGGGCAGCCTTGGCAGCAAGGCTGCGGAAGCAATCGTTTTGCAGGTTGTTCAAAAAGTGCAGAGCTTTGACGGCATGGTTATATTCACGAGAGATACCCATACCGATGATTATCTGCAAACGCGTGAGGGGAAAAAGCTTCCCGTGAAGCATTGCATTAAGGGAACTGACGGCTGGCAGATTTGCGATGAATTAAAGCCGTATGCAAGCCTTGTAACAGATAAGGAAACCTTCGGAAGCATGGAGCTGCCGGGCATATTAAAAAGCTTCGGAGAAAATATAGAAGAAATCGAATTGTGCGGCTTGTGCACCGACATATGCGTTATTTCAAATGCGATGATTTTAAACGCCGCATTTCCCGACGCAGCGGTTAAAGTGGACGAAAAGTGCTGCGCAGGCGTAAGCAAGGAGAGCCATGCCGCCGCGATCGCCGCAATGCGTGCGGTGCAGATTGAAATAATATAAGCTCGGTTTCAAGTTGAAGAATATAAGAATGCGTCATGGAAGAACAAGACTGATGATAATGCAATTATGGTGCTTCACGCTCTGGCGGTTGATCCGCTTGAAAAAGGAAAGGGATGCGGCCGTGCTTTTGTGGCTTTTTATGAGGACTATGCAAAGCAGCATGGCTGCACTGCATTGCACATGGACACAAATGTGTTAGGCATAACAGACTCGAACACATGCGCCCAATGCTTGTTAAATTTCCGCCCAGCCGTTCTTTCGGGATTTGCAAGGCGACAGCCTTGCTTCATCCTGCAATAACAGCTGAACAAAAATTTTTCGGCGCATTGGGTCTGCGAGTTCAAAAAGAGCAAATTTTTTGCAAGAAAAGGCAAAAGCGGAGTTAATAGTTTATCTATTAACGAGCATTTTAACGCATTATTGCGGAAAATTTGCCTTTCTGAACCGCATGGGGTTCGAGTCTCTTATGCCTATGCATATTCAAAAGCAAAGTGCAGCAGCGCGGAATATTCTTCATCGGACAGATTGCAAAGCACGCTCCGCGTGACTCCTTTTTTCGCCAATCCGAACAAAAACGCGCCGAAAAACCTGTCTCCGCTGCCGGCGGCAAGCGGTAATTCACCCTCGCCGCGGAGGCTGATTCTCCGCCCGTCATTTAATATCAGTTCTGCTCCGCCGCTGTTTTTCGTCATTATTATGCATTGGCAGCCAAACGCAAGCAGCAGCCGAAACGACTTTTCCCTGCTCTGCGTGCCGCTTATTTTCGAAAGCTCGTTTTCGGAAAGCTTGATAATATCCGTCAGCGGAAGAAACTGCGAAATATTTGTGCGCAGCTCCGCGGAGCTTATCCCCCTTATCGGGCGAAGATTCGGGTCAAATGCAATCAGCGCACCGTTCTTTCTCGCGTATCCTATCGCCTTTTTATGTGCCTTGCGCGGCGCCTCTCCGCACAGCCCCAGCGAGCCGAAGTACAAAACGGCGCAGCCCTTGAATACCTCCTCGCGTATCATATCGGGAGTTATGAATCTTTCCGCTCCGTATTCGTGATATATCACAAAGTCGCGCTTGCCGCTTTCGTCATAAGCAATAAACGCAACCGGGGTGTTTGCCTTGTCCGTGCGCCTTATAAGCTCCGTATTAACACCCGATTTCTTAAGGTCTTCAACAAGAAAATCCCCGAAAGAATCCCGCCCGACGCGCGCTATCATCTGCGCCGAGCCGCCGAGCCTGCTCACCGCTGCCGCAACGTTTGCCGGTGCGCCGCCCGGCACTTTTTCAAAGCTGCGCGCATTTTCAAGCGATGCGCCCTCGCCGCTGCAAACCAAATTAACAACCGATTCACCTATCGTCACAATGCTTTTCATTCACGGATTCCTCCAAAAAAATAATACACAGAGAACAAAACCTCTGTGTATTATTTTTTCTTTCGCCGCCGTTTTTTATTACGGCTTTTAAAATTTCGTCAGTATTTTTACCGCCTTTTCAACGCTCTGCGCCGCTTCTTCGCTCAGCGGCTTGCCCGCGCTGCGGTAATCGAACGACAGTGTAAATTCATGCACAAGCTCATTAAGCTCCGAAAGCTCCTTTTTCTGAAGCTCATACAGATATGAAACAAATCTCTCTGCCTTTTTTCCCGAAAGCTCCCTTCTTGAAGCCTGCACCGTCAGCGCAAAATGCTCAAGGCAAAGTCCGCCCGATGCTTCGAATTTTTCGCGGAATTCCTGTTCGTTTTCAATCAGAAACACCATATTTTCCGCTGCCGCACGCATCTGACCGTTCAGCTTATCGCACAATGCGCAGCTGCGAAAGTGCGAATAAAGCTCCTCCGAGCACGCTTCAAAATCAACCAAAGCGCCCGTCAGTCCGCGTTTTATCTTAACGGACAGCCCATCCGCAAGCTCTTTAAGGTGCGTTTCGAGCGTGAGAGCAAGCCCGAGCCTGTTTCCGCCGCCGAGCAGCATATTCATATGCCTGCGGCAAAAGCCCTTTTCATTCGTCAGCTGTCTGCCGTCCGGTTCCATAAGCGACGGACCGAGGAAGTACGCCGCAGCGTCCTCCTCCAGCTTCTTTTCAAGTGTGCACAGCGCGCAGCCGCATTTTTCTCCGATTGCGTCATTCAGGGCAATTGTGTAAATCCGCTCCTTCATTCCTTCCTGCCTCCGAGAAATGCCGGCTTCACCTCAGAAACAAGCACCGCCGCGAATATAACCGCAAAGCCGATAAAAAGTCTGAGAGTCACTGTTTCCGATGTGAATATAACCGAGAAAATAACCCCGAAAACGGCTTCAAGGCTCAGAATGAGCGCCGCCGTTGCAGGAGGGGTGAATTTTTGCCCCACATTCTGCAGCACATAGCAAACGCACGTTGCCATAACCGCAAGATAAAGAATTGCCAGCGCCGTTGTATATGAAAACGATGACGGGAAGGTGTCAAGCGCCGCTGCCGGAATCCATGCAAGCAAGCCTGCCGAAAGGAATTGCAGCATTGTCAGCAGCAGAATATCCCTGTCCTTCGAAAAGATTGAAACAGCCGTCATATGCATCGCATAGAAAACGCCGCCGAGCAGCGTTAAAAGGTCGCCGCGGCATATTCCGCCGGAAAAATCGTTTCCCCTCATTGAAACAAGCGTTATTCCGAGTATACACATTATCGCGGCGAGAATATTATATCTGTCCGGGCGCACGCCCTTTACCGCCCAAAACATGAACGGAACAAGAATACAATAAATCGCGGTAAGGAATGCGTTTTTTCCTGCGGTTGTGCCGGGGTCTGCCAGTCCGTAGGTCTGAGCTATGTAAGCGGAAAGCACCAAAACACCCATCACGCAGCCGCGCACGATATATCCGCGGTCAAGCTTTTTCAGGCTTTTGTGCAGCACCACCGCAAGAATAACGGCGGCAATCGTGAAGCGCGACGCCAAAAGCGTGAAAATCCCGATGTTTTCAATCGTTCCCTCCATGATAAAGAACGTTGACCCCCAAATCACCGTTGCCATCAGAAGCGCAAGCTTGCTCAGCCGCAAAACAGTTTGTTTTTTCATATGTCATCCTCCGTTGTAACATCGGCGCACTTTCCGCCGACAAATTCAATAAGCTGCTGAGGGTTTACAAGAATCTGGATTCCGCGTGCGCCGCCGCTCACCGAAATCAGGCTGAAATTCAGCGCACTTTCGTCAAAATAAGTCGGAAAGCGCTTTTTCATTCCCACGGGGCTGCACCCTCCGCGGATATAGCCCGTCAAACCGAGGAGCTCGCGCACATGAACAAACTCAATTTTTTTGTCGCCCGTCAGCTTTGCCGCTTTTTTAAGGTCAACCTCCTTTGCGCACGGAATACAAAAAACAGCGTATCCGTGCTTATCACCCTTGGTGACCAGCGTTTTGAAAACCTTTTCCTCCTCCTGCGCCGTCTGCCGCGCAATGTGCACGCCCGAAAGGTCGTTTTCGTCAACCTCATATTCAATGACGGTGAAAGGAATTTTTGCTTTTTCAAGCATTCTGACAGCATTTGTCTTTTGCATTTTCATAATCTCCCTTGCCAAATACAGCTTTAAGTGATATTATATAATAAAATATTGTCGAAATCAATGCTGAGGATGTGTTTTTATTGGCTGAATATATTCTTTTTGACCTTGACGGCACGCTTACCGACCCGAAAGAGGGAATAACGCGGTGCGTCAGCTATGCTCTTGAGCATTTCGGAATTAAGCGCGACCCCGACTCGCTCACATGCTTTATCGGACCGCCGCTTAAGGAGCAGTTTATGAAATATGCCGCACTTTCGGAGAGAGACGCCGTCCGCGCAGTTGAAATATACCGCGAACGCTTCGCCCCGATCGGTCTGTTTGAAAACAAAATATACGGCGGTATACTTCCGATGCTCGAAAAGCTTCGTTCCCTGGGCGCCGTTATGGCAATCGCCACAAGCAAGCCGAAGGTGTTCGCCGTTCAAATAGCCGAAAAATACGGAATTGCTCCGTATATGACCGAAATCGTCGGCAGCGAGCTTGACGGAACACTCACCGATAAAGCCCTCGTAATAAAAAAGGCGATGGAGCTTCTCGGCGCAGATAAGGAGCACACAATTATGGTCGGCGACCGTGAGCACGACTGCATCGGAGCAAAGAAGAACGGAATCGGCTGCATCGGCGTTCTGTACGGCTATTCCGAGCCCGGTGAGCTCAAACGCACCGGAGCTTTAAAAATAGTTTCGGACACGGACGGGCTATGCTCCGCACTTGTGGGAATAATTGACGGAGGACAGGCATAGTATTGTCTTGGGGTGATGATTTTGAAGCTTTCGGACGATGCGAAAAAGACGTTTCTTGCAGTCGGCATAAATTTTTTTATCGGCGCAATGCTCGGCGTGATTCTGTTTTACGGGCAGCTTAAGCACAGCGCCGAGCTGCGCAGCTTCGAGCTTGTCAGAAAAGTATCTCCGGCAGACGTTTTCCGCCTTGTGCGGATGAACATTCTTTGGCTGCTTGCAATTTTTATTGCGAAGTGCATTGCCCCGATGCGCGCCGCACAGCCCATTATGCTAATCCGCGGCAGCGTGTGCGGCTTCACCGCCTCGTACATAATCCGTTCCTCGTCAGCCGCAGCAGCGGCAGCCGCAGTTATCCCCCAATGCCTGACGGCGCTTCCGGCAATGGCATTATACTCCGCGCTGATTAATGAAAAACGGAAAAATTCCGTGCGCGCAGGAAAAGACCCCGACTCGCTTAAACGGCGCGATGTTTTCGTGCTTCTTGCATTTTCCGTTTTCTCCGCTCTCGCCGAAACAGCCGTTTTTTCGGCGCTCAGTATTATTTTGTTCTAAAATGACGAAATTATTCTTTATTTATGTGCAATTTGAGCATGTACTTTTTTGCGCTGTTGTATTAAAATATATTCACTATATACGGAACCAAGGGTGACTTTGATGGAAACTATTCTCAGCGAATACGGGAAATATTTAAAAAAGCAAAAGCTTTCCGACAACACTTTTGCTTCATATATGCGCGACCTTGACAATTTTTGCAGCTATATCGGGAAATTCGACGATGAGGCGCTTACTGCGGCGGACAACGGCGTGCTTCATTCATATATAGATGAAATGCGCAAAAAGGGCAAGGCTGATTCCACCATTGCCCGTTCCGTTGCCGCGCTGCGCAAATTTTATCACTATCTGTTCAGGAAAAAATATATCAGTATCGACCCGACCTACGGTCTTGACATGCCGAAGCCGGGAAAAACAATTCCCGGCTTTATTTCCGCTTCGGATGTTGCGCGCCTGCTTGACATGCCGAAAGCGGCAACGCTTAAGGGCTACCGCGACAAGGCTATGCTTGAGCTTCTTTATGCAACGGGCATAAAGGCGTCGGAGCTTATTTCGCTTGAAATATCCGATATTGATTTGCGCAGCGGACTGCTCAGCTGCCGCGGCAGATATATTCCGCTCGGCAAGGAGGCTGCCGAATCGCTCAACGCATACATAAATAAGGCGCGTCCGCTGATGACGGACAGCTCCTCCGAAAAAACGGTTTTCGTAAACTGTTCGGGCAGTCCTCTCACACGGCAGGGCTTTTGGAAAATACTGCGCAGCTATGCCGAAGCGGCAGGGATAAAATCGGAAATCAACGCGCAAACGCTCCGTCACTCCTTTGCAATGCATCTGCTGCAAAACGGCGCCGATATCAGCGCCGTTTCGGAAATGCTCGGGCATAAGGATGTTGCAACAACGCGCCGCTACAATCAGGTTCTGAAAGAAAACATAAAGAAAATATATAAAAAAGCTCATCCGAGAGCTTAAGCAGCGCCCGTTTTTTCAAGGGGATAGGAAAAAAGCTCCGGAATTAACAAACTGAGCCGCTTTCAGTTCTGCCGCTCATTATCCTCCCTGAGGTTTTCCAGCGCAACGCGTGCCGCTTCCACAACAAAAGCCGTGAACGTGCAGCCTGTGCCCGAAATCGCCGTTTCAATCTGCTCTATAACGTCATTCGGGAATCGAATGCATTTATTCGTTGTCTGCGGAACCGTCGGTATTTTAAATTTCTTCACCTTTACCACCTCAACATGCAATATATATTATTGTATATTGATATTTTTATATTGTATGCATAACATTTGTATTGCATTATTGATTTGTACGGTGTATAATAAAAACAGAAAATTTTTCGGAAAATGCGAACAAATGTTTGCATTTTCCGAAAAGGTATGTTATAATCGTATTATACTTATAAAAGGATTGATGAAATTGTTTTGTTGCTTTACGGGACACAGACCTCAGCAATTACCATGGAAAACCAACGAAAATGACCCCTCGTGCATAAAGCTGAAGCAGATAATATCCGATTTGATTGATGACGCGGCAGACAGTGGAATAAGCGGCTTTTACTGCGGAATGGCGCTTGGATTTGACACCTACTGCGCCGAAGAGGTGATAAAGAAAAAGAACGGCGGAATGCCGCTGAAGCTTTATGCCGCCATTCCGTGCACGGAGCAGTGCAATGATTGGAGCTCCAAAGACCGTGCGCGGTATGACGCTATTCTGAAAAGGTGTGACGGGTGCACGCTGATAAGTCCGCACTACACCTCCACCTGTATGCTTGCGCGCAACCGATATATGGTGGATAATTCCTCAATGATTATTTCGGCATGGAACGGAAGCTTTCGCGGCGGCACAGGCTACACCCTGCGCTACGGCAAGCACATGAACCGCGACATTCGCATAATTCATCTGCCG
>OGMF01002276.1_pt1 | contig 16734 bp, 10 predicted proteins | sample 1572921 | NCBI WGS metagenome assembly OGMF01 (sample SAMEA2581919, study PRJEB24529) | metagenome | biome: Human gut stool | place: China | collected 2011
AGGAGAAAAGCTGGATGATGCCTGACGAATCGCTTCCCGAAGCATTGCCTAAACCGAAAGTGGTGTTGAGTTTGATGCCATATAAAGCGAATACCCGTTATAACTGGGACCCTATCTATCAGAAGAAGATAAAGATTGATAAAAACACTTGGCGGGGAGATCCTTTCTATGAGATACGCCATCAAAGATCCTACTCGAACTGGGCACGTAATCCGATGGCGAAAGGGGTGCGTAAATCTTTGGATGAGATACAGGCGAGTGGAGTACGTTTCCGGCAGTTGAGTGAACGTGCCAATGGAATGATGGTGAACACGGTAGTGATGGACGCACCTATTCCCTTGTTTGGTGGGAGTGGAGTGTATATCAATGGTGGAACTATCGGCGGACTTGACCTGATGGCTGTCTTTACAAAAGATTTCTGGAATAAGACGGGACGGGATAACCGTGCCCGCACATTGGAAGTGTTGAGAACTTATGGAGATTCTACAACTGTGTTGATAAATAAACCGATTGAACAGATTGCACGCTGAAGACGTTATAATGATGTGTTGATGTAGCAATGCGCTAATGTGCTGACTAGAGAATGTTTGTAATTGAATAATTAGTATATTTGTGTGTTGTTATGTTGGCGCATTGTTATATAGCTTTGTCGCTATTATTGGTATCTTAGTATATTAACACATAGATAAATTATTGGTTATGAATAGAATTACTTCTCTTCTGGGTATTCGGTATCCTATTATTCAAGGTGGTATGGTGTGGTGCAGCGGTTGGCGTCTTGCTTCTGCTGTGAGCAATGCCGGTGGACTGGGATTGATCGGTGCCGGTTCCATGCATCCGGACACTTTACGCGAGCATATCCGTAAATGTAATGCGGCCACGAAATTGCCTTTTGGTGTAAACATTCCTTTGATGTATCCCCAGATAGAAGAGATTATGAATATTGTGGTGGAAGAGGGAGTGAAGATTGTTTTTACCTCTGCCGGAAATCCGAAAACGTGGACTGGGTGGTTGAAAGAGCGTGGAATAACGGTTGTTCATGTTGTTTCTTCTTCCCGTTTTGCTGTAAAATGTGAGGAGGCTGGAGTAGATGCGGTAGTGGCAGAAGGGTTTGAAGCCGGAGGGCATAATGGACGCGAAGAAACAACGACTTTCTGTTTGATTCCCGCTGTACGTGAGGCTACAACATTACCTTTGATAGCCGCAGGAGGTGTCGGTACAGGAGAAGGAATACTGGCTGCTATGGTGTTGGGGGCGGAAGGTGTGCAAATAGGAACACGTTTTGCGCTGACTGAAGAGAGTTCTGCGAGTCCGGTATTTAAAGAGTATTGTTTGAGTCTCGGTGAAGGGGATACTAAGTTGTTGTTGAAAAAGCTGGCTCCGACACGATTGGTAAAGAATGCTTTCCGCGAAGCGGTGGAGAAGGCTGAAGATAGTGGAGCTAGTGCTGAAGATTTGAGAACTTTATTAGGACGGGGGCGTGCTAAAAAAGGAATCTTTGAAGGTGATCTGGAAGAAGGGGAATTGGAGATCGGACAAGTTTCGGCAATCATATCCCGTCGGCAGTCTGTGGCAGAAGTAATGAACGAATTGGTAGCGGCTTATCAACGGGCAGCAAAGAAAGATTATTTATTTTAAAGATATAGCTCACCACAGAGTAATACAAAGTCTTGCAGAGTTTTTTTAAAAGATCATCAATCGAAGGCGTAAGACATTGAGATGGCCTTATTTTGAAAAAGAAAAAACTCTGTAAGACTTTGTGTTACTGTATGGTGAAAATGCATAGTTATAGGCTGATAGGATCGTACTTTAAACCAAATACGTCGGCTACGGCCTTATAAACGATTTTTCCTTCTACAATATTCAGTCCAAGAGCCAATGCCGGATTATCTTTGCAGGCTTTTTTCCATCCCTTATTTGCTAAAGCGATCACGTAGGGGAGGGTAGCATTAGTCAGTGCAAGAGTGGAAGTATAAGGTACGGCTCCCGGAATATTAGCTACTGCATAATGAACGATTCCATCTACAATATAGGTCGGTGCACTGTGAGTGGTCGGGTGAGAGGTTTCAAAACATCCTCCCTGATCGATTGCTACATCTACTAATACTGTGCCGGGCTGCATTATTGAAAGCATCTCTTTGGTAATCAAATGTGGTGCTTTATCACCGGGAATCAGTACAGAGCCGACAACTAAATCAACATCCGGCAATTCTTTTCTGATTCTTAGTTCGGATGCATACAATGTCTTTACATTCTTAGGAAGTGTTTCACTCAAATAGCGCAAACGTGCCAGATTTATATCTGTAATAGTGACATCTGCCCCCATTCCAGCAGCCATTTGTGCAGCATTGCTACCTACAACTCCACCTCCTAAAATTAATACTTTAGCTGGTTTAACACCTGGTACACCTCCCAAAAGGATACCTTTTCCGCCTTGCGGTTTTTCCAGAAAACGGGCGCCTTCTTGGATAGACATACGTCCGGCAACTTCACTCATGGGAATTAATAAAGGTAATGAGTGGTCTGCTTCTTCTACAGTTTCATAAGCCAGGCATATTGATTTGTTAGAGAGCATAGCAAGGGTTAATTCCTTGTCGGAAGCAAAATGGAAATAAGTGAATAGTAACTGTCCTTTTCTTATTAAGTTATATTCAGTGACTATCGGTTCTTTCACTTTTACTATCATCTCAGCAGTGGCGTAAATATCTTCTATTGTTGGCAGGACATGTGCGCCGACAGCTTGATATGCTTCATCCGGAAAACCGCTATTTACTCCCGCTGTATGTTGGATAAACACCCGGTGCCCTTGTTTTACCACTTCGGCCACTCCTGAAGGTGTCATGCCTACACGGTTCTCATTGTTTTTGATTTCCTTTGGTACTCCGATAATCATAATGTTACGTATTAAAGATTTAACATGTTCGAAAGTACGAAAAATCCCCTTACGTTGTTATTCGTAAGGGGATGTTTTAGAACAGAATGCCTTGCGTGTTGAGATGAATAAATGCGTAGAGTGGTTGTTTTATAGACATTCACTGCCCTGTTTGTTGATTTTCATGCTTTTTCCATAGAGACCCACTCGAGCTATGTTGTTATAAAAGGGTTCTGCAATATCGTACTTAAAAGGAAGTACTTCTTGGTTGTCTTTGTTTATATACCCCCACTTGGACGACTGACTTTCAATACAAACAGCAGCCAATCCTTCAGAGAAAGAGCGTCCATTATCATATTCCAGGGGAATGACAACTTCTCCTTTCTTGTTAATGAATCCTATCTTATTGTGTAGCGAGACGAGAGCTAATCCTTCCGCGAATTGTTCTATTTGACTGTAAGTCGGTGGAAGAATGTAGTTTCCTTGTCTGTCAATCAATCCCCATAATCCATCGTGGCATACCCGTGCACATTCTTGTTCAAACGAGTGAGCGGCTGTGTATTTAAACGGAATCTGTATTTGTCCGGTATGGTCGATGAATCCGTATTGAGAATTGAGTACTACCATCCCTAATCCTTCTTTAAAAGAGAAAGCCCGTTCGTACATTAGAGGAATGACAACGTCATATCCTTTATTGATGTATCCCCATTGGATTTTTCCTTTTACCGGAGCCAATCCTTCGGAGAAACGGCCAATTGCCGAGAAGCGCTTTTTCTTATTAGCTACCCCATAAGCTAAAAAAGAAGCGAAGAACTTTGTAATAGTGCTGCTCATTTTCTTTATTGTTTGTGTGGTAAGCGTCCGGATACCATATATATACAAGAGAAGCGTGGACGTCGTTAGTTCATTCTATTCAAGGCTCTGGTAAACCTATTGGGAAATGAACAACAGAGTCCACGCCCTTGCATATAACAAAGACGTGAACGCTTAGTTGCCATTATCCCACCGTTAATGAATTTACCAGATTCTGAACAGAGATAATATTCTAAACGCTTCTACGTTATTAATCGTAATAAGTGGAAACAAAGATATTGTTTTCTTGTTGAATAACAATGCTTTTGGAGGATAAATATGAAAAAAGAGTAGTTTTAATTCACCTGTTTTGGATAATCACTTGGTGACATACCTGTTATTTTCTTGAATATAAGGCTGAAATGCTGTACATTCGGATAGCCTAATTGACGGGAAACGGCAGTGGGTGTGGCACCGTATTTCATCAGCATTCGTTTGGCAGTCTCCAATCGTTTGAGTTGGAAATACTGTTCCAAAGTCTTGCCTGTTTCAAATTTCAGCAGGTCTGTAAAATAAACAGGAGAAAGATTGAGCCTTTCCGCCAGATAGTCGGGTGTAGGGAGTTTGCCATTTTGTAATTTCCCCAACTCTATATAATTTTCAAGCAACTGTTCCATTTTTCTAAGAATTGTCTTATTCTTGTTTTCACGGGTGATAAACTGACGTTCGTAGTAACGAGTGCAGTAATCCAGTAATAGTTCGATATGCCGTGAAAGGATAGTCCTGCTATGTGTATCAATCGAATGATGCAGTTCTTCCTCTATATTCCATAGACAGCAGGTGACTTTCTCTGTTTCACGTTGTGATAGATGCAATGCCTCTTCTTTGTGGTAGTGGAAGAAGGTGTAATTATTGATATGGTTCTTCAATGTGGTCTGAAACAGCAAGTCCGGATGAAACACCAGCAAAAAGCCTTTGCTGGGTAAGGTCTTTTCCTTGCTCATTCGGAAAACTTCACCCGGCTTAAGAAAGACCATTGTCGCATTGGAATAATCATAATACTTCCGGCCGCAACATGAACATTCGTCCGGACAGTCTTCTATCAGTAAGATAGCGTAGAACTCGAACTTGACAGTATCCTGCTCCAGGCACGGATTCTCTAAATTAATAAGACTCACCTGAGGATGCAATGTTTTGCAGTCCAGACAACGATTGCATTCATGTACGGTATTTAAGTCCAATGTATTTTTCTGTTTCATATTCTTTTCACAGATTATTCTGTATACGGTATTCGTTAGGAGTACATCCTACCCGTTTTTTGAACAGGCGGCAAAAATGCTGCGGGTACTGGAATCCCAATGAGTAGGCAATCTGGCTGACTGTATCTTCTGTGCCGATCATACGTTCCTTTGCCATTTCGATTACTTTTTCCTGAATATGTTCCTGTGGTGTCCTGCCGGTTTCTTTCTTTACCATATCGCCGAAGTAATTGGGGGAAAGGCATATTTTGTCAGCGAAATATTTGACAGTAGGTAAGCCGTTTTGTTCTGCAAAAGTTCCTGAAAAGTAGTTGTCAAGTAATTGCTCGAAACGTGTCAACACATCATGGTTCGCTTTACTGCGGGTGACGAATTGTCGTTCATAGAAACGCATACAGTAGTTAAGGAGCAGTTCTATATAGTTTACGAGCAATGTTTTACTATGCTTATCCACTCTGTGCTCTAGTTCAAGGCGGATGATTCTCAGGCAATCCATAATAATATTCCGTTCCTCTTCAGAAAGATGAAGGGCTTCGTTTACTTCATACGAGAAGAACGTGTATTTCTTGATTGTCTTGCCAAGTGATGTTCCTAGTAATAAATCCGGATGAAAAAGTATGCCAAGCGCATTCACTTGCACGCGATCTGTGATCAATGTCGTTTCCGCATCCTGTCCGGGAGCAAAACATACAATGGTTCCTTCTTGATAATCATAATTTTGCCGCCCATATCTGATGTCACACGCTTTTTCGAGTTTCAGGTAAAGTGCATAGATACCATAATGCCAGTGTGCATAATTCATCTGCCGGGTGGCTTTATTTAAATTGATCACACTGACCAACGGATTCAAAGTTTCAAGGCCGTATAATTTATTGTATTGGTCTACACTGCCCAAGTTGAATATCTTGTTCATAATTATTGCTGTTTAATGTTTTAAAAGCACTTCCGTTGTATATCGTTTACAAAAATACGGGATAATTCTGTCATTCTAACAACCTTAATTACGGATTATATAACCTCAGTTACGGATTCCACCTTACTTACAGCTTTCGTCAGTATTATAAAATCTGTAATTCAGGTTATGATTGAGATGTAGTATCAGTAATTTGTCTACTGGGGTTAGGCATAAATCTATCTAATTTTGCAACATTCCTAAAAGGGAATAGAAAAATGATTGATAACATAAATAATAGAATGTATGAGACGAACATTGAACTTTTCGCGTGTAGTAATGACAGTATGTCTTTGTATTGCAGGCAAGCTGTTGTCTGCAGGTAATCTTTCTGACAGAAATAATAAGTTTACGGAAAAGAAATTAAACCTGATTCAAGAGTGGGACAAGACGTTTCCCGAAAACGATAAAGTACGTCACTCGAAAGTTACTTTTCACAACCGTTATGGTATCACGCTTGCTGCTGACTTGTATATCCCCAAAAATGCAGAAGGTAAATTGTCGGCAATCGCCATTAGCGGCCCGTTTGGTGCGGTGAAAGAACAATCTTCGGGACTGTATGCTCAAACGCTGGCAGAAAGGGGATTCTTGACGATTGCTTTCGATCCGTCTTATACAGGTGAGAGTGGTGGTGAGCCTCGTTATGTGGCTTCACCGGATATTAATACGGAAGATTTCAGTGCAGCGGTGGATTATCTTGCCAACCGTGACGATGTGGATACGGATCGTATCGGTATACTCGGTATTTGCGGTTGGGGTGGTATGGCACTCAATGCGGCGGCTATCGATACTCGAATCAAAGCAACAGTAACGGTTACGATGTATGACATGAGCCGTGTGAATGCTAATGGTTACAATGATATAATGGATGCTGCCGCCCGTTATGAATTACGCAAGCAACTCAATGCTCAGAGAACCGAAGACTACCGCGATGGTTCTTATACACTTGCCGGAGGGGTGATTGATCCATTACCGGATGATGCTCCACAATTTGTGAAAGAATATTACGACTATTACAAGGCCGAACGCGGTTACCATAAACGTTCACTCAATTCTAATGATGGTTGGAATAAGACTTCTTCGCTTTCGTTTATCAATATGCCTATTCTGTCCTATAGCGACGAGATACGTAGTGCAGTGCTGATGATTCACGGAGAAAAGGCTCATTCCCGCTACTTTAGTGAGGATGCGTTCAAGAAACTGAAAGGTGACAATAAGGGATTATTGATTATTCCCGGAGCCAATCATGTAGATTTGTACGATAATCTGCAAGTAATCCCATTCGATAAGATAGAACAGTTCTTCAATAATAATTTGAAATAGCAGAATAAATATGATACAATGAAAAAACTCCCTTTGCTGATGAGTTTGCAAAGGGAGTTTATAGTGAATATCAGAACAACTCTAATTGGAGAGATTCGGATTAGCTTCAATAGCACTTTGAGGAATGCGTAAGGTATAGCGTTCGTCATTCTGTTCCAAAATGATGGTCTGTCCGCTATATAAAGTTTTTTCTATTCTCGGACGGGTAGTACGGCGTAAGTCAAACCAGCGATGACCTTCGAATGCCAATTCGCGGGCACGTTCATCCAATATTTCAGAAATTAGAATCTCTTGTTCCATCTTATTTATCTCATTCTTTTTCAGCTCATATTTTTCCGGATTATATCTCTTTTCCATTAATTGTAATAAGCGGTTTCTAGCTTCTGGTAAATGACCTAGACGGGCAGCTGCTTCTGCAGAATTCAAGTAAAGTTCACCGACACGGAAACTACATTTATAATTTACCTTTCCGTTTGTTTTAATTATGGGATAATAATCAACTTCATTGTCCTTTTCTCCGAAATATCTTATGGGGCGTAAATCTCCTTCACTAAACATATCTACAAATGATTGTGTAGCTTTTGATGCATCTAATGTGCTGGTTGGCTCATAAATTCTCTCATACGCAGTAATTGATTCAACAGAGGTATATAAATTGGCTTTGGCATCCGGATTATTGTAATCTTCGAGTGTCGCTTTTTGTTTTAAGACACGTTCTGCTGCATCGTATGCAAGTTGCCATTCTCCTTTGTAAAGGCGTACCCGTGCTTCAAAAGCATCTACGGAAAGAGTGTTGAACCTGTAATTATAACCTAATTCCCATTCTTTTTTTGTAATGAGATTTCGTGCACTTTCTATGTCCTCAAGAATAGAAGTATACACTTCTTCTACTGTATTGCGTGATGGAATCTCTTCAAGGTCGAGGGTTAGTTTCAATGGAATGGATTTTGTCTTCGGTGCACCCTCTTTAGTGTAAGGTTGCCCGTAGAAGTTGACCAAAAGGAAGTGCATATATCCTCTCATTAAATAGGCTTCTCCCACCAATTGGTTGATGTCCTGTTCGCTTCCTTCCGTTATTTCATCTTGCTTGTCGATGATGGCATTGGCATAATATATATTTTCATAATAATCTAGCCAGCCGAATTCTCTGGCAGATGTACTATTGTTTATCCATTTTTCTATATCACCGTAATTATTTTGGTCTATGTTGTCTTTTTTTACGGTGATGTCTTTTGTACGCATATCACAAACACTCCTGTCCAAAAGGTCTTTTGAGTATGCCGTAGTCATCAATGCTCTATATTCTTCTAGAGTGTTGGGGATGACTTTTCCGACAGGCTGTATGTCAAGGTAGTTACTGCATGATGTCATGACAATGCAACCTGTCAATACAAGAAATCTGTATATTGATTTTATTCTTTTCATATTGGAGAATTACTTAAAAATTAAGACTGAGGTTGAATGTTACTGATTTGGGCACCGGAGTGGAATAGAGATTGCTCATTGATTCCGGGTCCATATAGTTTTTATAACTAGAGCCAAAAACTAATAGATTACGTCCTTCTACAGCAACAGTCGCTCCGTTGATGTTGATTTTACGGAGCCATTCTTGCGGTAACTTATATGCTAGTCTTATATTCTGTAGGCGTACATAGTTGAGACGTTTTACCCATAAGTCAAGGTTTTTATAAATGGCAGGCAGATCACCGAAAAGTGCATAATCGGCAGGATAATTATTTTTTGTGAGTAAAGCCGGAAACTTTCCACTATGGTTTTCGGGTGTCCAGCGTTCAAGGATATCCTGATTTGTATTATGTCCGGGGTCAAATCCGACAATATCGTAAGAAGGATTTGTACGTACATGTGCACCAAAGTAATATGAAAAGTTGAGATTCAATTCCCAATTGCGGTAGTTGAATGTATTGATTAAACCACCTGTGTAGGGAGCGTCATTTGTTCCGGCATATTCGTATAGGCTTTGTTGGAATTCTGCAGTCGCATCATACTCATAAAAGCCTCCAAGTCCTCCGGTTAGGTCTACCATTTCGAATAATTTTTCAACAGTAACAGCTTCATCGCTTCCTTTTGGATAGATAAGTATGCGTCCTGTTTCCGGATCAACCTTGCTTTTGATTGCAAAAATAGTACCTACTGGGTAACCTTCCAGTCCTGGAGTCGGGCTGTTTTCCTTTTTATGATCTTTAAGTACTTTGTTGTTGTTATAAGCAAAATTGAATGTAGTGTACCAAGAAAAATCCTTAGTTGTTATATTACGGGTTTGTAGGTTTATTTCTACTCCCTTGTTCTCCATGCTGGCCCAATTGATTGCTTGTGAGGAGAAGCCGTTTTCCAAAGGCAAGTCCTTGTAGCCGATAAGGTCACTTCCCCTTCTGTAATAATAGTCTATACTGAGATTGATGGCTGATTTGAGTACGGAGAGATCTATTCCGGCATTGTAAGACGCAGTCTTTTCCCAACGTAGTTTGTCGTTGGGAGCTGAACCGATGGTTATAATTGTCTCATTTTTATCAATTACTGTTTGGTTACTATAATTACCGAGTAAGAAAGGAGAAGTATTTTTATCAATATTACCTTGCAGACCGTAGGATAATCTCAAAGCTAAATTATCCATCCATTGATTAGCCGGTTTCAAGAATGCCTCATTGGAGATTCTCCATAATCCACTGATAGAGTAAATGGGTAAGAAACGGTACTTCTTGTCTACCCCGAATAGATCGGAGCCATCCATACGTACGCTTGCTCCTAATGTGTAGCGTTTCATAAGTGTATAGGAACCGTTAGCATAGAAAGATGCAAAAGCGTTTTCTGTATAAGATTTTATGTGCAGCGGATAATCGTCAGCGTCTCTCGGGTCAATGTTAAGTGGCTTTGTTGTGAGTGTCTTAGGATCATAACCGTAAGCGGTGGATGCAAGTGCATCATACCAGTTTTTGCGTATTTCCGAACCACCCATAATTTGTACCTCATGGATATCTTTGAAAGTCTGGTTCCATTCGCCTTGTATCTTCCAAGTGATTTGCGAGGTAGTGGAGTTGCTTACTTTATGCATTCCTCCTTCCGGAATAATATAGCTCTCTCCATCTTTGCTCTCTTCGCGCATATAACGCATGGAGAATGTGTTTGGACCGATATATTGTTCAACTTTAGACTGTTCCCATTGCAATCCGACTTGTGAAGTCACTTTCCAATGATCATTGAAACGTAAATCAACATTGAAGATCGAATTGATAGCAGTTGTCACTGTCTCTTTACTCGTATTGTTACGTTCTTCAAGGATATTGAACCCTCGTTTGGGGTCCGGTTCGTTATCACTTGTCGAGCGGATATCGTAGTCGTAGATATAGTTATTTTCCGCATCGTATATTTCCTGATATGGGTTTGCCACACGCGAATAATAAATTGGATTTGAGTAACCGTATTTGTCACTTACAAAATCTTGGTTCTTCCGTCGGTTGGCAAATATGGAAGCACCGATTTTTAGCATTCGGTTTACCTGATAAGAGGTTTTGCTTGTCAGGTTAAAACGGCTCATATCAACACCTGGTACATTACCATTTTCTTTAGAGTAACTTAATGAATTGTAATAGGTGGTTTTTTCGCTACCTCCTGAAATACTGAAATTGTATTCTTGGGTAAATGCACTTCTGAACAAGAGGTCGTTCCAATCAGTATTAATTGTTTTCAATCGGTTGATAGCGTTTTGAGCCTCACTGCTTAATCCGTCCCATCCTTGCTGTTGGTAAGTTTCAAATAAATTGTATTGCCTTAAGACAGAAGCGACTCCTCCCTTGCGATAAAAAGGATGGGCAGTGAATATGTCATCCGGTTCTTTCATCAATTCCAATTCCAAATTGACTTTCTGTTCGGAATTTAATAGATTCAATCGCGAAGTATTCAAATTGGGCGTATAACTCAATCTTGTGTTGAAATTGACTATAGGTTTACCTGTGCGTCCTCTTTTGGTAGTAATTACAATTACACCGTTTGCTGCGCGTGCACCGTAAATGGCTGTTGCAGCAGCGTCTTTCAAAATTGTAATACTTTCAATGTCGTACGGACTGATTCCGGCAATTGATGATTGTCCTATATTTACAATATCATTATCCGTATCACTGTCTAAGTCCGGAATATCCGTCCCTTCCAATGGAATTCCGTCCAACACCCACAGTGGGTCTTGCGTTCCGTTTAACGACGCTGTACCACGAATACGGATACGTGCGGGGGCACCCGGAGCACCGGAGGTTGTCGTAACGGATACACCGGCTATTTGTCCGGCTAATGCCTGGTCGATACTTTTTGCGGCACCTACCATTGCATCTGTAACATCTACTTTGGCAATGGAGGCGGTCAGTTTGCGGCGTTCCAACTCTTGATAACCAGTTACTACTACGTCCCCTAATGTATGTGATGAGGCTTGAAGTACAATATGGTAATTTTCTTTTCCAGACTGTAATGGTACACTTTGTTCTTCAAAACCGATGTAGCTACAATGAATCCGGGTTACTTTTTCCGGGACAGACAAGGAAAACTTTCCGTCTATATCTGTAATCGTACCTAGAGATGTTTGTGGTACTCCGGCTTTTTTCAGTTCATCGGCTGATACGTAAACTGAGGCGCCGATGAGTGGCTCATTATCTTCACCGGAGATTACGATTCCGGTGATAGTGCGATTTGCTGCATTGGCAAAAAACAATGCGTTGGCGAAAAGGCATATCAAAATACAAAGATGTCTTTTTCTCATTAATTGTAAATGTTTAGTGATTGATTTGTTTTATTTGACTCCTAGAGCTGTGTTAATTCGTAAAATCATATCTTCATAATGGTAGCGTGTAGCCGTATCGGAAGTTCCGAGACGATTCTGCAACAGCTTCTTGATACGTAACAACTCACCGCGCTTTACTGAGATTGCATCTGAGATGCGGTTAAGCTGGCTACCGTAGAAGTTGAGCACACGTGGAGCTCCCATGCGGTCTTCCTGGCGAAGTGCCCGTTGTTCAGCTGCATAACAACTACAGAACGGAGTGGCATGGTCAAGCAAGAAGTGCTCATCGGCAATCTTTTTGTTGATTTTTACTGCTTCGGGTTCTGCTGCGGCTGTCAGCAATGCATCAAGGAAATTCTTTTGTAAAGAACGTTCCATGACATTGGGGACACCTCCCCGTTCGGTAACTCCAAAAATATTTTTATGAAGTCCATCCATCAGTTCTACTACCGTAAAGGCTTTTTTCCCATTGACGGACTCATTTTCAATCATACGCATCAAGCGATTGTTGCCCAGTAAATCCCAAAGAATGTAAGCCTGTGCATTTTTGAGAATCTGAGTAGGAGCGTTCTCCTGTTTTCCCACCGGAGTATTACGCAGAAGATAGGTGTACTGTCCCACTTCCGTGTCAAACAACCATTTAGGATAGGTCAATACCTCATTCAACAGGAACTTAAGTGCGGCCTGCTGCTTCTCTTTTTCTACGAATGTATAGGTCTTGATGCCATCTCCCACAGTTGTATTTTCGATATAAATACCACCGATGTTGGCGAGTACATGATATAAGTAGTTGTTCCACTGATTGATGACAGCATAATAGAGGCGTGACGCTTCTTCATAAGTCTGTCCCTTTTCTCCGGTTGTAGTCCATTGGAGAATCTGTGGCACAATACGTTTCAGGTTTTCAATACCCAGCAGGGAGGAACGAACCGGGTCGTCGCCTAAATCTTCATTTTGTGCGCGCGGATCTACTGCGTCACGAACATCTTGTGCTTCGCTATATTTATAGAGGCGGTCGGTGTGTTTGCTCAAAAAGTTAAATAAGAGAGTTTTTTCTTCTTCCGGAGTATTTTTCCCATACCAACGGTAACCGTATTCGATAGCGAACATATCGTATGGACCGATGTGTGGAGAAAGAACCTTCACACCGTCTCCCGGTTGGGCGATATAGTTGAAGCGTGCATAATCCATAATGGATGAAGCAGTAGAATTCATTCTGGAAGTGAATGTTTCGGAACGCAATGAATCCGTCGGGAAAGCCCACGATCCCATCATGTTATGACGTAACCCCAATGAGTGTCCTACTTCGTGGCAGGCAACGAACCGGATGGCGTCTCCCATCAAGTCATCAGGCAGTTGTACTTTGCGTGCTTCGGGGCAAACGGTTCCGGTCTGTACCGTAATCCATTCACGTACCATAGAAAGCACGTTGTGCCACCACATGATATCCGCTTCCAGAATCTCTCCGGAACGAGGGTCCAGAAGAGAAGGTCCCATTGCGTTTTTCTTTTCCGAAGCAGCGTATGTCAGCACGGAGTAATTGACATCATCCATGTCTACGTGCATACTGTCCGTTATTTCTTTGGCGATAATCGCATTTTTGAAACCGGCTTTTTCAAAAGCGACCTGCCAATCTTCGATTCCTTTTTTGATGTACGAACGCCATTGGTAGGGAGTTGAGTTATCAATATAAAATACGATTGGTTTGGCAGGCTCCACAATCTGTCCTTTTAGATAGGCTTCACGGTCTTCCGGTTTCGGCTCCATGCGCCAACGGGTAATGTATTGTGTCTTGTCCGTTCCTTGTTGGGCGTCGCTAAAGTTCAATAAAGGGTTGGTGAAGTATCCGACTTTCTGATTATCAAAACGTCCCATCATCGGCGTTTCGGGTAATAAAAGAATGGAAGAACTGACTTCCACTGTCACATACACTGTTGTAGTTCCTTCTGTCACTCTGGTTGTCAGCTCGGAAGTTGCCACGACATTGTTTGAGAAAGATTTGATAGACAGGATACGTGATAAATTTTTGATAGCCGATGTGCCCAGGTTGATATTGGTAAACACATTATTGATACTGGTTTCCGTGCCGTCATAAATATCATTCACTTTGATTACCAATGCAGTAGAATCGGCATTGACAGCTTCGATTTTGAATGCGGCAATCAATGGAGAAATAAAATTATCTTGTACCGAACGGAAAATGGCGTCAGTGCGGGGCGCAAGAGGTAACGGGCGTTGTTGGCGGAACATCAGTTTGCCACTTGCTTTGTCCCATTCCATGCAAACCATCTGATTCCCGTAGTTTACTCCACGATTCACACCTGCCTCATTCAATTCGGCTGGAACCCGTTGCAGTTTATTGACAACCAATAAATCGCGTCCTAAAAGTGCGGTAGGAATTTCAAAATAGAAATCATTTTTCTTTTGATGTACAGCAAACATTCCTTTTGTCGTTTTGCTGCCTTCCACTAGTTTCTCGTAGTCACTTTTACTCTTCTCTTCTCTCTCTTCTGGTTTTTTCTTTTTCTTCTTAAACCAACTCAGATTTTCTGTAGCGGGGGTAATTGCAAATGCCGAAAGGGCTTCTCCACTCAGCAATATACATGCAATGACCGCTGCCATTACTCTTACATACATTCTCATTGAGTTCTTTATATTTAATTATAATTAAAAAAACGGATACAAAAATACAAATATAATGGATTTAAGCCAATAATGAATCTAATAATAAAAGAATTATTAACTAGTCTCTTATTGCATCATTCTTTCTGGATATTTCGTAATTTAGTTGGAATAGTGTACATTTGCCGGAAGTAAAAAAGAGAATGGAATGATAAAACAATATATCACTGCTTTGATGTTGGCTGGCTGCATCGGAGGTTATGGGCAGGAAAAAAAGCAAGCGACTTTTATACCCCCTTTTGATTTTCCTCTTACATTGAGCGGAAATTTCGGTGAAATTCGTTCCAACCACTTTCATGGCGGGTTGGATTTTAAAACAGGAGGTGTGGTCGGCAAACCGGTTCGTGCCCTTGCCGATGGTTATATCTCGCGTATTCGGGTGACTAACGGTTCGGGGTATGTGCTTGATGTCTGCTATCATAATGGATATTCTACTATTAACCGGCATTTGAGCGGTTTTATTTCTCCCATTGCCGAAAGGGTGGAGGAACTTCAATATGGGAATGAGAGCTGGGAGGTTGAGATTATTCCCGAACCGGATGAATATCCGGTAAAAAGCGGACAGCATATAGCTTGGAGCGGGAATACCGGATATTCTTTCGGTCCGCATCTTCATTTGGATATGTTTGAAACGGAATCGGGAGATTATATAGATCCTATGCCTTTCTTTAAATCAAAAATAAAGGATACACGTGCTCCGAAAGCTGATGGTATTATGTTTTTTCCGCAGCCCGGTGAGGGAGTGGTAGACGGAAAACAAGAGATAAAAACGATACTCCCGAATAGCGAACGTCCGGTGGAGGCGTGGGGGGTGATAGGTACGGGCATTAAGGCATACGATTACATGGATGGCGTAAACAACCATTACGGAGTATATTCCGTTATTCTTACGGTGGATGGTAATGAGGTGTTCCGTAGTACAGTAGACCGTTTCTCTCAAGAGGAAAACCGGATGATCAATTCGTGGACGTACGGGCAATATATGAAATCTTTTATCGATCCGGGAAATACGTTGCGTTTGCTGAAAGCCTCAAATGAAAATCGCGGTCTGGTCACGATTGACGAAGAGAGGGATTATCAATTTCTGTATACTTTGAAAGACGCTTTTGGAAATACTTCAAAATATAGCTTTGTCGTGCGTGGGCGAAAGCAGCCGATTGAACCTTTCGATTATCGGGAAAAGTATTTCTTTACTTGGGATAAAACCAATTATCTGCAAGAACCGGGATTGAGCCTGGTGGTTCCGAAAGGAATGTTATATAAAAATACTCCGCTCAATTATCAGGTAAAAGCCGATAGTGGGGCAGTGGCGTTCACCTATCAGATTAATGATAAATCCATTCCGCTTCATGCGGGTTGTGAACTCCGTATCGGACTGCGTAGGAAAACGGTTGCCGATACGGCCAAGTATTATGTGGCACGGGTTACTCCGAAAGGAAGTAAGTACAGTGTAGGAGGAAAATACGAAGACGGATACATGAAGACGTCTATTCGTGAATTGGGGACTTATACTGTCGCTGTTGATACGGTTCCACCGGAAATTACCCCTGTCAATAAGAATCAGTGGGGAAGGAATGGAAAGATAGTCTATCGGTTGAAAGATAAAGGAAGTGGCATTGCTTCTTATCGGGGAACGATTGACGGAAAATATGCACTTTTCGGACGGCCTAATATTGTAAAGTCTTATTGGGAATGCAAACTTGATCCGAAGCGTGTGAAGAAAGGGAGAAAACATACTGTTGAATTTACGGTTGTCGATCATTGCGGGAATACGAGTATTGCCCGTGAAAGTTTTGTCTGGTAATTATAAAAAATGAATGATATATTATGAAGAGAAGTATTATTTTGTGTTTTGCCGTATGGATGACGGCTGTGGCGAATACTTTCGCCTGTACTAATTTGATTGTCGGAAAAAATGCGTCCGCTGATGGTTCGACCATTGTTTCCTATTCAGCCGACTCGTATGGCTTATTCGGAGAACTTTATCATTATCCGGCAGCTACGTATCCGAAAGGGACCATGTTGAAAGTGTACGAATGGGACACCGGTAAATATCTGGGAGAAATCGAGC
>OGMF01002277.1_pt1 | contig 16734 bp, 12 predicted proteins | sample 1572921 | NCBI WGS metagenome assembly OGMF01 (sample SAMEA2581919, study PRJEB24529) | metagenome | biome: Human gut stool | place: China | collected 2011
ACGCTGCTGCTGACCTTCTTCTTCCGGTATATGCGGCCGCTGATCGAGCACGGCTACGTCTACTCCGCCGTGCCGCCCCTGTACAAGCTGACGAGGGGCAAGAGCGTGAAGGTCGCCTATTCCGACGATGAGCGGGACGCAATCTCCTCTCAGATGCGCAGCGACAACCCCAACGCCAAGATCGACATTTCCCGGTTCAAGGGCCTTGGCGAAATGGACCCCCACGAGCTGTGGGAAACCACCATGGACCCGGAAAAGCGTTCCCTGCGCCGTATTACGCTGGAGGACGCCCGCCGCGCCGACGAGATCTTCACCGTTCTCATGGGCGAACAGGTGGAGCCGAGAAAAGACTGGATCGAGCGGAACGCGAGATACGCAGTCAACATTGACATTTAGTTTTGCAGCAACCCTGAACTGGAGGTGCGTTTATGGGACATAACCGCAGTTATAAACCTGAGGATATCCGCTTCCCCGACCAGATCATTACAGAGTCCAATCTGGTGGACGAAATGGAGAAATCCTATATTGAATATGCCATGTCCGTCATCGTAGGGCGGGCATTGCCGGACGTCCGGGACGGACTGAAGCCCGTTCACCGCCGGATTTTGTACACCATGTACGAAAGCGGCCTGACCTCCGACAAGCCTTTCAAAAAATCGGCGACCTGCGTCGGTGACGTGCTGGGCAAATACCATCCCCACGGCGACGCGTCGGTTTACGACGCCATGGTGCGTCTTGCCCAGGACTTTTCCATGCGGTATCTGCTGGTGGACGGCCACGGCAACTTCGGCTCCGTGGATGGCGACCCCCCGGCCGCCTACCGATACACCGAAGCCCGTCTCAGCAAGATCTCCAACGAGATGCTCCGCGACATCGAAAAGGACACGGTGGACTGGGACCCCAACTTCGATGAGAGCCGCAAGGAGCCCCGTGTGCTGCCCTGCCGGTTCCCCAATCTGCTGGTGAACGGCTCCAGCGGTATCGCCGTGGGCATGGCCACCAACATCCCGCCCCACAACCTGCGGGAGGTCATCGGCGCGTGCATCTGCGTGCTGGACGACCCGGACGCCACCCTCAGCGACCTGATGGAGCACGTCAAGGGCCCCGACTTCCCTACAAAGGGTATCATCATGGGACGCAGCGGCATCCGCGCCGCCTACGCCACGGGCCGGGGCAGGCTCATGGTCCGTGCCCGGCATGAGTTTGAGGAGTTCAACAACGGCCGCACCCGCATCATCATCACGGAGCTGCCCTATCAGGTGAACAAGCGGATGCTCATCAAGGCCATCGCCGATCAGGTGGAGGACAAGCGGCTGGAGGGCATCTCCGACATCCGCGACGAATCCGACCGGAACGGTATGCGCATGGTCATTGAACTGAAGCGCGACGCCAATCCGCAGGTGGTGCTGAACCGCCTGTTCGCCCAGACCCAGCTGCAGACCACCTTTGCCATCAATATGCTGGCGCTTGTGGAAAACCAGCGGCAGCCGAAAATACTGTCCCTGCGGCACATCATCGACGAGTACCTGAAATTCCAGGAGGAGATCATCATCCGCCGGACCCGCTTCGACCTGAAAAAGGCCCAGGAGCGCGCCCACCTGCTGGAGGGCCTGCTCATCGCCCAGGACAACATCGACGAGGTCATCAAGATCATCCGCAGCAGCTACGACAACGCCAAGGAGAACCTGATGCAGCGCTTCGGGCTGGACGACGTGCAGGCCCAGGCCATTCTGGATATGCGCCTGAAGGCGCTGCAGGGTCTTGACCGGGAGAAGCTCCAGACCGAGTACAAGGAGTTGGAGGAGAAGATCGCCTACTTCCTGCGTATCCTCAGTGACGAGAGACTGGTGAAATCCATCCTCAAGGAGGAGCTGACCGCCATTGCCGACAAGTTCGGCGACGACCGCAAGACCGAGATCCAGGACGTGGAGGACGAGCTGGACATCGAGGACCTGATCGAGGAGGAGCAGTGCGTCTTCACCCTGACGGAGAACGGCTACATCAAGCGCACGCCGGTCAGCGAATACGCCGCCCAGAGCAAGGGCGGCATGGGCAAGAAGGGCATCACCACCCGTGAGGAGGACACGGTGGTGGACGTGTTCACCGCGTCTACCCACGACTATATCCTGTTCTTTACCGACACCGGCAAGGTCTACCGCAAGAAGGGCTATCAGATCCCGGAAAGCGGCAAGGCCGCCAAGGGTGTGAATATCGTCAACATCATTCAGGTGGAGACGGGCGAGCGCGTGCAGGCTATGCTCCACTTCCGCGAGACGGGAGACGAGGAGCTGTACCTGTTCATGACCACCCGGAACGGCACGGTGAAGCGTCTGGAGGTCAGCGCCCTGAAGAACCTGCGGAACAACGGCATCCGCGCCCTGACGCTGGACGAGGGCGATGAGCTGATCTCCGTGACGGAGACGCGGGGGCATGACCGTATGCTTATCGCCACCCACGACGGACAGGCGGTGTGCTTCGACGAGACGGATGTGCGCGCCATGGGACGTACCGCCGTGGGTGTCCGGGGCATTCGCCTGCGGGAGGGCGACTACGTCATCGGCGCCGCCCGCGCCGACGCGGACAAGACGGTGCTGTCCATCACCGAGAACGGCTACGGCAAGCGGACGCCTATCGAGGAGTACCGCATTACCAACCGCGGCGGCATGGGTATCCGCAACTATATGGTCACGGACAAGACCGGCCCGGTGGTGGGCATGAAGGTGGTGGATGGCACGGAGGACCTGCTGCTGGTAACGGCGGCGGGCATCCTGATCCGCACACCTGTGGAAAATATCCGCGTGGCGGGACGTGCCACCCAGGGCGTCATCGTCATGCGCTTCAAGGAGGAGGGCGACCGGGTCATCTCGCTGGCTCTGGCCGATCCCGAGGAGAAGGAGCAGCCCGCGTCGGAGGAGGCCCCGCTGTGAACGGCTCCGGGCTGGACATCATCGCGCGGATAGAGACGCCCTTTGCGGAGAAGTTCGGCGTGCCGCGGCAGAGCGGCATTGCCGACAGCCCCGGACGCATCGTGTTCGAAAAGCCCTTCCGGGACGTGGATGCGGTGCGGGGCCTGGAGGGCTTTTCACATATCTGGCTCATCTGGCAGTTTGACCGGGCGCAGCGGCAGAGCTGGTCGCCCACGGTGCGGCCGCCCCGGCTGGGCGGCAACGAGCGCGTGGGCGTGTTCGCCACCCGCTCGCCCTTCCGGCCCAACGGCCTGGGGCTCTCCGCTGTGGAGCTGGAGCGTGTGGTCTTGGACGAGCCGGAGGGTCCGGTGCTGTATGTCCGCGGCGCGGATATGGTCAGCGGAACGCCCATCGTGGACATCAAACCCTATCTGGCCTACGCGGACAGCTATCCCGACGCCGCCGGCGGCTTTACCGGCGGCGATGCCGGCGCGGTGCTGACGGTGGACTTCCCGCCGGAGCTGCTGGCGCAGTTTGACAGCGGACAGCGCCACGGGCTGCTGAGCGCCCTGGCCGCCGACCCGCGGCCCCGGTATCAGGACGACCCCGACCGCGTGTACGGCATGGCTTACGCAGGAAAGAACGTGCGCTTTACCGTGCAGGACGGGACCGTGCGCGTCGTTGGGGTGGAGTGAAGGAAGGATATATGAGAACCGTTACGATCTACACCGACGGAGCCTGCAGCGGCAACCCGGGTCCGGGCGGCTGGGGGGCCATCCTCAGCTACAAGGGAACGGAGAAGGAACTCTCCGGCGGCGCGGCCCAGACCACCAACAACCGCATGGAGCTGACCGCCGTCATCGAGGCGCTGCGGCTTTTGAAGGAGCCGTGCGTGGTGGAGCTGTACAGCGACAGCAAGTACGTCATCGACGCGCTGGAAAAGGGCTGGGCCAGAAGCTGGCAGCAGCGGGGCTGGGTGAAGAGCGACAAAAAGCCGGCGCTGAACCCGGACCTGTGGGAGCAGCTGCTGGCGCTGACCGATATTCACGAGGTGCGCTGCCACTGGGTGAAGGGCCACGCGGAGAACGAAAAAAATAACCGCTGCGACCAGATGGCTGTGGCCGAGAGCAGAAAGTTTCAGTGAAATGCGCTGTCTGCTGTGGAAAAAACGCGGCGTAAAAGGCAGAATTCACAAATTGTTCATGGCCGCTTCAAGATTCGGCCAAAATTAGAGGGTATTATAGTATCATCCAAAGGAACAACACTTCCTGATGTGATTTTCTCTCTCTCCTAACACAAACACACGGAAACACCCCGGCCCAATGGCCGGGGTGTTTCTGCTTTCGGTAATGTCTGTTTGCTTGCTTTTCGGTTTACGCAGCGTTTGCCTGTTTGTCCTATGCATGTGCTGCTTATGTGCTCTTTTGTATACGTTTGCGTCAGTCACGGTTTGCCTTTGTGTTCCCGAAGGGTCCAAAGCCCTGTATTCTCAAAAGACGGAGAGAAAAAAGGCGCACAAAAGGAAACGGGGCTCAGTTATAATAATCGGTCTCGTCGGTCAGCGCCATGGGCAGGCCGTTGTGGTAGACCGGCAGGGTCTGGAATTTGAAGCGGCTGGCACGATGCAGGGCGTCGATGCGCTCCTTGATGTCCGGGTCCACCACGCCGCGGCGGACGTACTCGTTCACCGCGTGGTAGGGGAAGCCCAGATTGTCCTCGTCGGTCAGGCCGGTGAGGCCGTCGGACGGCGGCTTGATGAGGAACTTCTCCGGCAGGCCCAACTGGCGGCCCAGAGCGATGACCTCCTCGGTGGTGTACATCCCCAGGGGGGAGAAGGCGCCGGCGCTGTCGCCGTAGATGGTGCAGTAGCCCACCCAGTCCTCGCTGAGGTTGCTGGTGTTGATGACGATACCGCCCTCTACGGACTGGGCCACGGCGTACAGGGTGGCCATGCGGACGCGGCTGGGCAGATTGACCTTCGTCTGGCGGCTGGGGGTCAGGCCCGCTTTTTCCATCTCGTTCAGCACGCCCTGAACAGCGTCGTGGATGTTGATGGTGGTGTGGGGCAGGTCCAGGTGCTCCACCAGTGCCTGGGAGTAGTCGATGTCCGGCTGGACGCCGTCGGGCATGAGGACGCCGAGGACGTTTTCGCGGCCATAGGCGGCCACGGCCAGGGCGGCCACGGTGGAGCTGTCCTTGCCGCCGGAGATGCCGATGACGGCGGTCTTGCCGTGGCAGGCATTCATCTGCTCGGCCATCCATTCCAGCAGGCCGGCCAGCTGTATCTGGGGGTTGAATTCCATGTGCGATACCTCCCGTTCCGAAGTTTTGATGTCCTATTGTACCGCGTCGGGGAGGCTTTTGCAAGGGCTATCCCAGCAGGGCGGCCGCATCCTCCGGCGTCAGGCCGGGCTGGAGCGCCAGGGTGACGCCATAGCCGATGAGCCGGCCCAGCTCACGGACGCGGCGGTCGATGTCCTGGGGCGTGACAAACAACCCGGAGGGCGGGGCGTCCTCGTCGCCGCAGAGGGCCGCGCCGTCGATGACCGTGGGGACGCCCAGGGCGATGACCGGCACGCCAAGCGTCCGGGCGTTGACTGCCTTGCGGTGATTGCCTACGCCGCTGCCGGGGATCAGGCCCGTGTCCCCCAGCTGCACGGTGGCACACAGCCGGTGACGGCTGCGGGCGGCCAGCGCGTCGATGGCGATGACCACCGAGGGGTGCAGGCGGTCCGCCGCGCCGCGGATCAGCTCCAGCGTCTCCACCCCCGTGCGGGCCAGCACGCCGGTGGCCAGGGCCGCCACCGGCGTCAGTGCGCCGAACTGCCGGGGCATGGAGCGGACCATGTGCCGCGTGACCAGCAGGTGCTCCAGTGCCGCCGCCCCCACGGCGTCGGGGGTCATGGCGTCGTTGCCCAGGCCCACCACCAGGGCGGGACCGTCCGATGGCGGCGGCAGCAGGGCGCGGAGCTCGCGGCACAGGCAGAGGGCGGCCCGGCCGGTCAGCGCCTCCTGACGGGACAGGGCGGGGCGCAGGTCGATGGTGATATAGCGGCCCTCGGGCTTGCCGATGGCCCGGGCGCCCGCCGGGGTATGGACATGGATGCGGGTGACGGGACAGCCGCACAGCAGGCATTCGGACTTGGTGACGCCGGTGCCGGGGGCAAACATATCCCGGCCGGTGGGCAGCGCCTCCGCTGTTTCCACGGCCAGATCGGTACGCGAGAGGTTCATAGTAGTGGTCAACGCTCCCTTCTGAACACAAAATATTGTGGCTTTTGGGTAGCATGGCCGGTGAAATCGCTTTTATACAAAAACTGCCGCGGAAATTGCAAAAAAGTCTTGCATTTTTCAGGCAAAGATGCTAAAATATCATCCTGCGTGGAAGTGTATATTTTCGCTGCACAAAAAATTCAAGTCGGGGAGGTGTTTGGTTTGCCGAATATCAAGTCTGCTAAGAAGCGTGTTCTGGTGGCAGAGACGAGAAATGCTCGCAACAAAGCCAATAAGTCCGCACTGAAGACTGCTATCAAGAAGTTCGAGGCTGCTGCCGTTGAAGGCAATCGCACCGAGGCCGAGGGCACTTACAAGGTGGCGGTCAAGGCGATCGACAAGGCTGCTGCAAAGGGTCTGCTGCACAAGAACAACGCGGCCCACAAGAAGAGCGCGCTGACGCTGAAGCTGAACAACATTGGCTAATGACCAAACGCAACGGACATCCGCAAGGGTGTCCGTTTTGGTTTATACGGGAAAAGGGACGGCGGCGCCGTCCCTTTTTTCATATCCCCTTATACTTGCGGCGCGTGGCCATTCCGCCGCGGATGTGCCGCTGGGAACGGTTTTCGTCCAGTATGGCCTTTACCTGCGTGTACAGCGCCCGGTCGCACAGGGCCAGACGCTCGGACAGGTCCTTGTGTACGGTGGATTTGCTGACGCCGAACTTCTTGGCGGCGGCGCGGACGGTGGTCCGGTTCTCTATCATGTACAGGGCCAGCTCTTTGGCCCGCTGCTCCAGATCGTCTCGCATAACGCAACACTCCCATGCCGTTGTGCTCTATCTATATGGCGGAACGTGGGCGGATATGACAAAGGGAACGGACCGTACATCCTTAACGGACACTTAGCGGGCGGCGGGAGTATAATTTGGCATCATCCGGAGATGAAATGAGGCGAGTCTATGGATATCTGGAAGGAATTGCGGGACGAGGGCGTGGACAGCGGCCTGCTGGACGAGGTACGCCGCTTCCGGGAGGCCCATCCCCTGACGCCGGAGGCACAGGAGCGCGTGCCCGTGCCGAAGTATCTCTACTACGGCAGGGAGGTATGGGAGAGCGCGGCGGCGGCACTGCTGTGCGGCGAGCACCTGCTGCTGGCGGGGCCGAAGGCCACCGGCAAGAACGTGCTGGCGGAGGACCTGGCGGCGCTGTTCGGACGGCCGGTGTGGGACGTGTCCATGTATGTGAACGTGGACGCGGCGGCTCTGATCGGCGCGGACACGCTGAAGGACGGGCAGGTGGTGTTCCGGGAGGGACCGGTGTGCGCCTGTGCGCGGCTGGGCGGCTTCGGCGTGCTGGACGAGGTGAACATGGCCAAGAACGAGGCGCTGGCCGTGCTGCACGCCACGCTGGACCACCGGCGCGTCATCGATGTGCCGGGGTATGAGCGCATACAGCTGGACGACGCGGCGCGGTTCATCGGCACCATGAACTACGGCTACGCCGGCACCCGTGAGCTGAACGAGGCGCTGGTGAGCCGGTTCGTGGTGGTGGATATGCCGGTGATCTCCGACGAGAATTTGCAGAAGCTGCTGCGCCGCAGCTTCCCCACCCTGAAGCGGGAGTGGGCCGAGCAGCTGACGGCGCTGTTCCGGGACCTGCGGACCAAGTGCGACAGCGGTGAGATATCCACCAAGGCGCTGGACCTGCGGGGACTGCTGGCGGCCCTGCACCTGATCGAGAAGGGGATACCCTCCGGGCAGGCGCTGGACCTGGGCATCATCAACAAGGCCTTTGAGCCCTTTGAGCGCCAGCTGGTGGCGGACGCGGTGTGGGCGCGCCTGCCCAGGGACGCCACCCGGGACAAGCTGTTCGACTGATATGGACAGACAGGACAGAGAGACGCGCCGGGCGGAAAATCAGGTGTGGAACGGCTGGGGGGACTATGCCCGCAAGCCGGAGCTGCTGACCTTCGACCGGGCGGGGGATGCCGAGCTGTACGGTAATACGGTGCTGGGCCTGGCCTGCCGGTATTACGACTTTGACCGGTTCCGGCCGCTGCTGAACGAGTTTCACCGGTCGGCGCAGGAGGCACTGTACACGGACATATTCTTCCTGGTGCTGGAGGGGGCGGTGTTCGCCCGCGGCGCGGCGGAACGGCCGCTGCTGCCGGCGCTGCGGCGGGACTATGCCCGCCGGCTGCTGGCGCAGACGCCGATGGCCGAGGGCATGAACGGGGACGCCGTGCGCCGGGCCTGGGCCTGCCGCGTGCTGGGACAGCCGGAGGACCCGGCCCTGTCGCCGCTGCTGGACGAGCTGGCCGCGCCGGGGGACAGCACGGAGGCGCAGCTGATCCAGCGGACGGAGCGCGTGCTGTACACCTGGTTCCGCCGCGCCCGCCGGGCCGCCGACGACCGCCAGTGGGCGGCGTGGGTAGGCCGAAAGCGGGACAAAAGCGGCGGCGTGCACTTTGTGCGGCCCAACGCCCTGCGGGCGCTGTCACATGACGCGCCCGGCGGCAGCGGCGGCTTGCAGAAGCAGACGCTGTTCAGCTTTTTGCAGGGCCGGACGCCGGAGCCGATCCTGCGGCGGTATGTGGAGGACTGCTTCGGCGCGTCCATGCTGACGCCGGGGCAGCTCAGTGAGGCGGAGCGCACCCTGTGCACCGGCGTGCACAAGAACTGCCGGCTGCACTTTACCCGCGGCGAGCCGGTGGGCCGCGCGCCCGCGCCGGAGGCGGCCTGGGACGCGGCCCACTTCCGGCAGCAGCGGGAGAAGAACCGGGCGTATTACCGGGAGCATCTGGTGGAAAACAAGCTGGCCATCGCACAGCTGACGCAGAAGCTGCAGAACACGCTGCTGCTGCGGGCGGAGGACGAGGGCGGTACGGGCCGCGCCGGGAGGCTGCGGCCGGAGCTGGCCTGGCGCGCCGGGGCGCTGGGGGACGAGCGGGTGTTCTCCCGCCGGTCGCCGCAGGAGCCGGGAGAGCTGTCCGTGGACCTGCTGCTGGACGGCTCGGCCTCGCAGAACCGGCAGCAGGAGAAGCTGGCCACACAGGCGTATCTCATCGCGGAGAGCCTGAGCCGGTGCCGCATCCCCGTGCGGGTGACGGCGTTCTGCTCCGTCAGCGGCTGCACGGTGCTGCGGGTGCTGCGGGACTATGACCATCCGGAGCAGAACGAGGGGGTATTCGACTATGTGGCCGCGGGGTGGAACCGGGACGGGCTGGCCCTGCGGGCCATGGGCTGGCTGCTGCGGCAGCGGCGCAGCGAGCAGTCGCTGCTGCTGGTGCTCTCGGACGCCAGCCCCAACGACGACCAGCGGATACCCAACGGCCTGGGCGGATGGGCCTACACCGGGAAGCGCGGCGTGGACGACACGGCGGCGGAGGCCGCGGCCCTGCGGCTGCGGGGCGTGCTGCCGGTGTGTCTGTTCACCGGAAGCGACCGGGAGGTGCCGGACGCCCGGCGTATCTACGGACAGGCCATGGAGCGCCTGCCGGCCATCGGGTGGCTGGCAGACGCGGTGACGCGGCTGATCCGGGGCCAGCTGCGGCGGGGATAGGACGGCATTCGACACATTGCGACAGGAAGCGACGAAATGTGTCCGTGTTCGACATAGGTCGACGGGAAGCGACGGGATACGTCTGTGTGCGACGGGGAACGACGGGAAACGACGCAAAAGGTCATCGTGCGACGTCAAAAGACGAAAATCGACGTGAATGGCCGCCATACGACGTGCAAGGACAGAATGCGACACAAAACGACAGAAAGAGACACACCGAAGGGTGTGTCTCTTTCGCTGCTCAATACCAGGTGATGCCCTCCAGATCCTGTATCTGCACCCGCAGGTCCTCCAGCAGTGTCTCCGCGGCGGCGGACAGGACACGGCCCTTGGGCGTGACCAGGTAGAAGGTGCGCTCCGCCGGCGGGTGGGCCAGGCGCAGCACCTGCACGTTGCTGAACATCCGCAGATACGACTCTGTGGCGCCGGCGGGGATGATGCTCCAGCGCTTGCCGCAGGCGGGCAGGGTCTCGGCCAGCTGGGGCGTGTCGGCGTACAGCAGGGGGCGGGCGTCCACGCCGAACCAGTAGTCGTGCCACTGCTGTATCTCCGGCTGGCCGTAGATGAGGATCTCGTCCTGCACGTGCAGGGTGGTGGCCTCTACCGGTTCCGTCAGTGCCACCGTTCTGGGCACCACAAGGAAGAAGCCCTCGCGGAACAGGGGGTTGGCTTCGATCTGCAGACCGTAGTGCAATGCGCCGTCCACGATGGCCATGTCCGCGTCGCCCCGGGCCACGGCGGACACCGCCTGGTCCGTCCGCATGGACTCCACCCACAGGTTCACCGGCAGCTCGCGCTCCAGAAAGCGCTGGTACACCGGGGGCAGGATGTACTGGTTGGCGGTGTAGGCGGCGATGACGTGGAGGAACTCCCGCTTTTCCGCGGCGGCGAAGGTCTGCGTCTCCGAGAGCAGGTTCTGCCACCGGCGGGCCAGAGGCAGGAAGTGCTGGCCCGCATCCGTCAGGGTGATGCGGCGCTGGCCCTTGCCACGGTGGAACAGGGGCGCGCCTACCTGGTCCTCCAGTGCCTTCAGCCGGGCGGACAGGGACGGCTGGGTGATGTACAGCGCCTCGGCGGCGGCGGTCATGGTGCCGTGGTCCAGCACGGCGAAAAAGGTCTCGATGTCCTGGTTGGTCATAGGCGACTCTCCAAATTATAGTTTGTATCTATATTATACCGTAGAATAATCAATTTTACAAGCACTAACCTTTGTGGTATGATTTGGCCACAATACAGAAAGGAGTTGTTCCCTATGACAAACACGAAAACCAAGACTTCCCCGGCAAAGGCGATCGCCGCTGTTGTGATCGCGGTTATTCTGGCGTTCACGCTGGTGTGCCTGCTGACGGGGAACATCAACCCCGTGTGCCGTGTCACCGCCATACTGATGCCGGTGTGGCTGGCCGCCGAGCTGCGCCTGCTGTGCACGCTGCTGTAACGGGGCACCGGCTGATTTTGCTGTTTTCTTTCCTTTTCTCTTTCTTATTTGCGAAAAACGCGGACGCAGGTGCGTCCGCGTTTTTCATCGTCCGGACGCGTAAAGACGGCGCAAAGAATACTACGAGCTCCGAACTATTTTCCCGAAAAAATCCTGTATTTGTAACGCTTTCGTGAATTCTGCGCCGTCCCGCTTGCAAGTCGGCGGCGGGGATGGTACACTTACACATTATTACAGTTTTACCCTGGGTGCGTGGGCGCTGCAGGCGGAAAAAGGAGGGACGGATATGGCCGGCTTCAGCGTGAAAAAACCGCTGACGATCTTTGTGACGGTGCTGGGCATTATCGTGCTGGGCGTGGTGGCGTATCTGAAAATGACACCGGATCTGCTGCCCAACATGGACTTTCCCTATGTCATCATCGTCACTTCTGATCCCGGCGCCAGCCCGGAGTCCATTGAGCAGTCCATCACCAGGCCGGTGGAGCAGTCCATGGCTACGCTGGATAAGATCAAGACCGTCACCTCCACCAGCCAGGACAGCGTATCCATGGTCACGCTGGAGTTTGAGGACGGCGCCAATATGGATACCATCAGTGTGGACATCCAGCAGAAGATCTCCGTATTGCAGGGCAGTTGGGACGACACCGTCTCCGCCCCCTATGTGCTGAAGATCAATCCCTCCATGCTGCCGGTGATGGTGGCCGCCGTGACCCGGGAGGACATGGACGTGTACGCGCTCAGCGATTTCGTCACCGGAGAGCTGTCCCCCAAGCTGGAGGGCGTGTCCGGCGTGGCCAGCATTTCGGTCAGCGGCGCCGTGACCCGGGAGGCCCATGTGATCCTGGACGAGGCCAAGCTGGACGCCCTGTCGGAGAAGCTGGCGGATGCGGTGCGTACCGAACTGAACAAGAGGAAGCTGGATCTGCAGAAGGCCAAGGACCAGGTGGAAAAGGGGCAGGCACAGCTGGATGAGGCCAAGGAGGCCATTGCCGCCGGCGCGGCGGCCAAGGCGGGCGCGGCGGTGGATAAGCTGTACGAATATCTGAAGGAGGCCCGGGGCCAGATCCCGGAGCCAGACCCGGATCCGAATCCCGGTGAGCCGCCCATCACCGTGCCCGGGAAGGAGGAGCTGGAACAGCTGAAAAAGACGCTGGAACGGCTGAACGCGACGCTGGATAAGCTGATGCAGGATCTGGAAAGCGGCGAGCTGAAGCGGGAGGTCACCAGTGAGGTCTATAACATGACGCTCTCCCTGATCGACGGCATTACCCAGCTGACGGAGGCGCAGATACAGCTGGATGAGGCCATGACCCAGATCGAGGCCGGCATGGACCAGATCAACGAGGCGTACAAGTCCATCGCCGACCAGACGGACGTGGGCGGTATGCTGTCCATCTCCGCCGTCAGCCAGCTGCTGACGGCACAGAATTTCGCCATGCCTGCCGGGTACATTGAGGACGACAGCGGCGTGAAATACATGGTATCCGTGGGCGAGAACGTGTCCTCCCGCCAGGAGCTGGAGGATATGGTGCTGCTGGACCTGGGCATGGACGGCATCGAGCCGGTGACACTGGGCGACATCGCCACCGTGGTGGTCACGGACAACGCCGGGGAGCTGTACACCAAGGTCAACGGCGACAACGGCATTCTCATCACCTTTACCAAGCAGTCCAACTACGCCACGGCGGAGGTGTCCAATAACATCAGCGCACGGTTCGAGGAGCTGGAGGGCCAGTACGAGGGATTGTCCTTCGCGCCGCTGATGGACCAGGGCGACTATATCTACCTGATCGTGGAGACCATCACCTCGTCGCTGCTGTGGGGCGCGCTGTTCTCCGTGGTCATTCTGTACCTGTTCCTGCGGGATTGGCGGCCAACGGTCATCACGCTGGTGTCTATCCCCGTCAGCGTGATCTTTGCCATCGTACTTATGTACTTCACCGGCGTGACCATCAACATGATCTCCCTGAGCGGTCTGGCCGTGGCGGTGGGTATGCTGGTGGATAACTCCGTGGTGGTCATTGAGAATATCTACCGTTTGCGGGCCAAGGGCGCCACCATCATTCAGGCGGCGGTGTCCGGCGCGGGCCAGGTGCTGGGCGCGGTGACGGCCTCTACCCTGACCACCGTGTGCGTGTTCGCGCCCATCGTGTTCGTGGAGGGACTGACCCGCCAGCTGTTCACCGATCTGGCGCTGACCATCACCTACTCACTGTTGGCCAGCCTGCTGGTGGCGCTGACACTGGTGCCGGCGATGGCCAGCGGTATGCTGCGCCGTCCCATGGTGCAGAAGCCGGGCCTGCTGGACAAGGTCTATCCCGCCTATCGGAAGGCCATCGCTTTTTCGCTTGACCACAAGGCCGGCGTGCTGCTGCTGTCGCTGGTGCTGCTGGTGACCAGTGCCGGCGCGTGTCTGCGCCGCGGCTTTACCTTTATGCCGGAGATGGATATGAACAACCTGTCCCTGACCATCACCATGCCGGAGGACACCTCTCGCGAGGAGGCGGTACGGCTGGCCGACGAGGTGCTGGAGCGGGTGATGACTGTGGACGACGTGCAGGACGCCGGCTTTATGATGGGCGGCGGCACCATGGGCGGCCTGAACATGGGCGGTGCCATGGGCGGCGCCTCCGGCGGCAGCTATGACGTGGAGGGCTACATCACCATGCCGGAGGGGACCTTCGGCTCTGTGGCGGGGAAGGAGATCGAGACGCTGTGTGCCGACCTGCCCTGTGAGGTGACGGCCAGCGGCGTGATGAGCGGTATGATGAGCTATATGACCGGCAGCGGCGTGTCGCTGCAGGTGTTCGGCAGCGATATGGCGGACCTGCAGAGCAGCGCCCGGACCATCGCCCGGCGGCTGGAGCAGGTGGAGGGCGTCGGTGAGGTCAGCGACGGGCTGGACGCCTCGGCCCCGGCGCTGCAGGTGACCATCGACCGGAAGGCGGCGGCGGAGAAGGGTCTGACCGTGGCTCAGGTGTATATGCAGATCGCCGCGGCGCTGCAGAGCAGCGCCAGCGTCTCTGATGTGACGCTGGACAGCGAGGACATGGACCTGACCGTGGACGCGGCGGAGGGCAGCGTCCTCAAGCGGGAGAACCTGCTGGAGCTGGAGTTGTCGGCGGAGAGCAGCGCGTCCTCCGCCATGACAGGCAGCGCCTCGGGCAGCGGCACCATGGGCCAGCTGACCGGGGACAGCGAGGAGGACAAGACCTTCAAGCTGGGCGATGTGGCCACCGTGACGGAGACGGTGTCCATGAACACCATCTCCCGTGACCAGCAGCGCCGGTGCGTTACCGTGACCGCCGCCATCGCCGATGGCTACAACGTCACCCACGTGACCTCCGCGGCGCAGCAGGCCGTCAGCGGTCTGACGCTGCCGGAGGGCGTCACCGCGGAATTCAACGGAGAGAACGAGCAGATCATGGAGGCCATGAGCCAGCTGCTGCTGATGCTGCTGCTGGGCGTGGTGCTGGTGTACTTCATCATGGTGGCACAGTTCCAGTCGCTGAAATCCCCGTTCATCGTCATGTTTACCATCCCGCTGGCCTTTACCGGCGGCTTCCTGGCCCTGCTGATCGCGGGGATCGAGGTATCTGTCATCAGCCTGATCGGCTTTGTGATGCTGGTGGGCATCATCGTCAACAACGGTATCGTGCTGGTGGATTACATCAACCAGCAGCGGCTGTCCGGCATGGAGCGCCGGGAGGCGATCATCGACGCGGGCGTGACCCGCCTGCGGCCGATCCTGATGACCAGTCTGACCACGATTTTGGGCCTGATCGTCACCGCCACGGCGAAAAACGCCGGCACGGCGCTGATGCAGCCCATCGCCGTGGTCTGTATCGGCGGACTGCTGTACGCCACGCTGATGACGCTGTTCGTGGTGCCCTGTATGTACGACATGATGAACAAGAAGGACATGCAGAAGGTGGACGAGAGCGAATTGCAGATCGTGGATATGTGAGTAAAAAAAGAAAGCCCCGCGGGGCTTTCTTTTTTTTACGCTTAATAGGCCAGCTTCTCGGCCAGATAGGCCTTCAGCTCACTGATGGGGATACGCACCTGCTCCATGGTGTCGCGTTCGCGGACGGTGACGCAGTTGTCGCCGGCGTGCTCGGCATCGCCCACGGTGTCGAAGTCCACGGTGATGCAGAAGGGCGTGCCCACCTCGTCCTCGCGGCGGTAGCGCTTGCCGATGGAGCCGGTCTCGTCGAAGTCCAGCATCCACTCCTTGGACAGGTCCTCGTAGATCTTGCGGGCGGGCTCGGAGAGCTTCTTGCTCAGGGGCAGGATGGCGGCCTTGTAGGGGGCCAGGGCCGGGTGCAGGTGCAGCACCACGCGGACGTCGTTCTTCTCCGCGTCCACGACCTCCTCGTCGTAGGCGTCCACCAGCACGGCCAGGACGCTGCGCTCCACGCCCAGGGACGGCTCGACCACATAGGGGATGTAGCGCTCGTTGGTCTCGGGGTCGAAGTAGGTCAGGTCCTTGCCGGACACGGTCTGGTGCTGGGTCAGGTCGTAGTCGGTGCGGTCGGCCACGCCCCACAGCTCGCCCCAGCCGAAGGGGAACAGGAACTCGAAGTCCGTGGTGGCCTTGGAGTAGAAGCACAGCTCCTCGGGATCATGGTCACGGAGACGCAGGTTCTCATCCTTCAAACCGATGGACAGCAGCCAGTTGTGGCAGAAGGTACGCCAGTAGTTGAACCACTCCAGATCGGTGCCGGGCTTGCAGAAGAACTCCAGCTCCATCTGCTCGAACTCGCGAACACGGAAGATGAAGTTGCCCGGGGTGATCTCGTTGCGGAAGGACTTGCCGATCTGGCAGACGCCGAAGGGCAGCTTGCGGCGGGTGGTGCGCTGGGTGTTCACAAAGTTGGTGAAGATGCCCTGGGCCGTCTCGGGACGGAGATAGACGGTGTTCTTGGCGTCCTCGGTGACGCCCTGGAACGTCTTGAACATCAGGTTGAACTGGCGGATATCGGTGAAGTTGTGCTTGCCGCAGCTGGGGCAGGGGAGGTCGTGCTCCTCCACAAAGTCCTTCATCTCCTGCTGGGAGAAGGCGTCGATGGGCTTGCTGAGCTCAAAGCCGTTCTCGTGGCACCAGTCCTCGATGAGTTTGTCGGCGCGGAAGCGCTCCTTGCACTCCTTGCAGTCCATCAGAGGATCAGAGAAACTTCCTAAATGTCCTGATGCTACCCATGTCTGTGAGTTCATAAGAATAGCACAATCAACACCAACGTTGTATGGATTTTCCTGTACGAATTTTTTCCACCAGGCTCTCTTTACGTTGTTTTTTAATTCAACACCAAGATTTCCATAATCCCAAGTATTAGCTAAACCTCCATAAATTTCTGAACCCGGATAAACAAATCCTCTACTCTTTGCCAATGCTACAATCTTATCCATTGTCTTTTCCATTATAAAATCCTCCATTTTTATGTATTGTTTATAAGCCATTTAGCTTTACATTAACATTTAATATACAATGTAACTCTTTTCCTTGTCAGAAGTTGTTACAATTCCATCTTCATTCTGCTTGTAAAGCTGTCCGCCATTCTGAAGAATCATTGGAGCTGTCTGATAGAACCACTTGTAACCTGTTGTACCA
>OGMF01002289.1_pt1 | contig 16694 bp, 14 predicted proteins | sample 1572921 | NCBI WGS metagenome assembly OGMF01 (sample SAMEA2581919, study PRJEB24529) | metagenome | biome: Human gut stool | place: China | collected 2011
AGCAGGCAGCTCAGGATATCCTTGGCGTGGAGCATGCCGACCATGTTGTCCCGGGTGTCGCGGAAGACAGGGATGCGGGAATGGCCCGACTCCACGATGACCCTGGCCACTTCGGGCAGGAGCATGTCTTCGGGGACACAGTCGATGTCGGTGCGGGGCGTCATGGTGTCCTGCACCTGCAGGTCGTTGAAGCGCAGGATGCCCAGGAGCATGGACTCCTCGTCGGGCTCCACTTCGCCGTCGGCGCGGGCTTCGATGATGGCTTTTTCCAGGGATTCATCGTCTTCGCGTCCGAAAAAGCGGGTCAGACGCGACCAGATGGTGCCATTGCTACTATGACAGTCGGAACCACCGTCCAAAACAGCCTCCTAGAAGGGCTTTGCCTGCGCGCCGCACCGGCGCCGGGCAAAGGCATGTCGCCGTGCCGGGGCACGGGCTGGGGTGAGGGGGACGCCGCCGGGAACGCAGCCCACGCAGGCGGCGGGATGCGCAGCCTTGTCGTGGAGGCGTCCGGGCGGACGCAGGAGCGGATGCCGCATCCGGGGCAGGAAAACGCGGTCTGCCGCCGTGTGTACGGCGTGGCCCTGAGCACACGCCTACAAAAGGCACCCGTCCTCTCAGGATAACGGGGAACATTCCCCAACGTCAACAGCGCATCCTTCTTTTGTCAGGCGAAGATGCGCGGCACAAAAAGGGGCCCCGCGGCTGGGCCGCAGGTCCCGGAAAAGACATCAGAGGGACTGCCGCTTGCCGCGTAGCAGGCCCAGCTTGTGCAGGTGGATCTCCAGACAGCCCACGGCCGCCGGGGTCACGCCGGAGATGCGCCCGGCCTGGCCGAGGTTGCGGGGCCGCACGCGGTCCAGCTTTTCCTCCACCTCGCGGGAAAGGCCCGCCACCTGCCGGTAATCCAGATCGGCGGGCAGCTCCACGGACTCCAGACGCGCGGCACGGGCGATGAGCTCGCGCTGGCGCTCCAGATAGCCCGCGTATTTGACGTCCACCTGGACGGTCTCCAGATCGCGCAGGTCGCGATCGGCCAGGGCCTCGGCCAGCGGAGCCGAGATGCGGGCCAGACGCTCCAGATCCATGTCGGGGCGGCGCAGGGCCTCTTCCAGCGTCCGGCCGCGCAGCGCGGTACGCAGTTCCGTCTCTTCGGGCGTTGCCGGAGCGGTCTGCGCCGCTTCGTCGCCGTCGGTCAGCTGGACGCGCACCTGCTGCAGCAGGCGGCGCACCGCATGGCCGTGTTCCATCTTGTCGTTGAAGAGGCGCCACTGTTCTTCGCCCACCAGACCGATCTTGCGGCCCAGCGGGGTCAGGCGCACGTCGGCATTGTCCTCGCGCAGCAGCAGGCGGTGCTCCGCCCGCGAGGTGAACATGCGGTAGGGCTCCTCGGTGCCGGAGGTGACCAGGTCGTCCACCAGCACGGCCATGTACGAGGAGTCGCGCCCGGGCACGAAGGGATCGAGCTCCTTCTCCCGGCAGGCGATGTTCAGGGCCGCCCACAGCCCCTGGGCCGCGGCCTCTTCGTAACCGGAGGTGCCGTTGATCTGGCCCGCCAGCCACAGACCGGGCAGAGCCTTGGTCTCCAGCGTGCCGTGCAGCTGCACCGGGTTGGCGTAGTCGTATTCGATGGCATAGCCGGGACGCACCATGACGGCATGCTCCAGACCGGGGATGGCGTGGATCATGGCCTGCTGCACGTCCAGCGGCAGGCTGGTGGAGATGCCGTTGGCATAGACCTCCGGGCTGTCCAGGCCTTCGGGCTCCAGGAAGATCTGGTGCCGTTCGCGCTCGGGGAAGCGCGCCACCTTGTCCTCGATGGAGGGGCAGTAGCGGGCGCCCGTGCCCTGGATGACCCCGGTGAACAGGGGCGAGCGGTCGAAGCCGGAACGGATGGCCGCATGGGCGGCCTCGTTGGTCCAGGTGATGTGGCAGGGCACCTGCGGCAGCACCGGGCCGGGACCACGGAAGCTGAAGCGCGGCGGCGGAGTATCGCCGGGCTGTTCCTCCAGTTTGGAAAAATCGATGGACGCCCGCAGCAGGCGCGGCGTGGTGCCGGTCTTGAGACGGCCCAGCGTGAGGCCCAGACGGCGCAGGCTGTCGGAAAGGCCCGTAGCCGGGGCATCACCCAGACGGCCGCCGGGCAGATGCGTGAGGCCGATGTGGATGAGGCCGGCCAGGAACGTGCCGGTAGTGAGCAGCACATGCCGGGCATGGAAGGTCAGGCCCTGGGCCGTGCGCACGCCGGCGGCATGGCCGTTCTCTTCCAGCACCTCGGTCACGGAGTCCTGCCAGATGCGCAGGCCGGGCGTGGAGAACAGGGTCTTCTTGAGGACCTTCTGATAGGCCTCGCGGTCGATCTGGGCGCGCGTGGCGCGCACGGCCGGGCCCTTGCTCATGTTGAGGGTGCGGAACTGGATGCCCCCGGCATCGGCCCACAGGCCCATCATGCCGCCCAGGGCGTCGATCTCGCGCACCATGTGGCCCTTGGCCAGGCCGCCGATGGCAGGGTTGCAGGACAGATAGCCCAGACGGTCCACATTGCCGGAGATCAGCAGCACGCTCAGGCCCAGACGGGCCAGAGCCACGGCGGCCTCGGAACCGGCATGGCCGCCGCCTGTCACGATACAGTCAAAACGGTTCTCAGCGCTGCATGAGCACATGGGCAAACACCTGGGCGTCCTTGAGGGTGGCGGTGATGGAAGAATGTTCGTCGGGCTGGTGGCAGGTGCTGTCGATGCAGCTCCACACGGCGGCGGGCAGGCCCTGCTGGCGCAGCAGGGCGGCCACGGTGGCGCCGCCGATGCCCACGGGACGGGCCTCCACCTGATAGATGTCCGTGACGGCACGACGCAGAGCCGCGACCACGGGGCTGTCCGCAGCCGTTTCCGAGGCGCGCTGGCAGTGCTCGATGGCCACGTCGATGCGCACGCCGTGATGTTCGGCCACGGCCGTCAGGCGACGGCGGGCGGCGTCCAGCACATGTTCGGGTTCCACGCCGGGCAGCAGACGGCAGTCCACGTAAAAAGTGTCATGTCCGGGCAGGATGTTGACGCTGGGCACGTTGGCATCGTGGCGGCTGGGCACGAAGGTGGAGCAGGCCGGGTCGAACAGGGCGTCGCGGCGGGGGAAATCCTTGTGCAGCTCCATGCAGGCCAGCACGGCGGCGGCCCCGGCTACGAAGGCGTTGCGGCCCTTGTGGGGCGTGGAGGCATGGCACTGCACGCCGCTGACGTCGACCTTGAGCCAGCACAGGCACTTTTCGGCCACCTCGATGTCCGCGCCCGTGGGGGAACCGGAGTCCGGCACGATGTAGAAATCGTCAGCACGCAGGAAACGCTCTCCTTCGGGGAGAGCGGCGTGGCGCTCCAGCACATGGGCCAGGCCGTAGTTGTTGCCGCATTCCTCATCGGCCATGAACACCAGGCCCAGGCTGAGTTCGGGGGTGATGTCGCAGGCATGCAGGGCTTCGGCCAGCAGCAGCATGCTCACCAGGCCCTGCTGGTTGTCCTCCACACCGCGTCCGGCGAGCATGTCGCCCTGCCGGACCACCTGCCAGGGATCGGAATGCCACAGGGCCGGATCACCGGGCGGCACCACGTCCATGTGGGCAAAAAGCCAGAGCGTCCGGGAGGAACGGCCGGGGATGCGGGCCACCACGTTGGGGCGCAGCCCGGAGGGCACGCGCGGATCGGCGGCATCCAGACGGCGGATGTCGCTCACCCCGCAGGCGCGCAGGCAGTCTTCGATATACAGGGCCTTGGCCAGCTCGCCCTCGCCGCCGTTTTCCGGGCCCAGGGCACGGAAGGCGGTCAGGTTGCCCTGAAGGGCCGCCACACGGTCCTGGCGCTGATCCAGCCAGCGCAGGAGGGGGGACAGGGCGCTGTCCTGCGAACTTGTGTTCATGCTGTTTTTCCTTGAAGCCGCCCGGGCCTGGAGGCCCCTGCGGACAAATGACAAAAGGGAGGCTGTCGCGACAGCCTCCCCTGTGCAATGTGCCAGAAAATTGCAATCGGTGCGGGATTTTCGCGCCGGGCGACATCAGCGTCTCATATTCCTGCAATCCCTGGGCAAAAGCACCCGTGCAAACGACATATTTGACCGGAACTTTCCCGTCCTGCAAATATTCCGCCATACCGCCCTTATAAATAAGATCTTCAAAGTCCTTGTGGCCGGAAAGCAGCATTGCCCGGTTCATCGACACCAGCCAGTCGCCGTCCAAAAAGACCTTCGTCCCGAGTTCCCGGGCTGCCGCAAAATCAATATACGACTGGTTGAAACTGCGGCCGATAACCGGCGAAACCACGATTTTTCCGGGATTTTCCCGTATAACGTCAAGCACGTTCTTAACATTCTGTTCATAACCAAGCCGCGGTTTCTCACAGGCCTTTTCCTGCGCCCGGCTGGCATAAGGCGCCATGGTCGAATCAAGCAGAATATGCGTTATCGGTTTGCGCGAAGCCAGGCTTTCCAGACTTTTCCACATATCGACCGAACCGTAGGGCATGTTTTCATTGTCAAAAAAGTCGCCGTGCGTAATAATTCCGGCGTCGGCCTTATCTCCCCTAAACGACAGGAAATGAAACCCCATCGCGTCGACCGCGCTGTGCGCTTCCATAAATCCTTCCATAATCAGATCTTCGCCGATTTTGACGTTTTCGCCGGGCTTAACCTCTCTGATATCCGGCTCAGGCAGCCCGGCTTTGTTAAACATAATCCGAACAGCATTGCGGGTAAGCTTTGAGGTGTAAACCGGCGGCAGCATATAGCCCATTTTGGCCAAATGCGTCAAGGCACCGACATGGTCTTCATGCAAATGCGTAACGGCCAGCGCGTCAACCGGCTGCGCGGCTTCGACAAAATTCTCCGTTTCGGGATCAATACGGTCAAAAAAACGGCTCACATCCGGAAAAGCCGATTCATAACCCGTTTCAAAACCGGTTATTACCGCGCCGAGATCAACCATTACCCTGCTGGTTTTGCCTTCGTTGCGCGCCTCAATAACATAGCTGTTGCCGCCGATGCGCCTGGCATTGTTGCCGCCGACCAGCGTAATATAAGTGCCGTCTTCCCTCTCTGCCGAAATCTTCTGCTTTTCCATGGATGTTCCCCGAAAATTTAACGATACCTTATAAAAGCACATTTTTTGACAAAATTCAAGCGCAAATTTAGACTAAAATTATTTTTTGTCACAACATGGGTGCCTTTAAATTTATTTTTCCGTAATTACATTAGAAAGAAAACCGTCAGGGAGAAAAAAATGAATACGATAAGCCGCTTACTTATATCATTCGGTGCCGTCGCCGTTACTGCGGCAGCAAGCAGTTATTTCACGCTTTCCGGCATAACCGGCTGGTACAGTATGGCCGAAAAGTCGCCGCTGACACCTCCCTCGGAATGGTTCCGCATTATCTGGGGCATTCTGTATCTGCTTATGGCTTTCTCCTATTATCTTGTTCTCGGCAAACCACGCACCGCCAAAACGCTTGAAGCCGGACGGCTGTTTTTCAGCCAGCTGCTCTTTCAGATGGTCTGGTGTTTCTGCTTCTTTTATCTCGGCTACACGGGAGCCGGCATCGCCGTGCTGCTTTTCCTGGCCTGGACAGTCCGGCGCATGATCGGGAGCTTTGCTCAAATCGACAAATTTGCCGCCGCGTTGAACTACCCCTATTTCATCTGGCTGCTTTTTGCACTGTGGCTCAATATTTCCTTTGTTTGGCTCAACGGCGCAAGCGTAGAAATTTAAGCGGTTTTTTCGCAATTTTATCTGGACAAATCAGGAACTTTGCATTAATTTAGCACGGTTAAAACAAGCTAAATTAATTGGGAAGTAAAAATGACCATCACTGTTAATCAAATAAGAAAAACCTTTTTAAATTATTTTGAGAAGAACGGACACAAAATAATCCCCTCTTCTTCCCTGGTTCCCGACAATGACCCGACCCTGATGTTTACCAACTCGGGCATGGTTCAGTTCAAAAACATTTTTACCGGCGCCGAAACCGCTCCTTACAAACGGGCGACCACTTCCCAAAAATCCGTCCGCGCCGGCGGCAAACACAATGACTTGGACAGTGTCGGCTACGACGTCCGCCACCACACTTTCTTTGAAATGCTCGGCAACTTCTCTTTCGGCGACTATTTTAAAGAAGGCGCCATCAGCTATGCCTGGGAGCTTTTGACCAAATATTTCGACCTGCCGGCAGACCGGCTGGCGGTAACCATTTATCATAACGACGAAGAAGCCTACGCGCTGTGGAAAAAGATTTCCGGCCTGCCGGATGACAGAATCATCCGCATTGCCACCAAAGACAACTTCTGGCAGATGGGTGACACCGGCCCCTGCGGCCCCTGTTCGGAAATCTTTTACGACCACGGGCCGGAAGTCTGGGGCGGCCTGCCCGGCACCCCGGAAGAAGACGGCGACCGCTTCATCGAAATCTGGAACCTGGTTTTCGACCAGTTTGAAGACCTGCCCGACGGCAGCCGCATCAACCTGAAAAAGCCCTCCATCGATACCGGCATGGGGCTGGAACGCATTGCCGCCATTCTGCAGGGCGTGCATTCCAACTTTGACATCGACCTTTTCCGCAATCTGATCAAGTCGATTGCCGACATTGCCAACTCCGATCCCGAAGGTCCGCTCAAAGCTTCCCACAACGTAATTGCCGACCACCTGCGTTCGGCCGCTTTCCTGATTGCCGACGGCGTGCTGCCTTCAAACGAAGGGCGCGGCTACGTTCTGCGCCGCATTATGCGCCGGGCGATGCGTCACGTTCACCTTCTGGGCGTCAGAGAACCGATGATGTACAAGCTGCTGCCTTCCCTGCAGCGGGAAATGGGCGAAGCCTATCCCGAACTTTACCGGGCGGAAGCACTGATCACGGAAACGCTGAAAACCGAAGAAAGCAAATTTATCCGCACGCTGGAAAAAGGCCTGCGGCTCTTGGACGACGAAACCGCAAATCTGAGAGCCGGCGACACCCTGCCCGGCAAAACCGCGTTCAAACTTTACGACACTTACGGCTTCCCGCTTGACCTCACCCAGGATGCGCTGAAAGCCAAAAACATCGGCGTCGATACCGAAGGTTTTGACCGCGCCATGGAACAGCAGCGCGCCGAAGCCCGCAAAAACTGGGCAGGTTCCGGCGACGAAGGAATCGAAAAAATCTGGTTTGAAATGTTTGACAAACTGGGCAAAAGCGAATTTCTCGGCTACACCTGCACCAAAGCCGACGGCCAGATCACCGCGCTGGTACAAAACGGACAGCCGGTTGAAAGCGTCAGCGGCGGTGAATTTTACCTGATTGCCAACCAGACGCCTTTTTACGGAGAATCCGGCGGCCAGGTCGGCGACATCGGCCGCATCAACGGCAAGGATTTTGCCATAGAAGTCACCGATACAAAAAAGAAAATCGACGGCATGGTGGTTCACTGCTGCAAAATGATCGACGGCACCGTCAAAACCGGCGACATCGCCTCGTTTGAAGTCGATGAGAAAAACCGTGACAAAATCCGCGCCAACCACTCGGTCACCCACCTTTTGCACCGCGCCCTGCGCGACATCCTCGGCGACCACGTCACGCAAAAAGGCTCTTACGTCTGCGCCGGCCGCGCCCGTTTCGATATCTCACACCCCAAACAGATCACGAATGAAGAACTGCGCAAAGCCGAAGATATCGTCAATGCCGCCGTTCGCAAAAACTACAAAACGGTCACCCGCATCATGACGCCGGATGAGGCGATCAAACTCGGCGCCATGGCTCTGTTCGGCGAAAAATACGGCGAAACGGTACGGGTTGTCAGCATGGAAAACGATGACGAAGTTTTCTCCCGCGAACTCTGCGGCGGCACCCATGTCCGTTCTACCGGCGACATCGGCTATTTTAACATTGTCAGCGAAAGCGCCGTTGCCGCAGGCATCCGCCGGGTTGAATTCGTAACCGGGCACGCGGCCGAAAAATATGCGCAGGACATTGAGGACAAGCTGCATGACATCAGCAAAATTTTAAAAACCAATACCAACGACTTGGAAGCACGAATCAATCTTTTGCTTGAAGATAAAAAACGCCTGGAAACGGAAATTCTCAACCTCAAAAAACAATTTGTCAGCCACAAAACCGCCGACAATCAGGACAAAATCGAAACCGTCAACGGCATCAAATTCGTCGCCAAACAGATTGATAACGTTCAGGCCAAAGAGCTGAAAGCCTTTGTCGACGAAATCAAGGAACAAATCAAAAGCGGCGTCATCGCCCTGTTCTCGTGCAACGAAGGCAAAGTTTCCGCCGTTATCGGCGTTACCGACGACCTCACCGGCAAATATTCGGCCGTCGGTCTGATCAAAACCGTGGCACCGTTTATCGGCGCAAACGGCGGCGGCGGACGTCCCGACATGGCACAGACCGGCGGCGCGGAAACTTCCCGCATCAACGAAGCGATCGAAGCGCTGCGGAAAAGCATCTGACGTTTCCGGCAAGAGGTAAAAGTATGTTTAAACCGCTGAAAATACCGGTCAAATTTAAAAAGATCAACCTGCGCAACCGTTACTGGCAGGCACAGGATTATCATTTTCGCGACTACCTGCATACTTTTACCCGCCAGCTTAAGGTTGACGTCAACAAATCCTTCCGCCGCGAACTCTACCGCAAGCTGATTCATCTCAGTTCGCTTTGGATTCCGCTGACGATATATTTTGTCAGGGAAGAAATAGCGATAGCAATATTTTCCGCCATTTTTATCGGCAACGGCCTGCTTGAGTACGGCAACTTCAAAAAGTGGAAATGGGCGCGCATCCTTTTCGGGCGTCTGTTCTCGCGCACTTTGCGCAGCAAGGAAAGTGCCCGCGCGCGCTTTCAGTTCAGTGGTTCGATGTACGTAATGGCGGCAGCAGTCCTGTGCACCGTCTTTTTCGGCAAGGTTATCGCAGTTCTCTCAATGACGGTCATGCTGGTGTCGGACGCCTGTTCGGCGTTGTTCGGCAAGGCCTACGGCACCCGCCAGATTTATCCGCACAAATCGCTTGAGGGCACTACCGCCTTTTTCGTCAGTGCCCTTCTGATCAATATGCTGTTTCACAATCTGGAACCTTTCGGTTACGCCAGCGTCATCGCCTGTATTTTTGCCACCCTGGCCGAAGTTTTTGAGAATAAAACCCGGATTGATGACAATCTGGCGATTCCTCTCGCCGTCGGCCTGGTTTTGACCTTTTTAAATTAAATCGTACGACCTTATCGGTGCCGCACCGTCAAAAAAAACGTCCCCGCCTTTGGACGTCTTCCCCTGAAAAGGGAAAATCCGCTTGTTTTTCCTGCCGTTTGAGGATACCATAAAACCCCGGAAAAACGCGGCATGTTCCCCGCGCTTGCAACTTTTCTTCCCGAAATTTAAGAACTGGGAAAGGCAAAAATGAAACTTTACCATTATATTACCAAAGGAAATTCCGCACTGACGGACGGCATTTTGTCTTTTGCCCGCAACCCGCAGGCAGACCTGACATATTATTACAGACGCTCCGGCGCTGACACGCATGAGGGCATCATACGTTGGATGGAAAGCTGTTTTGCCGGCAGAAGCCGCGGTATCCGAGGTTTTACCGAGCCGATAAAATGGACGCGGCACAGTTTGAACCTGAAAAGCTTCGTCGACAACGCCGACCTTTTTGCCATCGACCTCGACGCTCTTGATGCCGACGGACGAATTGAAGCCGTATATGTCAGTCCTCCGGTAACGGAAATTCCCGGCATAAAGGAAAGCCGTGACTGTGATGAAATATTGCAAAAACTTTCCGGTATCGGAGAAATCAGTCTTTCCCCGATCGACTGGAGCGTATGTAACGATAAACTCGGCCGCCGGTTTGCCTATATCCGCTATTACCTTGTCATAGTCAAAGACGGCATTATCCCTCCCCGCTACATCAGCCAAATACCATAAATCGCCCGATCCGGCATCGGCGCAAAAAATACCCCGCGTTAAACGCGGGGTCCTTTCTTAACGGGTGTAGCCCTAACAACACCGGAGGACGCTTAAAGGACGAATGGAAGTCTGAGGGAATAAAAATTATCGGCCGCCCGCAAACCGGGCAGGATCCGCGGTCAACTGAATTTATATAGCGCTTTCTTTCGGCCGGTTACAAATTTTCCCGTAATTTTCGGGTATTTTTCCCATTGTATCACCATAGCACCCCTTACACCCAAATTTTCTGCTTCTATATCGAAATTTTGCATTTTTCCATCGTTTATACATCTGCAAACGCCTCTTATCCCATGATGAAAATTATCGAGAACATGGTCGGACAGACTTCTGCTTCCGTTATGCCTGTCCCTTTCCATCGGCATAAGTCCCCGAGATCCGTCCCATCTCCACGCATCAACCTCCGCAAAACGCCTTTTTATGATACTTCGGTGGAAGACAATATGATATTTACAATTCCATGTTGTATGTACCGATGTATTTTATGTCATAAACAAACTCCTTTGCTTTTTATATCCGGTCAAATCTCTCTCGATATAACAAAGGAGTTTTTTTTTCGCAAAGCTTTAAGACCTTTGGAACCACGTGCCCCGCGCATGGTTCTCCCGTTAAAAAAACGGATCGTTTTTATGAAAACGATCCGTTTTTGCGCTTACAGCCTTTGCTATTGAAGCGTTTTTACCGTTTCGACAAAGCTGTCAAAGAAACCGGTGGAATTCATGATTTCAAAACTTTCATCCATCAGTTTGCAATATTCGACCGGCGATATCATCCGGTCATATTCCGTTTTCCAGACCAAATTCTCCGGTTTCTCACCGGTTTCTTCCGCAATCGTCAGTCTGATCAGATCTTTCCGCCCGTTTTCAAAAACCTCATACAGCATTTCCTTGTTCTCCTGTAAAGAAGCTTCCATGCCGGATTTAAAAATTTCATCCTTTTCCAACCAGTCGTTTACCTTTGTGATTTCATCGGCATAAGTCTGCCGGAACTGTTCCGGAAACTTTTGCAGTTCAACTCCGCTCCTGAGACAGTAGTTAATGACTCCGTCGGTATTGCGGCTGATAAAACCATAGGAAAAGGCAAGTGCCTTCCGCTGCTCGTCCGTCAACGAACTTTTGTACATAAAGATATTGTAGGCCATGAACGATGCAATCAAAACTACCGGAAAAGCAAGGGCAATCAACGTATCTTTTACATAATGACCGCGACCGGCAAGGTTATGCTTATGACGATAGTTTTCGATCCTGAAGGCGGTAAGCGTAGCGCCGACGATAACCAGCCACCAGATCAGCAGCCACCACAGCCCCGAACCCGAAGCCTGTCCGCTTTCCGCTCTCATGTAGAGAACGGAAACCCTGTCAAAAGTATACAAGGCGGCAAACAACAGCAGCGACCAGCGATATCCTTTAACGTTCAGATAGCACAGCGGACATAAGATAACGGAAACGCCGACCGCCTCCGAATAGCTTCCCGTCACCGCCGCCCCTATCCAGGTTAAAATCAGCACCAGCATCGACGGCCAGAAGCGGGCCGATTTGTACCATTTTACCTCGCCGTAACGTTCCGCACCTTTGCGAATATCTTCTTTATCCGCCCACAAAGAAGCGCTGATCCAGTTTCTCTCCTTCGCCTTTTCCTCGGCGGCCGGTTGTTTGTCTTTGTTTTCAGTCATGGTTTACTCCTAATCTTTTTTAAATTTCATATACTCCGGGGAAAAGCCGTGCGGATGACGAGCCCGCAGTTTTTCCACATTGTGACGGATCACTTCGTCCATGTCAACGTCAAGCGCGATCGCCGCCTGCATGGCATACCAGCAGACGTCGCTCAGTTCATCGACCAGTTTCTGCCGGTTTTCCTCGCTCAGTTCCTTGTTATGGAATTTCAGCTTTTTCCACAAGTCTCCGATCTCTCCCGCTTCGCCGGCCAAACCTGCCACCGCATTGTCCATGCGGGAAAAGTTGCCGTCCAGCCAGCGGGAAATTTCCGCCGCGCGTTCCATAAAAAGTTCGTCTTTTTTGCCGATTTCGGAAGTCACGTCATCGACAAATTTTGCATATTCGTCGAAAAAACCTTTTATTTCATTCATTTAACTCTCCTCATTAAACTGCCACTTGAGCCTTGATAGCATCATAACATTGATAATCAGTCAGCTCAAAGTCCTCATATCGGAAATCGTTTATGTCCCTGACGGCCGGATTGATCTTCATCGTCGGCAGCGCCAGCGGCCGGCGGGACAATTGCTCTTTTACCTGATCGAAGTGATTATGATAAATATGCGTGTCGCCCAGCGTATGCACAAACTCGCCCGGCTCAAACCCGGTAACCTGCGCCACCATCATTGTCAAAAGCGCATAAGAGGCAATATTGAACGGCACCCCCAAAAACATGTCGCAACTGCGCTGATAAAGCATGCAGGAAAGCCGGTTGCCGGCAGTGTAAAACTGAAACATCATATGGCACGGCGGCAGCCGCATCTCTTTGATTTTGCCGACGTTCCAGGCCGAAACGATCATCCGCCGGTCGTTGGGATCGTGTTTTAATTTTTCAATCACTTCGGCCAGCTGATCTATCCCTTCGTTGTTCCAGTTGCGCCACTGGGAACCGTAAACCGGGCCGAGGTCGCCGTTTTCGTCCGCCCATTCGTTCCAGATGCGGACGCCGTGTTCCTGCAGGTATCTGACGTTGGTATCGCCTTTGATAAACCATAAAAGCTCATAAATAATGCTTTTCAGGTGCATTTTTTTGGTTGTCATCAAAGGAAAGCCTTTGGTCAAATCAAACCGCATCTGCCGGCCGAAAACCGAGCGGGTGCCGACCCCGGTGCGGTCTTCTTTGTCAACCCCGTTCTCCAAAACGTCTTTTAACAGATCCAAATACTGCTGCATCAGTCCATCCCTTCCTCAATTGCCCCGACGATATGTTTCAACACGCTCTGGTCAACAAACTCGCCCCGGCGGACCAGAACCCGGGTCGTAATGCCGTCCAGTTCATAATCGGCGGAAATCTGCCGGTAATTTTTGTTTAAAACTTCGACACAGGAGGTTATCGTTACCGGTTCGCCCTCAAGTCCCGCCTTCAGTTCGCCGTCGTAAACGCAGTCGACGACGATTTCGGGCATCAGCTTGGCGCCGCCGGTCATAAACAGTTTGTAAATCGTCGCTCCGCCGACAATGTACAAATCTTCCTCAAAATCCTTGAAAAACCGAACGTCATTCACGACAAAATGCTTCTCCGGATCGGAAACTTCATAGTTTTCTTCCGGCGTCAATACGAAAATTCTGCGATCGGGCAGCGTCCGCCCGGGAAAACTCTCATAAGTCTTCTGTCCCGCCGCCAGCGCCTGCCCGGTCGTAATCCGGCGAAAACGCCGGAAGTCGGATTTCACGTGCCAGGGGATATGCGGCCCGATTCCGATAATGTTATCCCCTTTGTGACGGCACCAGATTGCAACTTTTGTCATTGCGCCCCTTCCTAATATGTCACTTACGGGAACGTATCTTATCATTTGTCCGCCGCTTGACAAGCCGGTTAGTCAAGTTATCACACAATTATTTGCGTTAAAGCACTTGCAAAATAACCAAAGATCGCTTAGAATAATAAGCGTTGAGCAATCAACTGTGACACCAGAGGCTGTGTGAAATAGATATTCTGGACCCGGGGGCGGTACCCGGCGCCTCCACCAAAAAGCTTTTTTAAGGGGGCGAAACAGGATCGACAGGGTATAATAAAGGCATTTTGCCGTGTCCGGTGAGATACCACCGTTATCGGTTCAAAACAAAATGAATGCTAACGATAATGAATTAGCACCCGTTGCTTTGGCTGCTTAATTTAGCAGTTGCAACAAACGCAAATTCTCATGACTATGGTTAGTCGTGAGTGGGGAGTGAGCCACCCAGCAACAGAACGGCTCGTTTTTTTGAGTTTAAACGACGGGAACGGCGCAAAATGGAAAAATATTTGAGCGAAATCAATTATGATCAATTGGTGGAAAAAGCTTTGAAACATGTTGTGATCGAAGCCTTGAAAATCGTCGAAAGACAAGGCCTTCCGGGAGATCATCATTTTTATGTCGCTTTCCGCACCGACCACCCGGGGGTTAAAATGGACGACCTGCTGCGCAGTCAGTACCCGAAAGAAATGACCATCGTGCTGCAAAACCAGTTTTCCGACCTTGCGGTAAACGACAACGGTTTTGCCGTCACCCTCAAATTCAGCCGGGTTCCCTACCGGTTGGAAATTCCCTTTGCCGCCGTTACCTATTTCGGCGATCCGAGCGTGCGCTTCGGTGTCAGCTTCGGCAGCGAAATAGACAGCAACACCCCGCCGGAGGAAACCAAACCGACTCCCAAAAACGCCGACGTCGTTTCCATCGACGCCTTCCGGAAAAAGGGCAATGCTTAAAAAATCCGTCATTATTGCCGGCCGGCACAATACCAGCATTTCCATTGAGCGGGAATTTTATGACGAACTGCTGGCCGTCTGCCGGGAACGAAACATCTCGCTTAACGCGCTTGTCACCGAAATAGATTCCGCCCGCGGCGGAGAAAACAACCTCTCTGCCGCCGTCCGCATTTATATCCTGCAATATCTGAAAAACAAAATACCGGGATAATTTATTGCCAAAAAAACTTGCCGGAATTTTACAAATATAGTATAATACGATCCGTATATCAAATTTGCGGAAAGAAACAAAATGGCAAACTGGTTTCAAAAAATGTTCATCGGTTCGGTATTGGCCGGTTCTCTCTCGGTTCCGCCCGTTCATGCCGAAAACGCCGCGCAGGATGCGAAAACAAACCTGACGGAAGCGCCCGCCCCCGACAAAAAGAACCATTCGGAAATCCGTATTTTCAAAAAAGTCAACGTTATCGACATGGAGACTCCTCTGCCCGGGAGCTGGATGGGAGGCGGTCACAACCAAGAAGAAAAAGCCAGTTACGACCACGCTCACAAGCGAATCGTCTGCCAAACTTATTTCATCAGCGACGAAGTGGCCTACGCCCGCACTCCGACTACGGCGCCCCGCATGCCCCGCGCAGACTTCAAAACCGCATTGAACGAATTTAATCAGATGCTGAAAGCCGTCAAATACAAAGGATCGCTGCCCGAAACGTTGGAAGACGTACAAAACGTCCTCGCCTCCGCCGGCAAAAACCTGGGCAAAAAAGACGCGCAAAACGTAAGCCGCACCGCCTCTTCAACGGGACTTGAGGCCGCCATCTGCTTTAAACGGTCAATTGAAAATATAAACAATGAAAACATCTCCCGCCATATAATTGTGCACGAAATGGAACACGGAGAAACCGCCAAAATCGGGGAAAAGGCGTTTTTGCCCGAAACTTTGCTGTCACCGCAGGACTATCTGCTCTTTAACATGGCAGACGAATTAAATTCCCATTTCAAGGAAGGCGCGCTGGCCGGCAAATCGCAGCAAAAAGTCGTCGACGAATTTCGCAGCATAAAAGAAGCCTGCTATCTGGAACGTTACAGCGGTGATATAGCTCGAAACAACAGTTTCTGGCATTCCGAAACCTACCGGCATGCCTATGCCCAAAACCTCGACTTAAAAAGCTCGCAACAAATTGTCGACAGCAAGCCGATTGTTTTTGATGCGGAAACTTTCAGCGTAACCGTTGACAACATCCAATATCCGGTCAGCAAATGCGTCGACGAAACCAATCAGACCTGGTGCTACACCGTGATGGAAGGCGACGGCCGCCGGCAGCTGCCGGAAGGCACCGTCGTTACCACGCCCGGCGGCAAAAAATTTGCGGCCAACGTCCTCTACGATCAAAACGGCAAACAGGTAAAAGACAAAGACGGCAACACCGTAGGCGCCGTCGGTTATTTCAACGAGAACGACGGCTGGAGCATCCGGCTGAGCGGCAGCAGGCAAACGGCCGAAGACAATTTCAGCTCCGCCAATCTGGAAAAGCTGATGACCGAAAAATTCGGCGAAAAATCAGCCGGCAATCAATACCGCGCCCTGATCGAAGCCGAACTCGAACGCTACCGGCAGACCGACTTTTATCGGAATTTGTCCGGCGTCTGCGCCGCGGAAAGCCTTTTCCCCGAATATGTCGCCGAATGCAAGGCCTCGCCGCTGACCGACGATTTTGTCCGCACCGGCAGCCAATACCGCGCGGAACAAAACGACAACACGGACGGTCTTGTCGACATCACCGCCGACTACGCCAGACAGGGCATCATCAACAATCATTTCGACTACATACGAACGGCGTTGTCAGAAAAAGACGGCAACAGGGAAGCCAAAGAAACGAAGAACCTCACCGCTGACCGCGGAAACGCCGCCGACGTCTCCGTTTACGACCTGCTCTCCCGCCAGCGGGAATAGCCCGGCGTTGCCCCCGCATCTTTGCCGAATGCGGCGTCTGCGGAAAGCAAGCAGGCTTCGCCCGCAACCGGAAAATTTAAAAATGAAAAAACTCCGGCAATCCGGAGTTTTTTTCGCTTTAAGCGCAAAGTTTCCGTATAAACGCGAGAGGAAAAACTTCATCCCCGTCGGCAGACTTGCGCCGCTTTCGGAACAGGCAGACGTCGTTTGCGGCAACCGACGAACATACCGCACGGCTTTCCGGCCTCCGTCGAAACGCTTTTTTCCGCATATGCAAAACGCGCATTTATTCTTCCGTATCGTCGTCCGCTTCCGCTTCGCCGTCAACGCCGATCAAAGGCAAATCTCCCTCTTCTCCCGTCAACTC
>OGMF01002290.1_pt1 | contig 16694 bp, 19 predicted proteins | sample 1572921 | NCBI WGS metagenome assembly OGMF01 (sample SAMEA2581919, study PRJEB24529) | metagenome | biome: Human gut stool | place: China | collected 2011
ACAGCTATATTTCCGATCTGGGGAACATGGTGAACATCGGCCTTGCCGATTTTGAGGGTGCGCGGCTCGCCACCCAGCACCTGATTGAAAACGGCCACAAGCGCGTTGTCTTCGCCAGCCCCGCCATCAAGGTCGGCGGCGTTGTGGAGCAGCGTCTGCTTGGCTACAAGTCTGCGCTGGAAGCGAACGGCCTGCCCTTCGACCCGTCGCTGGTCTACGAGTGCGAATTCTCCACCACGAAAATGATGGAGCAGGGCGCCCAGCTGGCGAAGCGGGACGATTTCACCGCCGTATTCGCCACCGCCGATCTGCTGGCGGCGGGCATCATGTCCGGCTTACAGCAGGCAGGACGGATGGTTCCCCGGGACATTTCCATCGTTGGCTTCGACGACATCAACTGGAGCCGCATGACCATGCCCATGCTGACCACCGTGCGTCAGGAGGCCATGAAAAAGGGCCGCATGGCGGCGGAGTGTATGCTGAGGCTCCTGGCGGGGGAGCTGGTAGACGTTCACAACCGCATTCTGCCGGTGCAGCTGATCTGCCGGGACAGCGTCCGTAAAATATAGTATCCGCAAATATCGCGTCCAAACGACCGGGACAGGCTAAGCCATCCCGGCCGTTTGTTAGTTTCCACCAAAAAGCAGACCGCAAATATGTATAATCTCCCAATTTACAAATTCCGAACTTTTTGTTATCATATGGTTAAACGATAAACCAACAGATTACATAGAAAGTCTCTTCAGCTTATCTAATGTTATGTGCGGTTTAACGTGAAACTAATTTGAAGAAAGTAGGATGAAACATGAAGAAGATCAAGCTCATCAGCCTGGTTCTGGCACTGGTCATGGTTCTCGGCCTGTTCGCCGGCTGCGGCAACAAGACCGCGGAAGAGACCAAGGCTCCCGCTGCTGCCAACGCTGAACCCGCAGCAGCCGACACCACCGCTGCTCCCGCCGCCGAGTCCGGATCCATCACTCTGGGCATCTGGCCTGAGGACACGCAGACCGAAGCCATCGCTGTTCACGAGAACACCTATGTTCCCGCGTTCAACGCTCTGCATCCCGATGTAGAAGCCATCCCCGCTTACTACAAGTACTCCCCCGATACTTACGTTGCTCTGGCTACCGCCGGCAATGCTCCCACTGTGTTCGAGTCCTGGTACACCGAGCCTGAAAAGCTGATCCGCAATGGTCTGGTCAAGGACATCACCGACATTCTGGAAGAGAAGGGCTGGCTGGACTCCATGAGCCCCGCTATCCGTGACCTGCTGTCCGACGAGGACGGCCGCGTCTACGGCGTTCCCCGTGATGCTTACTCCCTGGGCCTGATGATCAACATCCCCCTGTTTGAGCAGGCCGGCCTCGTGAACGATGACGGCACCGTCAAGTACCCCACCACTTGGGAAGAAGTTTACGAGTACTCCAAGATCATCCGTGAGAAGACCGGCGTTGCTGGCTTCTGCATGCAGGCTTCCGACGCAGGCGGCGGCTGGCACTGGTCCAACATCGCCTGGAACTTCGGCGCCAACCTGGTCATCTCCAACGATGACGGCTCCTACACCTCCAACCTGAACGCCCCCGAAGCCATTGCCGCTATGGAGTGGGTCCAGAAGATGGTCGCTGACAAGTGCGTCACCGACGATCCCACTCAGGAAAACTGGGGTACCGGCTTTGACCGCATCGGCACCAGCACTGCCGCTATGTACATCGCTGCCAACGACGCTGTCGATCAGCCCAGCTACCGCGGCATGAAGGCCGACGAGTTCTTCCTCGCTCCCATGCCCGCAGGCCCCGGCGGCCACTTCACCCTGATGGGCGGCACCCCCTACTTCTTCTCCCCCGACGCTACTGACGATGAAGTCCGTTGGGCTCTGGATTATCTGGAAATCATGGGCAAGTCCCCCGAGGTCACCGACGCCGCCAAGGAAGGCTGGATCGCTGACGCTCAGTACCGTGCCGACAACTCCATCCCCGTTATCCCCAGCTTCCCCGCCTGGATTGGCGCTGTCGTTGACGAGCAGAACAAGGTCGTCGAAGAGTACAGCAATGTTGACATGAACCTGTGGAATGACTACTTCGCATTCTCCAAGGAAGCCGGCGCTCTGCGCACCGAGGAGCCGGGCGACACCCAGACCATGTACAAGCTGCTGAACGACGTCCTGCAGGCTATCTGCGCGGACCCCGCCGGTGTTGACATCCCCGCTCTGATGGAGCAGGCCAATGCCGACTATCAGGCCGTTCTGGATGCCATGTAAGTCTTGCGCTTTTTGACTCCGTATAGTAAACTGTAACCATGGGGGCCGCCGCATATGCGGCGGCTTCTTGGGGTATATCTGAGAGGCTTCCAAAGAAACGCCCTTTGCGTTTCTCAGATATATCCCAAACAAAAAACTGCGTAAACGTGAGGTGACTTCTGAAATGTTAAAAGAAAAGAATGGTGTTCGCCTGTCAAACAAGAGGGCAGCATTCCGTCGTGACATGGCCGCGTGGCTGCTGATGGTTCCAAGTCTGCTGCTGTTTGCCTTCTTCGTATGGGGCCCGCTGCTGGAGACCGTGCGGATGTCCTTCTATGAGACCAAGGGCGTGAATCTGGGGAAGTTTGTGGGCTTCGCGAACTATAAGAAGCTCCTTGTCCAGCCTGCCTACAAGATTGCATGGATCAACACCGTCAAGTATACGGTCTGCTCATTGTTCGTCGGTCTTTGCGTGCCGGTCATCATTGCGGCGCTCATCACTGAGGTCAGCCATTTCCGGGGCTTCTTCCGGGTGGCTGCCTACTACCCCAACGTCATTCCCTCCATCGCGGCGGTCATGATCTTCACCTTCTTCTTCGGCACCGGCAACAGCGGCGTCCTGAACATCCTGCTTGCCAAGATCGGCGTCGGCCCGGTGAACTTCCTGACCAACGAGAAATGGGTCATTTTCTGGATCGTCGTGGCCATGACGTGGAAAGCGGCAGGCAGCACGGCGCTGGTGTACATGTCCAGCATCTCCGGCATTTCCCCGGAGCTGTATGAGGCTGCCACCATCGACGGCGCGTCCCCCATCCGCCGCTTCTTCTCCATCACCATGCCCACCATCCTGAAAACCGGAAAGACCATGCTGATCCTCCAGATCCTGGCCGTGTTCCAAATCCTCTACGAGCCGATGCTGATGACCAACGGCGGCCCCAACAACGCCAGTATCTCCATCATGGAGCTGGTCTACAATCTGGCCTTCCAGCAGATGAAGTTCTCTCAGGCAGCCGCGCTGTCCGTGGAGGTCTGCATCATTCTGATTTTCCTGACCGTGATTTACTACGCCATCGTCAACAGCGCGGAAAAGGACTGAGGAGGAACGACTATGAGCTTTTTCGGTAATTATCAGGGAAAAGAAGACGGTTCCATCCGCTTCTATGACGTTAAATCCAAAAAGACGAAGTTCTGGCTGGTCATGATCTACATTGCCTGCTTCGCCATTGCCCTCATCGCGCTGTACCCGGTGTTCTGGCTGGCGTGCAGCTCGCTGAAAAATCTGACGGAATATCTGAGCACTACCCAGATCCTGCCCAAGAACGCGGACTGGGCCGGCTGGGTCAAGACATGGAACGACTTCGGCTTTACGAAATACTACATCAACTCCGGCATTGCGGTGGCCGGCGGCGTTCTGTGCGCCATTTTCTTCAACGGCCTGATGGCCTACGTGCTGGCCGTTCTGAAGCCAAAGGGGCACAAGATCGTTCTGGCGCTGGTCATGTGGTGCTTGCTCATCCCTCCCACGACGAGCTTTGTCGCCCTGTTCGTGAACATCAAGAAGATCGGCCTGACGGGCAGCTTTGTGCCCCTCTGGCTGACCATGGGTGCCAACGCCTACTGGGTCATTCTGTTCAAGAACTATTTCGAGAGCCTGCCCAGGGACTATATCGACGCGGCGCGCATCGACGGCTGCGGAACCTTTGGCGTCTTCACCCGCATCGTGCTGCCCCTGTCCAAGCCCATCATCGTGGTCGTGGCCATCTTCGCCATTACCGCCGCGTGGAGTGACTTTCTGATGCCCTTCCTGCTGCTCAGCGGCACCGACAAGGAGACCATCATGGTCAAACTCTACTCCTTCCAGACATCTATCAAAACAAACCAGATCGACATAATCCGCGCGGTGCTGTATTCCATCATCCCGCCTACCATTCTCTTTGCGGTGTTCCAGAAGCAGATCATGGGCGGCGTTATGTCGGGAGGAATCAAAGGATAATTTATGGGAAAATTTGCTGATCGTTATTTTCAAATCCACCCCTGGATCGTTGCAGAGGACGGGTTCGATCCGAAGCACAGTCAGGCGGCGGAATCTATCTTCTCCCTCGGCAACGAGTATACCGGCCTTCGGGGCTATTTTGACGAGGGCTATTCCGGCAAAAGTCTGGTCGGCAGCTACCTGAACGGCGTCTACGAGCGCCGGATGCTGCAAAAGTCCGGCTACAAGGGAATGCTGTCCTTTACGGAGTTCATGGTCAACACCGTGGACTGGGTCTACACCCGCATCACCTGCAATGGCGAGACGCTGGATCTGGCAAAGAGCCGCTTCTCGGACTTTCACCGGGTGCTGGACCTGCGTACCGGCATCCTGACCAGAAGCTTTTTGTGGCACGTGGACGATAAGACCACGGTGGAGGTCGCCTTCGAGCGCTTTACCTCCATGGAAAAAGAGCAGTTCGTCGGCCAGAAGGTCACGCTGAAGGCCGTCACCGGCACTGCCGACGTGACCTTCCGCGCCGGTCTGGACTTCACCCGTCCCCACGTCAGCGCGGAAGCGCCCATGTTCGAGACGGAAATGGCGGGGGTGCGGACGGCAATCAGTGCCGCATCCTCGCCGCCACCAAGACCACGAAACAGCAGGTCTATGCCGCGGCGGCTTTCCGCGGTCTGCCCGGCACCCCATGGCAGGAGGAAGCGGGGATCGCCTCCAACGGCTTCCACGCCGTGCTGAATCCGGGTCAGTCCGCCAAGCTGGAGCGTGTGGTGGTTCTGCTCACCGGAAAGAACGCCGCCGAGCAGGAGTCCCTGTCCCAGCGGATCGCCGAAGCGAACACCGCTCTGGCGCAGACGAATTACGAGGCTCTGAAAGCGGAATCCGCCGCATGGTGGGAAAATCAGTGGAAGGTCTCCGACATTGAGATCTGCGGCGACGAAGTGAACCAGCAGGGCATCCGCTTCTGCATCTTCCAGCTGCACCAGACCCTCCACACCGCCAAATACGGCGCGGTGTTCGGCGCAAAGGGTCTTACCGGCGAAGCCTACAACGGCAACACCTTCTGGGACAGCGAGGTCTGCTGTCTGCCCTTCTACCTGTTCAACAATCCTCAGGCGGCGAAGAGCTTCCTGAAATTCCGTTACGACACCCTGCCCGAGGCCAAAGAGCGCGCCGCAGCGCTGGACTGCAAGGGCGCGTTCTATCCCATCGCCACCATCAGCGGCCGGGAATGCTGCGACCTGTGGCAGCACGCGAGTTTGCAGCTGCAAGCCTCCACCGGCGTTGCCTACGGCCTGTGGAACTACGTTCACCAGACCGGGGACACGGAGTTCCTGTATACCTGCGGCGCGGAAATGCTGGTGGAGATCAGCCGGATGCTGGCTTCCCGGGGCGATTTTGACCCCGTGACCGGCAAGTACGGCTACTACTGCGTCATGGGTCCCGACGAATTCCAGATGATGGTCCACCACAACGCCTACACCAACTTCATGGGACAGAAGACCCTGCGCTACACGCTGGAGACTTTGGCGCAGATGGACGAGGCTTCCTTGGCGAAGTTGAACGTCACACCCGAGGAAATGGCCGACTGGAAGCACAAGGCCGACAGCATGTACATCCCCTACGACGAGGACACCAAGCTGTTCGAGCAGCACATGGGCTATTTCCATCTGCCGGAGCTGGACATCGCCGCCATCCCCGCAGACCAGTTCCCCCTGTATTCCCACTGGTCGTATGAGCGGATCTACCGCAACAGCATGATCAAGCAGCCAGACGTCCTGATGTTCCTGATGCTCTACGGTTCCGAATTCACGCAGGAGCAGTTGGCCGCCAACTACGACTTCTACGAGCCTCGCTGCATCCACGAAAGCAGCCTGTCCCCGTCCATCCACTCCATTCTGGCCTGCCGCTTAGGGCGGATGCAGAAGGCGGAGGATTACTTCGGCTTTGCCACCCGCATGGATCTGGACGACTACAACCGCAATACCTGCGAAGGTCTGCACACCACGTCCATCGCCGGCGCGTGGATGAACATTGTCTACGGTTTCGGCGGTCTGAACTGCGACGGCGACCTGCTGAACCTGTCCCCCTGCATCCCCGCCCAGTGGAAGCAGTACAGCTTCACCATCCAGACCGGCGGAAGCGTCCTGCGGGTCACCGTGTCTCAGGAAAAGGTCACGCTGGAGCGTCTCTCCGGCGCGCCGGTAACGCTGGGGCTTTACGGCGAGAAAGTGACCGTTGCGGATGCACCGCTGGTGCACGTCAGGGAGGCATAACCAATGGCATGGACGATCGAACGTCATGATTTTTCCCCGGAAGCGGCTGCCGATAACGGCAACCGCTTTCTGGTGGGCAACGGATACCTCGGCATTCGCGGCACGCTGGACGAGCATGGGAAGGACCAGCTGGCGGCAGTCAATCTGGCGGGCATTTACGACCGGGTCGGCGACGGCTGGCGGGAACCCCTGAACGCCCCGAACCCGCTGCACACGGTTCTTTCGGTGGACGGAGAAGTGTTCGCTCTGCCGGAAAAGGAACCCCTCAGCCACACCCAGAACCTTGACTACCGCCACGGCATCGCCTCCCGGGAAACCGCTTGGCAGGCAGCCGCCGGAACCGTCACCGTGGAAAGCAGCCGCGCCGCCCACATGGGGCAGTACCACCTGATCCTCTCCCGGTACACCGTCACCGTGTCCGCCCCCATGACCGTAGAGGTCACAGCGGACATCGACAAAAACATCTGGGAAATCTACGGCCCCCACTACAATGCCTTTGACTATCACATCACCGGCGACACCGTTTTCTGCCTTGCGGACGTCCAGAACGGCAAGGATAAAGTCGCCGTAGGTCGGCGCTGTATCGCCGTGGGCGGTCAGACCGTCCCGGAGGGAGACAGCGGTTTCCGCTGCCGCGCCGCACTGAAAGCCGGGGAATCCCTCACCCTTACCAGCGTCAGCGCCGTCTACACCACGCTGGACTGCCCGAACCCCCTTGCCGCCGTGGAAGATGCGCTGAAAACGGCCAACTTTGACGCTCTGCTCCGCACCCACACGGACAACTGGGAAAACATCTGGTCTGTGGGCGAGGTGGAGCTGACCGGCGACGACATTGCAAGAGACACCCTCAACTACTCTCTCTACCACCTGAATTCCATCGCCCCCAGACACCGGGACGATTTGTCCATCCCCGCCCGGGGTCTGTCCGGACAGACCTATAAGGGTGCCATCTTCTGGGACAGCGAAATGTTCATTCTGGACTACTTCCTCTACACCCAGCCGGAGGTCGCCCGCTCCATGGTGCGCTACCGCATTGAGACCCTGCCCGGCGCTCTGGAAAAGGCCAAGAGCTACGGCTGGGAGGGTGCGTTCTACGCATGGGAAAGTCAGGAGGGCGGCTATGACGGCTGCTCGGACTACAACGTCACCGACGTGTTCACCGGAAGACCCATGCGCACCTTCTTCAAGGACAAGCAGGTGCATATTTCCTCCGCCGTGGCCAGAGCCATCATGCAGTACGTCGCCGTCACCGGGGACACCAAGCTGCTGGCCGAGGGCGGCGCACGAACCGTACTGGAATGCGCCCGGTTCTACTACTCTCTGCTCCTGAAACGCGCCACCTCCGACCGGTGGGAGATCCACGACGTCATCGGCCCGGACGAGTACCACGAGCGGGTGAACAACAATGCCTACACCAACAAGATGGCGCAGGCGACCATTTTCTGGGCATGTCAGGCGGCGAAGCTCCTGAAGGAAGCCGACCCGGATGCTTACTGGACATTCTGCGCCCAGACCGGTGCCGAGGATCTTCTGCCCAAGCTGGAAGACGCTTCCCGCCAGCTGTACATCCCGTCCCCCAACGGCGACGGCGTCATCGAGCAGTTTGACGGCTACTTTGACTTGGAGGATACCTCCGTCGATACCGTGCGCAGCCGTCTTCTCGACCCCAGAGAATACTGGGGCGGCGCTTACGGCGTGGCCTCCCACACACAGGTCATCAAACAGGCGGACGTGGTGACCATGCTGGAGTTCTTCCACAATGACTATCCCCGGAGCGTCCTGAAAGCAAACTGGGACTACTACTCCCCCCGGACGGAGCATGGCTCCTCTCTGAGCGCCTGCATGTACGCATTGCTCGCCTGCCGGTGCGGCGACGCCGTCAGCGCTTACCCCTTCTTCCTGAAATCCGCCAAGGCGGACTGGGACGGCGGCGGCAAGCAGTGGGCAGGTCTTGTGTACATTGGCGGCACCCATCCCGCGGCTGCTGGCGGTGCATGGAAGGTGCTGGCACAGGGATTCGCCGGTCTGGAAGTGACGGAGGACGGCGCAAAGGTCAATCCCTGCCTCCCGGAAGAATGGGAGCGCGTTTCGTTCCGGTTCTGCGTGAAAGGCAAATGGTATCGCGCGGAACTGACCCAAGAAAAAGGAGAAATTACAGCATTATGAACTACAAAGCAGTTATTTTTGATCTGGACGGTGTGATCTGTTTCACCGACCATTACCACTTCCTCGCATGGAAGGCGCTGGCCGACTCCCTGGGCATTCCCTTTGACGAGACGAAAAACGACCGTCTGCGGGGCGTTTCCCGGATGGCGAGTCTGGAAATCGTGCTGGAGGAGTACCACGGCCCCGCCCTTTCCGACGAGGACAAGGTGCGCCTTGCGGAGAAGAAGAACGACCTCTACCGGGCGTCCCTGCAATTCATGACCCCCGCCGACCTGTCCGACGAGGTCCGGGATACCCTGAACGCTCTGCGCGCCCGGGGAATCAAGCTGGCCATCGGTTCTTCCAGCAAGAACGCGCCCCTGATTCTGGAGCGCATCGGTCTTGGCGGATACTTTGACGCCGTGTCCGACGGCAACAACATCACCCACTCCAAGCCCGATCCCGAGGTGTTCACCATGGCGGCGCAGATGCTGAATCTGCCTGCCGATCAGTGTCTGGTGGTGGAGGACGCGCTGGCCGGCGTTCAGGCGGCGGCTGCCGGCGGCTTCCACAGCGCGGGCATCGGCCCCGCGGCCAAAAGCGGTCTTGCAACTTACCCGCTGAATACCTTCAGCGACCTGCTGAAGCTGTAATTCCAAGCGGAAGCGCCCCGATATGCGGAAAGCCGCGTATCGGGGCGCTATTCGTACTTATCTGCTTTGAACCTGCTTTTTCTCCGGGTAAAGGCCGTAGTACCAGCTGAAGAAATTCCCGAAAATCTGGGTTTCCGCCTTTCGCCGCATGTCCACGGCGTCTTCCAGCTTATAAAAGGAGCCGAGGTAATACGTCCTGCTTTTGAACGTGATCTGGGCGACCCACTTTTCCGACCGGGGGTTATAGTACACGCCGTTGTAGCCGCTGCTGTTGGTTCGGGACAGGCGGTTGCGGTTCTTTTCCAGACGTGTCACCGACGTTCCGCCGATGAACTGCATGTTCTCCATCACGGTTCTGGCTCTGATACTATTTCCTGATTAAAATCTTAATTTTAATCAGGAAATAGTATTACTCCATTGCAAACCAAAACAATAAATTTGTAAACCGCCATTTTACTGTTTTTATAATCATTTTCTGCGCAGTTCCCGGAGGGGCGGCCGCCCGCGCACCTCCCGCCGGACTTCTTAGGGTCTATCTGAAACTTTCCTTTTTTCAGGAGATCCGCCGCTTGCATTCGGCGGGAAAGTGTGATATCCTTATAAAAAGGAGATGAGCCGAATGACTGTCCGGGAATCGGGTGAAATGTATCTTGAGGCTATACTGGTGCTGGCGAAGAAAAGCGGGTATGTCCGCTCCATTGACGTCAGCGAATATCTGGGGTATTCCAAGCCCAGCGTTTCCCGCGCGATGGGCATTCTCCGGGAGGGCGGGTATATCCTCATGGAAAAAGACGGCGCCATCACGCTGACGGATTCCGGGAAAAAGCTGGCGGAGACGATCTACGAGCGCCACACGGTGCTCTCGGAGCTGCTGATCCGTCTGGGCGTGGACGAAAAGACCGCCACCGACGATGCGTGCCGGATCGAGCACGTCATCAGCGACGAGTCGTTCCAAGCCATCAAGCAGTACTATTACCAGCACAAAAAGTAAAAAATTCAGGCGGCGCTTAAAAGCGCCGCCTGAACGTTCCTATGGGGTCTGCCATGTCAGCCCAGCAGTTCCTCGATCTCTGCCTTCGGCATGTAGCCGATGGCCTTGTTCATGACCTCGCCGTGTTCCACGACCACCAGCGTGGGGATGCTGGCGACGCCGAATTCCATGGCAAGCTCCACTTCCTCGTCCACGTTGATCTTGTCCACGGCGATATCCTCCCGCTCCTGAGCGATCTCCTCCACAATGGGGCCGACCATCCGGCACGGGCCGCACCATGGCGCCCAGAAATCCAGCAGCACGGGCTTATCGCTGTTTTTCACCAGCTCGTCGTAGTTGGCCTTCGTAATGTGCATGACGGACATAACAATTCCTCCTTGGTATTTTTCTGTGCCTATAGTATACCCTAATTTTGAAAAAAGCGCAAGGGGCGCGTCGAGCGTGCGGACAATTTGACATTTTGCCGCCCATCTGCTATGATACCCTGAAAAAAAGGAGGACACCGAATATGGGCAAATGTGAATCCTGCGGCGGATGCAGCGGCGGCTGTTCCGGGTGCGGTCTGGAGCTGGAGCTTACGGAAGAAGAGATCAGCTTTCTGCACCGGCTGGGAGAGTGCGCCTTTCTGCCGGTGATTCAGGAAAAGGAAGCGCCGGTTTTCCCGGAGGAGCCGGGGAAAGAGCTTCTGCTGCAAATTCTGGAGAAAAAGGGCCTGATTTCCCTTGACTATGACAAGCCCCTGAAAGATTACCATACCCCCGCCTATGACGCCAGCCCCGTCCGGGGCAGCATGGCGCTGACCAAACGGGGACAGGACGTTCTGGAGCTGATGGAATATCAGGGCGTCCGCAGCTAACCATCCGGCGGCGTTTGCCGGAAAAAAGAGACATAGAGAAGTGTTATTTATGAACAACAATGAATACCGCGTGGGCGTCAACCGTGGATTGCCTGTGGGGATGGGATATTTTTCGGTGAGCTTCGGCTTCGGCGCCATGGCCGTGTCGCAGGGCTTGAAAACGCTGGACGCGGTGCTGATCTCCGCCACGAATCTGACCAGCGCAGGGCAGTTTGCGGGGCTGACCCTCATCGTCGCCGCCGCCACATTGTGGGAAATGGTGCTGACCCAGCTGGTCATCAACAGCCGCTACGCCCTGATGAGCCTGGCGCTGAGCCAGCGGATGGGCGAGAAGATCGGCCTGCTGCCCCGGCTTCTGATCGCGTTTTTCAATACGGATGAAATTTTCGCCCTGGCTATGGCGCGGGAAGCACCCCTGACGGTGCCGTTCCTGCTGGGGCTGGGGACGCTGCCCTTTATCGGCTGGACGCTGGGGACGCTGTGCGGCGCACTGGCCGGGTCGATTTTGCCGCTCTCCATCCGGACGGCGCTGGGGGTCATGCTCTACGGCATGTTCATCGCCATCGTGGTGCCCCCCGCGAAGAAGAACCGGGACATTTTTGTCGCGGTGGTGCTGGCGCTGATCTTCAGCAGCCTGTTTTCCTGGACGCCGGGGCTGAAAACCGTTTCCCCGGGACTGTCCATCGTGATCTGCACCGTGGCAGCCGCCGCCATCTGCGCCGCGCTGTTCCCGGTGAAGGAAGAGAGGGAAGCGGCATGAACATTTATCTGTACATCCTCGCCATGGCGCTGACGACCTACCTCATCCGCGTCCTGCCCATGACGATCTTCCGCAAGCCCATTAAGAGCCGTTTTTTGCGCTCGTTTTTGTACTACGTTCCCTATTGCTGCCTGACGGCCATGACGTTCCCCTCCATCCTCAGCAGCACCGCTTCTATCTTAAGCGGCGCGGCGGCGCTGGTGGTAGCGGTGATTCTGGCCTACCGGGGCAAGAGTCTGATCGTGGTCGCCCTCAGCAGCAGCGCCGCGGTGCTGGTCGTGGAATGGGCAATGAGCCATTTGTAAAATAACTGTGTATTCCTCCGCTTTGCCTTGACGAGCGGAGGAATCTTTGTTATAATGCGCCGTGAAGAGGGAGTAGTCGGCGCACAACGCGGGACTGAATCGACATACTGGTGAGGCCCCGGTTCAGCCTGAAATGACGAGACTTTTGCAGGCCGGCACAGTCTCTTCGTTTCTCTGTGCTGACTTGTATTCAGTACGGAGGATTTTTTATGGGAATCGGAGAACTGTTCTTGCTGGCGGTGGGGCTGAGTATGGACGCCTTCGCGGTATCCGTATGCAAGGGTCTTGCCATGAAAAAGGCAACGCTGAAGGCGGAGGCGACCTGCGGCCTCTGGTTCGGCGGCTTCCAGATGCTGATGCCCGTGACCGGCTTTTTCCTTGGCTCGCTGTTTGCAGAAGCCATTGAAGCGTTCGACCACTGGGTTGCCTTCGGTCTGCTGGTCATCATCGGCATCAACATGCTGAAGGAAGCGCTGGAGAAGGAAGACGAATCCGGCGACGACCCGGAAAAGGACGCCGACCTGTCCGTCAGGACCATGTTTCTCATGGCCGTGGCCACTTCCATAGACGCGCTGGCCGTCGGCATTTCCCTTGCCATGGTCGGCAGCGTGAACATCTGGCTGGCGGCGGCGTTTATCGGCATCTGCACCTGCCTGCTGTCCGCTCTGGGCGTGAAGATCGGCAACGTGTTCGGCAGCCGGTATGAGAAAAAGGCTGAGTTTGCCGGCGGCGTCATTCTGATCCTGCTGGGTGTGAAGATCCTGCTGGAGCATCTGGGGGTTCTGACATGAAGCGCACAAAACGCCGCATGACGGTGTGTACGGTGCTGCTTATCTGCAATCTGGTTTTCATCTGGGGCAATTCCCTGCTCCCGGCGGAAGTCTCCGGGCAGATCAGCGGCTCGCTGAAAGCGTTTCTGGACGGCCTGTTTCCCCCCGGTGAAGCAGCTCCATCCGGCGACGACGGCCTGCTGCGAAAGTGCGCCCATTTTGCCGAATTTGGCGCGTTGGGACTGCTGCTTGGGTGGCTGTTCGGGATGCTGGGGAAAAAGCGGCTTCCGGCGTTCGCCCTGGGCGTGGCCGCTGCCTGCATCGACGAGACCATCCAGATCTTCGTCCCCGGCCGCAGCCCCGGCATCCGGGACGTGTGCATTGACAGCTGCGGCGCGGCCGCCGGTATGCTCCTGCTGTTTTTGGGGCATGCTTATTGGAAGAGACGATTTACCCGAAATAATTTCAGGAGGAAATGAAACATGAAAAGATTTTTAACTGCAATTCTGGCGGCAGCCCTGGCGCTGTCCCTGCTTTCCGGCTGTGCCGGATCCAAGCCCACGGAAACCACCTCCCCCGACAAGGTGGAGGGAACCATGGAGGAGCTGCTGAACGAAATCGTTGCCCAGCAGCCGGTGGAGTTCGACGGCGGCGTCGAGACCATCGACCTCACCGACACCAGCGAGGAAGGGCAGTGGGCCATCAAGAGCAGCACCGGTCTGGATAACGCCGGCGTACTGACGGAGGCTGCGGTGTTCGAGCCAATGATCGGCTCCATCGCCTTTTCCATGGTCATGGTGCGGGTCGCGCCGGGTGAGGACATCAAGTCCGTCGCCGAAGCCATGAAGTCCGGCATCAACCCCCGCAAGTGGGTCTGCGTGGAAGCGGACGACATGCTGGTCACCGGCTACCGTGACGTGGTGATGCTCATTATGCTGGACACCAGCTACGACCTCACCGCCCAGTCCTTTGTGGACGCCTTCGGCAAGGTCGTCGGCGAACCCGAATTTGTGATTTAAGGTTTCCAAAATGGCAGCGATGGAATCGCTGCCATTTTTATAAGAGTTCTCAGGAGCGAACACGCCTATGGTTTTTTCAAGCATTCCCTTCCTATATTATTTCCTCCCGGCGGTGCTGGCGGTGTATTTTCTCACGCCCCGGAAGGGGAAAAACGCCGTTCTGCTCCTTGCCAGCCTGATTTTTTACGGCTGGGGGGAGCTGCGGCTGCTGCCCCTGATGGTGTTCACCATCCTGCTGTGCTATGTCTGCGGCCTGGGCATCGAACGCTCCCGAAACCGGAAAAAGCGCTGGCTGCTGGCGTCCATCGTCATCAGCGTGGGGCTGCTGGGTGTTTTCAAGTACGCGGACTTCTTCATCGGCAGTCTGAACGCCGTCACCGGCCTGAAAATTCCCCTGCTTCATCTTGCGCTGCCCGTCGGCATCAGCTTTTACACCTTCCAGTGCCTGAGCTACACCATCGACGTCTACCGCGGCAGCGTCCCGGCACAGAAGAACCTCATCAACTTCGGCGCGTATGTCGCCCTGTTCCCCCAGCTGATTGCAGGCCCCATCGTCCGCTATGCGGACATCGCCCGGGAGCTGGAACACCGGGAGCACAGCTGGGACAACGCGGCGGCGGGACTGCGGCGGTTTCTGGTGGGGCTGGGGAAAAAGGTCATCCTTGCGGATAACTTTGCCCTGCTGATCCGGCTGTTCCGACAGAGCGGCGAAAAATCCGTCCTGTTTTACTGGATGTACGCCGTGGCCTTCACCCTGAACATTTACTTCGACTTTTCCGGCTATTCCGACATGGCCATCGGCCTGGGGCGGGTGCTGGGGTTCCATTTTGTGGAGAATTTCAACTACCCCTACCTCTCGGGAAGCGTCACGGAGTTCTGGCGGCGGTGGCATATCAGCCTTGGCAGCTGGTTTCGGGACTATGTGTATATCCCCATGGGCGGCAGCCGGGTCAGCCGCTGGCGGTGGGTTCTGAACATCCTCACCGTGTGGATGCTTACGGGGCTGTGGCACGGCGCGGCGTGGAATTTCGTGCTGTGGGGGCTGCTGTTTGCCGGGCTGCTGCTGGCGGAAAAGTGGATTCCCGTCCTGCAAAGGCTGCCGGGCGTCCTGCGCCATGGGTATGTGCTGCTGGCGGTAGTCCTCAGCTTTGTGCTGTTCAACGCGGACAGTCTTGCCCAGGCGGGGCAGGATTTTGCCGGACTGTTCGGCTTCGGCAGCCTGAGCCTGACCTCCGCCGAAGCGCTGTACTACCTGAAAAGCTATGCCGTCCTGTTCGTGCTGGGCATTCTCGGCTCCACGCCGGTGGTGAAAAACGCGGCGCGGCGCATTGACGGAACGAAGACGGGCGTCGTGCTGGAAGCCGCGGCAATGCTGGCGCTGCTGATTGTCTGCACGGCCTATCTGGTGGACGGCTCCTTCAGCCCGTTCCTGTATTTCCGGTTTTAAGGGGGCTGCAGTATGAAAAATCGAATTTGCGCGATCACCGTGGCGGCCGTCTGGGCGGTGCTGGCTGTGTGGGCGTGGCTGGCGCCCAGCCGGGACATTTCCGTCGCGGAGCGCCGCCAATTGGCACAGAAGCCTGCCATTCAGACAAAGACGCTGCTGGACGGCAGCTTCATGACGGATTTTGAGGACGCCAGTCTGGATCAGTTCCCCCTGCGGGATACTTTCCGCGAGGCGAAATCCCTGTTCCACCGCTTCGTCCTGCGGCAAAGCGACAAAAGCGGCATTTATATCTCCCAAGGCTATGCTGCGGCACAGGAATATCCCCTGAGCGAAGCCTCGGTCAGCCACGCACTGGAGCGGTTCAGCAGCGTATACGAAACCTATCTTTCCTCCACCGATTCCCAAATTTACCTTGCCATCGTCCCGGACAAGGGCTACTATCTGGCGCAGTCCGCCGGGCAGCTGTCTCTGGACTATGACCGGCTTTTTTCTCTGGTGGAGGACGGGATGCCCTGGGCGTCTCCCGTTCGCCTGACGGACAGTCTGTCCATTCAGGACTATTACCGCACCGACACCCATTGGCGGCAGGAGCGGCTGCTCCCGGCGGCGCAGACGCTGTGTCAGGCACTGGGGGTGTCGCCTCCCCGGCAGGAGGATTACACCGTCACCCCGGTGGACAAGCCCTTCTACGGCGTGTATTACGGTCAGGCGGCGCTGCCCATGCAGCCGGACACCATGTACCTGCTGAAAAGCGACCTGCTGGACGACTGCCGGGTGTACGACTACGAAACGGGAGAAACCACCGCTGTCTACGACATGACCAAGCTAAGCAGCAAAGACCTGTACGACGTGTATCTCTCCGGTGCCCGGAGCCTGCTGACCATCGAAAACCCCAACGCGGCCACCGGCCGGGAGCTGATTGTATTCCGGGATTCCTTCGGAAGCAGCATGGTTCCGCTGCTGGCAAACGACTACGCCAGAGTGACGCTGGTAGACCTTCGGTACATCCGAAGCGACTATCTGGGGCAGTTTCTGGACTTTCACGGTCAGGACGTGCTGTTCCTCTACAGCACGCTGCTGCTGAACAACAGCGCGGCAATCAAATGAAGCATCAAGGGCGCTCCGATGAAAGCGGATCGCCCTTGATGCAAAAAAAGTCCACTGTAATCTTACGACTACAGTGGACCTGGCAGAGGATGAGGGATTCGAACCCCCGCAAACGGAGTCAGAGTCCGGTGTGCTACCGTTA